>LUME01000474.1_pt1 | contig 16827 bp, 17 predicted proteins | sample 729951 | NCBI WGS metagenome assembly LUME01 (sample SAMN03860271, study PRJNA289734) | marine metagenome | biome: seawater column; feature: ocean; material: water; isolation source: Red Sea water column Station 34 - depth 200m | place: Saudi Arabia: Red Sea | collected 2011-10-15 | depth 200 m | reverse complement strand
GGCGGGCGGATCGGCTCCCCGACCACCATGTACACCTTGGTCGGGCGGATGAGCGGGGAACCCCCCGGCATGGCGTGGTCGGTGCCGGCGATGCCCATCGGCACGATCGGCACCCCCGACCGGGTCGCCACGAACGCCGGGCCGGCGTGCATCTCCTCGGCCAGCACGACGGGTCCGAACCGCCGGGTGCCCTCGGGGAACATGACCATCGGCTCGCCCCGCTCCAGCACCTCCTGGCAGGCCCGCAGCGCCGCCCGGTCGGCCGTGCCCCGCTCGACCGGGAAGCCGCCCACGATCGTGAGGAAGCGGCCGCCGAGGCGCGACTTCCACAGCGACTCCTTGCCGAGGAACCGCAACCGTCGGGCAGTCACCATCCCCCCGACCGGCGTATCGAGGTACGAGCGGTGGACCGGCGAGAGGATGTACGGCTCGTCGCGCGGCAGGTGCTCCTTGCCCACCACCCGGAATCGGAACCAGGCCTTGGAGAACAGCCACAGCAGCGACCAGAAGAACCGGTAGGCGAAGCGGTCGACCAGGCCCATCCGGCGGCCCAGGTCGCCCCCCTGCTCGTCGGATCGTCCCGTCACAGCAGCCCCACGATGACGGCCACCACCTCGTCGATGTCGAGGTCGGAGGTGTCGATCGTGACCGAGCCATCGGCGGCGACCAGCGGGCTGGCGACCCGACCGCTGTCGGCGTCGTCGCGTCGCCGGATGTCGGCGGCGACCCATTCGACGTCCGCGTCACCGATCTCGCCGGCCCGTCGACGGGCACGCACCTCGGGCGAGGCCGTCAGGTACACCTTGAGGCGGGCATCCGGGAAGACGACCGAGCCGATGTCGCGTCCCTCGACCACGCCACCGCCACGTTCCGCCACCCACGCCCGTTGCCGCTCGACCAGTTCCTTCCGGACCTCGGCGACGGCCGCCACCGTGCTCACCGCTGCCGTGACCTCGGCCCCCCGGATCGCCTCCGTGGCGTCGACACCGTCGACGACGCACGACGTCCCGTCCAGCACGAGGTCCATGGCCCGGGCGACGGCGACCACCGCCGCCGCCTCGCCGGTATCGATGCGGGCACGCAGCGCAGCGAAGGCGACCGCCCGGTACATGGCACCCGTATCGAGGTAGTCGAGGCCCAGGTGGTCGGCCAGGGCCCGGGCGATGGTCGACTTGCCCGAACCGGCCGGTCCGTCGATGGCGATCACACGTGGGGACGACATCGACTCAGCCTCCCCCACCGCGGAGAGCGTCGAGGTGGCCGGTGAAGCCCGGATAGCTGGTGGCCACGGCCTCCCAGCCGCCGATCGTCGTGGTGCCGTCGGCGACGAGGCCAGCCACGGCACCCGCCATGGCGATGCGGTGGTCGTGGTGCGAGCGGACCTCGGCGCCATGCAGGTCGGCACCGCCGACCACGAGGGCGTCCTCCTCGACCCGGACCGGGGCGCCCATCCCCGCCAGCAACTCCTCGACGGTGGCCAGCCGGTCGCTCTCCTTGACGCGCAACTCGGCGACCCCCTCGAAGCGGGTCTCGCCCTCGGCGCAGGCCGCAGCCACGGCCAGCACCGGCACCTCGTCGACCAGTCCCGGCACCTCGTGGGCCTCGACGACGGTCCCCCGCAGGTCGGCCGACCGGACCGTCAGGTCGCCGGTGGAAGCGTCATGGCGGACGTCGGCACCCATCCGCTCCAGCACGTCCACGAAGCCGTTGCGGGCCGGCCCCAGGTAGACGTGCTCGACCACCACCTCCGAGTCCGGGACGATCGAGGCGGCCACCGCCCAGAAGGCCGCCTGCGAGGGATCGCCCTCCACGTCGTGGCCGAAGGAGTCGGGGCGACCCGGACGGACGGTGACCCGACCCGACACCGCCTCCACGTCGATCCCGGTGGCCGCGAACAGTTCCTCGGTGTGGGCACGCGTCGCCACGGGCTCCACGACCGTGGTCGGCCCGTCGGCCGACAGGCCGGCGAACAGGACACAACCCTTCACCTGGGCGCTGGCCACCGGCGGCGCGTACTCGATCCCCGAGAGGCCCCCACCCTCGATGGTCAGGGGTGCCAGCGTCGAACCGTCGACCCCGCCTGCCGTCGCACCCATCGCCGCCAGCGGCGCCAGCACCCGGTCCATGGGGCGGCGTCGGATCGAGGCGTCACCGTCCAGCACGGAACGGAACGGCAGGCCCGCCAACAGGCCGGCCAGCAGCCGGATGCCGGTCCCCGAGTTGCCGACGTCGAGCACCTCGCCGGGTTCGGACAGTCGCCCACCGTGGACGGCGAGCGTCCCGTCGCCGGCCTCCTCCACCTCGGCGCCGAGCAGCCCGATGATCGACCGGGTGCAGCGGACGTCGTCGCCGTCGCTGAGGCCCCGGATGGTCGAGGTGCCGTCGGCCAGCGCCGCCAACAGCAGCACCCGGTGGGAGATGGACTTGTCACCGGGCACCCGCAGCCGGCCGCGGAGCGGGCCGCCGGACCGGACCTCGAAGGTCTCCACGGCTCAGCCCGGAACCAGCGGGCTGGTGGACGGCCGGTAGCCGAGGCCCTCCAGTCCGGCCACCAGCCGGTCGGCCAGGCCGGCTTCGACGAAGAGCAGCATGACGCCCCGGTCACCTTCGGCCGAGTGGGCGATCTCGAGGTCGTAGATATTGACGTCGAGTTCGGTGGCGAGTGCGGCGACGGCGGCGATCTCGCCCTTGCGGTCGAGGACCGGAACCCGCACCTCGAGCAGCTCGGAGGGCGGCGGCGCACCGGTGGGCAGGCTCACCCTCGCCGCCCGGGCCGCCTCCAGTCGTGCCAGAAGCGTCGCACCGTCGCCCTCGGCAACCACCCGACGCACGTCGCCGAGCGCGGCGATCAGGTCGTCGAGGGCACCGGTGATGGCGTCCCGGTTCTCGGCGCAAATGTCGGGCCAGATGCCCGGGTGGCCGGCGGCGATCCGCGTCATGTCCCGGAAGCCACCGGCGGCCAGCCGGAGCACCGCCGAGTGCTCCTCCGACCGGCGGTCGGCGAGGCCGACCAGCGAGGCGGCCGTCAGGTGCGGAACGTGGGAGACCAGCGCCACCAGGGCGTCGTGGCGCTCGGGTGCGAGGGTCACGACCTCGGCGCCCAGCGAACGGACGACGGCACGCACCAGGGCGAAGGCGTCGTCGGCGGTGGCACCGCCTGGCGTCAGCACCCAGTTGGCGCCGCGGAACATGGCAGCGTCCGCCCCCTCCACGCCCTCCTGCTCGGAACCGGCCATCGGGTGGCCGCCGACGAATCGGGGGTCGTCGATCGCCTCGACGATCGCCGCCTTGGTGCTCCCGACGTCGGTGACGAACCCGGCGGGAGCAGCCGCGAGGGCCTCAGCGGCCACGGCTGCCACCCGGCCCACGGGCACGGCCACGAACGTGACCTCGGCGGCGGCGTCCCAACCGGTGGCATCGAGGGCGCCGAGTTCGATTCCCCGGGCGCACTGTGCCGGATCGGCGTCCACGCCGCTGACGTGCCAGCCCTGCTCCCGCAGCGCCATCCCGACCGACCCCCCGATGAGGCCCACGCCGGCGATCGTGGCCCGCCTGCTCACCGGGAACCGCGCCCCGGGCGCGCGTGGGCCCTCACGGGACCGGGGAGGCGTGCCATGGCGCCGATGCTACCGGCCGCGCCCCACGCGGCTCGGTGGTTTCAGGCCTCGTCGGCGACCGCCCGCTCGAGGCTCCGCAATTCGGAGACCTCGAGGTGGCGCCAGGTGCCGGGCCGAAGCGAGCGGTCGGCCAACGGGCCGATGCGGGTGCGCACCAGTCGCACGACGGGGTGTCCGACGACGTCACACATCCGTCGGACCTGCCGGTTGCGGCCCTCGTGGATCGTCAGGCGCAGCACCGACGGCTCGATCAGGCTCACCTTGGCCGGCGCCGTCGGCCCATCGTCGAGGTCGACGCCCTCGCGGAGGCGTCGCACCGCCGCCCGGCTCGGCGTCCCCTCGACCTGGGCGACGTACTCCTTCTCCACGCCGTAGGAGGGGTGCGTGAGCCGGTTGGCGAGGTCGCCGTCGTTGGTCAGGAGGAGGAGTCCCTCCGTATCGAGGTCCAGCCGACCGACGGGAAACACCCGCGGCTCGTCGGGCACGAGGTCGACGACGATCGGCCGGCCCTGCGGGTCGTCGGCGGTCGTCACGACCCCTGCCGGCTTGTTCAGCAGGTAGTGGACGAGGCCGGGCCGGACCCCGACCGGCGCGCCGTCGACGAGGATGCGGGTGGTCTCGGCGTCGACCCGCCGCCCCAACTCGGCGACCTCGCCGTCGACCAGGACCCGGCCCTCGGCGATGAGGTCCTCGCAGACGCGGCGACTCCCGAACCCGACCCGGGCGAGCACCTTCTGGAGACGCTCGCCCTCGGCGTCGGCGGCCGCTGGCACGGTCGGACGACCGGTCAGGCCTCGAGCGGACCGTCGGCGTCGAGCACCCCGGCAACCGACGGCTCCACCTCGGCCACGGGCTCCTCGATCGACTCACCGCCACCCGGGACCTCGAGGTCCGGGGCGCCGCGCAGGCCGCGCTCGAGCGCCTCGACGACCTCCGCACCCGGGACGAACTCGCCGAGTGGCGGCAGTTCGTGGACCGAGTCGAGGCCCATGCGCTCGAGGAAGAACGAGGTGGTGCCGAACAGCACGGCGTTGCCCGGCCCGGGATCCCGGGACAACTCGGTGATGTAGCCGCGGTGCTGGAGCGTCCGCATGACGCCGTCGACGTCGACGCCGCGGATCGCCGACACCTGCGCCCGGGACACCGGCTGCTTGTAGGCCACGATGGCCAGCGTCTCGAGGGCGGCGCTGGTGAGTCGGGAGTTCTGGCCCTCGAGCAGGAACCGCTCGACCCACCCCGCCTGGTCGGGGTGGCTCTGGTAGCGGTAGCCACCGGCCACCCGCACCAGGGCGAAGCCCCGGCCGTCGGACTCGTAGGCGGCTGCCAGGGCATCGCAGATCCGCTCGACGTCGCCGGTGGGCACCTCGAGCAACTGGGCCAGCAGGTTCGGCTGCACCGGCTCGAGGGCGACCATGAGCATCGCCTCGAGCGCCCGGCGCACCGCCGCGTCCTGGTCGACCTCGTCGACCTCGCCCTGTTCGCTCAAACCGCTCGCCTCATCCCTCATAGGCGTCGACGAGTTCGACGTCGGCGGGGTCGGCGTCGGCTCGCCAGGTCACGTGGATGTCACCGAAGGCGCCCACCTGGTCGATCTCGATGACCCCCTGCTTGTAGAGCTCGAGGACGGCGAGGAAGCGCACCACGATCTCGAGGCGTTCGTCGAGGTGCCGGGTGAGGCGGCGGAACGTGGTCGGCCCCATGGTCGGCAGCACGGTCACCAGGTCGACGACGGCGTCCGCGACGCTGACCCGGATCGGGGCGATGTGGAAGGTGTCGACCCGCTCGACCGGCTTCGGCTCGAGGGCCCGGAGGAACGCCCGGTGCAGATCGTCGGGCGTGACCCCCTCGAGCACGTCGGGCGTGAGGTCAAAGAAGTGGTCCTCGGGGCCGGCGCGTCGCGGCCGCGACCGGCAGGCCTCGGCCGAGAGGCGTCGCAGGATCACCGCCGCGTCCTTGAAGGTCTTGCACTCGAGGAGCCGAGCCAAGAGCAGGTCGCGCTCCTCCCAGGCGGCGAACTCCTCATCGAGGTCCAGGTCCTCGCCGCCCGGCAGCAGCCGCCGGGTCTTGAGCTCGACGAGGATCGAGGCGATCAGCAGGAATTCGGTGGCAACCTCGAGGTCGAGGTCCTCCAGACGGGTCAACTCGGCCAGGTACGCATCGACGACCGTGGACAGCGAGACCTCGTAGAGCTCCACCTCCTCCTTGAGGATCAGGTGGAGCAACAGGTCGAAGGGTCCCTCGAAAACCGGGGTGGTGACCGTGACGCTCACGGCACCAGACCCTAGGGAGTCCGGTGCGATCCGCGGTGCATGGCGCGACCCCCTCCCCCGCCGGCGCCGTCTCCGGAATCCGCCCCGAGGCCGCAGGACCGCCCGGTACCCTGCCGGCCATGTCTCGCGTCTTCTCCGGCATCAAGCCGTCCGGCTCGGTCCACCTCGGCAACCTGCTGGGTGCGCTGCGCAACTGGGTGGCCCTCCAGGACGAGGCCGACACGGTGTACTGCGTCGTCGACCTCCACGCCCTGACCATCCCCCAGGACCCCGAGGAGCTGCGGGCGTCGACGCTGTCGCTGGCCCAGATGATGATCGCCGTGGGCCTCGACCCCGAACGTTGCACGCTGTTCGTCCAGAGCCACGTCCACGAGCACAGCGAGTGCGCCTGGCTCATGGAGTGCACGGCGGCCTTCGGCGAGTTGCGCCGCATGACCCAGTTCAAGGACAAGGTCGAACAGGCCGACTTCATCTCCGGCGGGTTGTTCACCTACCCGGCCCTCCAGGCCGCCGACATCCTGCTCTACGACACCGACCAGGTGCCCGTGGGCGAGGACCAGCGCCAGCACATCGAACTGACCCGCGACATCGCCGAACGCTTCAACGCCCGCTACGGCGAGACGTTCGTGGTCCCCGAGGCGGTCGTGCCCCCCGCCGGGGCGCGGGTCATGGACCTCCAGGCCCCAGAGAACAAGATGTCCAAGTCGGAGGACAGCCCCCAGGGGTCGATCTCGCTGCTGGACGAGCCGGCGGCGATCGAGAAGAAGCTCAAGCGGGCCGTCACCGACAGCGACGGCGAGGTGTGTTGGGACCCGGCCGCCAAGCCGGGCGTCTCGAACCTGCTGTCGATCCTCGGGGCCGCCACGGGCCGCAAGCCCGCCGAGGCCGCCGCCGGCATCGAGCGCTACGGCGACCTCAAGGCCGCCACCGCCGAGGCCGTCGTCGAACTGCTGCGCCCCATCCAGGCCCGATACCACGAACTGGCCGCCGACCCCGCCGAGACGGCGCGCCTGCTGGCCGTCGGGGCCGACAAGGCCTCCGAGGTGGCGTCGGCGACGCTCGACCGGGCCCGCCGCAACATCGGCCTGCTGGGCCGCTAGCCCGCACCGCCCGGCGACTCAGTCGTCGTCGGCCACCCAGAGGGCCTCGGCCACCGACGCCGTCGGTGCCGGTCCGACGAGGTCACGGCGCCGATCAGCGTGGCCGCCACCCGCGCCCAGGTGCCCAACCCGCTGGTCACCTTGCCGACGTCGTGGAGCAGCGCCGCGGCCAACACGGGCCGTCCGGGACCGTCCAACGCGGCATCGACCCTGCGGGCGACCCCGATGGCATGTCGGCGGTCGGCGTCGGACATCCGGAGCCACAACGCCAACTCGCCCTCCAGCAGGTGCTGCGCCGCCCAGGCTTCGTCGTCGGTGGACGGAGCACCACCGACGAGGGAACCGGCGAGGCGGCGGGCCAGATGCAGGGGGCGGTGGAGCAGCCCGGGGCGGAACGCCTCGCTCACCGGCCAAGTCGCCGCAGGGCGGTCAGCAGGCCGATGACCGTCTTGGCGTCGGTGATCGTCCCGTCGGCCAGCAGCCCGGGCACGTCGTCGAGCGGGACCCGCTCGACGGTGAGGTACTGCTCCTCGACACTGACCGCCTCCGGGGTGGCCTCGACGAGTTCGGTGGCGAGGAAGACGGTGGTCTCCTCGTCGCAGAAGCCGCCGGAGTTGTGGAATCGGGCCAGCACCTCGAGGTGCGGAGCGTCGAGGCCGGCCTCCTCGACGAGCTCGCGGCGGGCAGCGGCGTCGAGCGGCTCGCCGGGTACGTCGAGCTTGCCGGCGGGGAGTTCGAGCATGTCCCGCTCGAGGGCGGCCCGGAACTGCCGCACCAGGACGACGTCGTCACCGTCCACCGCCACGACCGCCACGGCTCCGGGGTGGCGGACCACGTCGCGGGTGATGCGCTCCCCCGCCGGGCCCTCGAACTCCGCCTCGAGCAGGCTGATGATGTAGCCCTCGTGGAGCAGGCGCTCCGAGACCTTGTCGAAGCCGCCGGACACGGCCGGGGTCACTCCCCGTCGGCGGCGTCGACCTGCAGGAGCTGCGGATTGCGCCCCTCGGCGCGCCGCAGGGCCGCCTCGACGAACGCCCGGAACAGCGGCGCCGGACGGTTCGGTCGACTCTTGAACTCGGGGTGCGCCTGGGTGGCGACCCAGAAGGGGTGATCGTCGAGCTCGATGAACTCGACGAGGCGCCCGTCGGGCGACTCGCCGGAGCATCGGAAGCCGGTTCCCTCGAAGCGCTGCCGGTACCGCGGGTTGAACTCGTAGCGGTGGCGGTGCCGCTCCGACACCACGTCCTCGCCGTAGATCTCGCGCACCCTCGAGCCCGGCTGCAGCTGCGCCACGTACGCCCCGAGCCGCATGGTGCCGCCCTTTTCGTCGACGTCGCGCTGCGACTCCATCAGGTCGATCACGGGATGCGGGCTGGTCGGGTCGAACTCCGAGGAATGCGCCCGCTCGAGGCCCAAGACGTTGCGGCCGAAGTCGATCGTCATGCACTGGAGGCCCAGGCACAGGCCCAGGCAGGGGATCTCGTTCTCGCGGGCATAACCGGCGGCGGCGATCTTGCCCTCGATGCCGCGGGGCCCGAAGCCGCCGGGGATCACGATGCCGTCGAGGTCGCGGAGGCGGTCGGCCACGAGGAGGCCCTCGACGTCCTCCGCCTGGATCCATTCGATCTCGACGTCGACACCGTGGTGGATGCCGGCGTGGTTGAGGGACTCGACGACCGACAGGTAGGCGTCGACGAGGCTCACGTACTTGCCGATGAGGCCGATCCGCACCGGAACGGTCGCCGCCGACACCTTGGCGTTGAGGGCCTCCCACTCTCCGAGGTCGGGATCACCGGCGTCGAGGGCGAGGATCTCGCAGACCACGTCGTCGAGCCCCTCGTCGTGGAGGACCAGCGGGATCTCGTAGAGGCTCCCGGCGTCGGGAGCGCTCACGACCGCCTCGAGCGGCACGTTCGAGAGGTTGGAGATCTTCCGGCAGAGGTCCTCACCGACGGGCTCGTCACTGCGGCACACGATGGCGTCGGGCTGGATGCCGCGCCCCCGCAGTTCGATGACCGAGTGCTGGGTGGGCTTGGTCTTGTGTTCACCCGACGGGGCGATGTACGGCACGAGGGTGACGTGGACGTAGCAGACGCTGTCGCGGCCCCGGTCGAGGCGGAACTGTCGGATGGCCTCGAGGAACGGGAGGATCTCGATGTCGCCGACGGTGCCGCCCACCTCGGTGATGAGGACGTCCACGTCGTCGCCGGCGAGCAGCTGGATGCGCCGCTTGATCTCATCGGTGATGTGCGGAATCACCTGAACGGTCTTGCCGAGGTAGTCGCCGTGGCGCTCCGACGCGATGACATGCGAGTAGATGGAACCCGTCGTGGCGTTGGAGTCCCGGGTGAGGTTCTCGTCGATGAACCGCTCGTAGTGGCCGAGGTCGAGGTCGGTCTCGCCGCCGTCGTCGGTGACGAACACCTCGCCGTGCTCGAACGGATTCATCGTGCCCGGATCCACGTTGAGATACGGGTCCAGCTTCTGGATGACGACCCGGAGGCCACGCTGCTTGAGGAGGCGGCCGAGGGAGGCGGCGGTGAGGCCCTTGCCGAGCGAACTTGCCACGCCGCCCGTGACGAAGATGTGCTTGGTCACGGGATGCCAACCTATCGCCCGCGCGCCCGGAGCGCGCGGAGCGCCTCGGTGCCCGCGTTCACAAGGCGGAGCAGGGCAGGCCGCCCAGCAGTTCGGCGGCGTGGTCGCGTGCCGTGGCGCTGTCGGGCGAACCCGAGAGCATCCGGGAGACCTCGACGATCCGCTCCTCGTGTCCGAGCCGCCGGATGGTCGCCCGGGCCGAGACCCCGTCGTCGACCTTCTCGACGGCCAGCTGCTGGTCGGCGCAGGCGGCCACCTGCGCCAGGTGCGTGACGACCAGCACCTGGCGGTCGCCGGCAAGGCCGGCCAGCGCTGCCGCCACGGCGTGGGCGGCCGTGCCGCCGACACCGGCGTCGACCTCATCGAAGACCAGGGTCGGGGGCGACTCGGAGACGACCCGGCGCACCGCCAACATGGCCCGGGCCAACTCACCGCCGGAGGCCACCTTGGCCAGCGGCGCCGGCGTCGCACCGGAGTTGGTGGCCAGCAGGAGGGCGACGTCCTGGCCTGATTCGCCCCGGACCTCGACCTCGACGCTGGCCGCCGGCATCGCCAGTTCGCGGAGGTGGGCCTCGATGCGCGACGCCAGCTCGGGCGCCGCACGTCGCCGCGCCGCCAGCACCGTGGCGGCGGCCTCCCGTCGGGCGGCCTCCACGGCGACCCGTCGGGCGTCGAGCGTGGCGGCACGGGCATCGTGGTCGAGCAGGGCGGAGAGGCGTCCGGCGGCCTCGCGGTGGTACGCCAGAACGTCCTCGAGCCCGTCCCCTCCAGCCGGTCGGCCTCGCCGGCAAAGGGCGTGCGTCCAGCGAGGAGGCCCAGCGCCGAGGCGAGCGACTCGGAGGCCGGTCCGTCGCCGTCGAGGAGGACCAGGGCCCCCTCGGCGGCCTCGCGGTGGGCGGAGGCGTCGGCCAGGAGGGCCTCCTCGGCGGCCAGGAGGTCGTCCTCGGCGGGGTCCTCGAGACCGGCCTCCTCCAACTCGGCGACCTGGAAGCGCAGCAGGTCGATCTCGCGTGCCCGGGCCCGCTCGTCGCCGCCCATGGCCGCCAACTCGACGTCCACGGCGGCCAACTCGTCCTCGGCCGCAGACAGGGCAGCGAGGTCGACACCGCCGAACCGGTCGCGCTCACGAACGAGAGGTCGTCCAGCACCACCAGCGGCTCAGCCCGGACCACCTCCAGACGGCCGGGGATCCGCACTGCCCCAAAGCCCTCGACCACCGCCTCGTCAGCCCCCGGTCGCACGATCGACGGGTCGGCGCGACCACCCAGCAGGAGCTCCACCGCCCCCATGACCATGGTCTTGCCGGCGCCGGTCTCGCCGGTGACCGCCGTCAGTCCCGACTCGAGGACGAGCGACAGTTCCTCGACGACGCCGAGATCGGTGACCTGGAGTTCGAGCAGCACGCGGATCCTCCTCGGCCGCATCCTGCCATGGGGGTGTGACGGCTCCGGCGATGCCCGGACGACCCGTCGGCGGACCGTCGGTCAGCGGTCCTCGAGGCCGAACTTGGCCTTCAGCACCCGCTCGAACTGCCGCTCCCCGAAGGCCACCAGGCGGGCGGCCCGGTCGCTGGAGGTGCACACCACCCGGTCCCCCTCCCCCAGCGGCGCCACCTCCCGCCCATCGACGGTGCACGTCGCCGGGCGGTCACCGAGCACCTCGAGGGCGATCTCGGTCTCGGGGCCGAGTACCAACGTCCGGTCGAAGAGCATGTGCGCCGACACCGGAGTGAGCTGGAGCGACCGGTGGAGGGCGTCCACGATGGGGCCGCGTGCCGAGAAGGCGTACGCGGTCGACCCGGTCGGGGTGGCCACGATGAGGCCGTCGGCGGCGTACGACGTGAAGAAGGAGCCGTCGAACCAGACGCCCAGGCGGATGGTGTGGCCGGTGCGCTCGACGACCAGCTCGTTGAGGCCGTGGTCGCCGCCGGCGTGGTCGCCGTCGGCCCGGTGGACGTCGACCCGGAGCATCATGCGCTCCTCGATGGCATGCTCGCCGCGCAGTACCCGTCCGATCCCACCAGGTCGAGGCCGTCGGCGTCGCCCGCGCCGCCAAGCCGCCGCACCTCATGGCCCTCGGCGGAGAGCCGCCGGGCCAGTTCGTCGGCCTGTGCCACGGCGGCCTCGCGTCCCTCGTGGACGACCAGTCCGAGCGTCGCCATCAGCGAGCCTCCACGGCCGAGGCGACCAGCCGGCCGACGTCCAGGACCGGGCCGTCGCCGGCCCGCACGGCGTGGACGAGGAACTCGACGTTCCCCTCGGCTCCGGTGATCGGCGACGGCATGCCATCCATGATGGCCGCTCCGGCCTCGGATGCCCAACGGACCACGTCCAGGAGCACCCGCCGCCAGACCTCCGGGTCCCGGATGACGCCGTGGCCCCGATCGGCCTCCTCGCGCCCGGCCTCGAACTGCGGCTTCACGAGCAGCACCAGCGGGGACCCCTCGCCGACGAGCGCCACGAGGCCCGGAAGCACCGTGCGCAGCGAGATGAACGAGAGGTCGGCGACGAGCAGGTCGAACGGGGCGCCGACCGCATCGGGATCCACGGCCCGGATGTCGGTCCGCTCGGCGACGGTCACCCGTTCGTCGGAGCGGAGGCGCTGGTGCAACTGGCCCCGGCCGACGTCGACGGCGAGCACCGAGGCCGCTCCCCGCTGGAGCACGCAGTCGGTGAAGCCGCCGGTGCTGGACCCGGCATCGACCACCCGCATGTCCCGGACGTCGATCCCGAAGGCATCGAGGCCGGCGTCGAGCTTCTCGCCGCCCCGACCCACGAACCGCGGCGGCGGGCCCGCCACCACCACCGCCTGCTCCGGGGAGACCTGGCGGGATGCCTTGTCGGCCGGCGCCCCGTCGACGGTGACCCGGCCCTCCCCGATCAGGTCCTGCGCCCGGGTCCGGCTGTCGGCCTGCCCCCGACGGACCATCTCCTGGTCGAGGCGCCGGCGTGCACTCATCGGCCAGTCACCCCAGCAGCCGGTCGACCAGTGCCGGCAGGTCGGCCGCCACCTCGTCCGGTGCCGGGTCGGTCGGGAGATCGCCCTCCGCCGTCACCCCGCTCAGCACGAGGCCGAAGTCCCAGCCGAGGTTCCGCGCCAGCAGCCCGTCCGTGTCGGGCCGGTCGCCGACCACGATCCCGTGGCCCCCCGCCCGCTCCCTCACCACGTCGCAGATCGGCTCGTGTGGCTTGCCGGCCACGACGGGCTCGACGCCGGTGGCCGCCACCAGCGCGGCGACGATCGACCCGGCCCCGGGCCTGATCCCGTCGTGGGCGGGGTACGTGACGTCCTCGTTGGAGGCCAACAGGCGGGCGCCACCGAGGATCGCCTGCAGGCCGGCGGTCAGGCGCCAGTAGTCGAAGTCCTCGTGGAAGCCCACGGCGACGGTGTCGGCCGGGCCCTCCCGGACGACGGTGGCCCCGACGACCTCGAGTTCCTCGACGAGGCCCGGTCCGCACATGCCGAGCACGACCTCACCGGGCTGGACGAGCGACGCCGCCGCCATGCCCGACGTGACCACGCCTCCGCAGGCGTCGATGCCGTGGTGCGCCAACTTGGCCTCGACGTCGACCACGCGGCGCCCCGAGTTGTTGGTCACGAACAGGACGGTCTCGCCGGCGTCCTGGAGCCGGGTGACCGCCTCGGCCACGCCGGGAATCGAGTCGGTGCCCAGCCACACCACGCCGTCGAGGTCGAGTGCCCACGCCATGGCGGACAGTCTGCCCGGATGAGGTCCCGGCGCAGGCGTGGAAAGGCGACGGAGTCAGACCGTCCAGGTGGGCAGCGAGTGCAGCAGGGCGTGCAGGTCGCCCTTGCCGCGTGCGGCACGCGCCTCGTCGACCTGGGCGTTCATGGCGACGGCGTACTCGCCCCGGTCGACCGCCCGGAACACCCCGATCGGCGTCGGCCGGTCGGGACTCTCCGCCAGTCGGGACAGGGCAAAGGCCGTGGAGGGGTCGGGCCGGGTCTCGTCGTGGACGAGCAGGCCCTCGACGCCCACGTCGGCGACCTCGACCAGTTCCACGCCGCCGTCGTGGCGGGCCACCCCGAACTGCCCCTCCGAGCCGAACCGGATCGGCTCACCGTGGCGCAGCGGAATCAGCATGTCGTCGCGTACGGCCTTCTTGGTGATGGTCTCGAAGGCACCGTCGTTGAACACGTTGCAGTTCTGGTACACCTCGACCATCGAGGTCCCCGGATGCTCGTAGGAGCGCCGGAACATCTCCTGCATGTGGTGGCGGTCCATGTCGTGGGTGCGGGCCACGAAGCTGGCCTCGGCCCCCAGCGCCACGCTCACCGGGTTGAACGGCGTGGCACACGAACCGACCGGCGACGACTTGGTGATCTTGCCCTTCTCGCTGGTCGGCGAGAACTGCCCCTTGGTCAGGCCGTAGATCTGGTTGTTGAACAGCAGGATGTTGATGTCGATGTTGCGGCGCAGGGCGTGGATCAGGTGGTTGCCACCGATCGACAGCATGTCGCCGTCGCCGCCGACGACCCAGACGTCGAGGTCGGGTCGGGCCAGGGCCAAGCCCGTGGCGATGGCCGGGGCGCGGCCGTGGATGCTGTGCATCCCGTAGGTGTTCATGTAGTACGGGAAGCGGGCGGCGCAACCGATGCCCGACACGAACACCGTCTTCTCGCGGCGGGCACCCAGTTCGGGCATCAGCAGCTGGAGGGCGGTGAGGATCGAGTAGTCGCCGCAGCCCGGGCACCACCGGACCTCCTGGTCGCTCTGCCAGTCGGCACGCGTCGTGGGCGGCACCTCGTCGGAGGCGCCGTCGGTGAGCAGGGTGTCGGTCATCGGTCCTCGCCTCCCAGTTCGCCGAGGATGATCTGCTGGAGCTCGCCGGCGGTGAAGGGCTGTCCCGACACCTTGCTGACGGGTCGGGCATCGACGAGGTACTCGTCGCGCAGCAGGCGGACCAGCTGCCCGAGGTTCATCTCGGGCACCAGGACCTTCTCGAAGCCGCGAAGCACCTCGCCCAGGTTGGCCGGCAGCGGGTTGAGGTGCGTGAGGTGCACGTGGGCGACGCTCTGGCCCATCCCGCACACCCGGCGCACGGCACCGGCGATTGCGCCCCAGGTCGACCCCCAGCCGACGACGACCAGGTCGCCGTCGGGGTCGCCGGTCACCTCGACGTCGGGCACCGGGATGCGGGCGATGCGCTCGGCGCGGATCCCGACCATGTGGGCGTGGTTGTCCGAGTCGTAGTTGACACTGCCCGAACCGTCCTCCTTCTCGAGGCCGCCGATGCGGTGCATCAGGTCGGGCGTCCCCGGGATGGCCCACGGACGAGCGAGCTTCTCGTCGCGCAGGTAGGGCCAGAAGACCTCGTTGCCGTCCTCGTCGACCTTGTTGAAGCCGCTGGCGAACTCGACGCGGATCGGCTCGAGTTCGTCGACGTCGGGCAGCAGCCACGGCTCGGAACTGTTGGCCAGGTAGCCGTCGGTGAGGAGCATCACGGGCGTCCGGTGCTCGATGGCGATACGGGAGGCCTCGATGGCCTGGTCGAAGCAGTCGGTGGGCGTGCGGGCGGCGAGCACCGGCAGGGGCGACTCGCCGTGGCGCCCGTGCAACGCCATCAGGAGGTCGGCGGCCTCGGTCTTGGTCGGCAGGCCCGTCGAGGGGCCGCCCCGCTGGACGTTGACGATCACCAGGGGCAACTCGAGGCTGACCGCCAGGCCGATGGTCTCGGCCTTGAGCGCCACACCCGGACCACTCGTGGTGGTCACGCCGAGGTGCCCGCCGTAGGCGGCGCCGAGCGCCGAGCCGACGGCCGCGATCTCGTCCTCGGCCTGGAAGGTGGCGATGTCGAACTCCTTGCGCTTCGAGAGTTCGTGGAGGATGTCCGAGGCCGGGGTGATCGGGTAGGAGCCGAGGAACACGCGCAGCCCGGAGAGGTGGCCGGCGGCAACGAGGCCCCACGCCAGCGCCGTGTTGCCACTGATGTTGGTGTAGGTCCCCGACGGCAGTGCGGCCGGCTGGACGATGACCCGGTGGTCGGCCAGCTCGGCGGTCTCGCCGTAGGCGTGCCCGGCCGAGAAGGCGGCCTTGTTGGCGGCGATCACGAGGTCGCGGCCGGCGAACTTGGCCTCGATCCACTCGATCGTCGGCTCGAGCGGCCGGCTGTAGATCCAGCTCAGGAGCCCCAGGGCGAAGAAGTTCTTGGACCGCTCGGCATCACGCGGCTTGACGCCCAGGTCCTTGCAGGCCTCCTTGGTGAGGGAGGTCATCGGGACCTGCACGACCCGGTAGGCAGCCAGGTCGTCCCCCTCGAGAGGGTTGTGGGCATAGCCGGCCTTGGCCAGGTTGCGCTCCTCGAAGGTGTCGGCGTTGGCGATGATCGTGCCGCCGTCCAGCACCGAGTCGAGCTGCGACTTGAGGGCCGCCGGGTTCATCGCCACCAGCACGTGGGGGGCGTCGCCCGGGGTGAGGATGTCGTGGTCCGAGATATGAACCTGGAAGGACGAGACGCCCGCCAGGGTCCCGGCCGGGGCACGGATCTCGGCCGGGTACTCGGGAAGCGTGGCCAGGTCGTTCCCGAAGAGGGCGCTGGCTGTCGTGAAGCGGTCCCCCGTCAACTGCATGCCATCGCCGGAGTCGCCGGCGAAGCGGATGATCACCCGGTCGACCTCGGTCACCAGCGGCTCCGACGAGGTCTCCGTCACGTGTGCTCCACCTCCGAACCGGCGTCGTTGCCAGCTTGTACACCTGGACGTTGACCCTAGTCCCCTACCGCCATCGCTACGGGGACGACGCCACGCGATCGTTGTGGAATCGGTCACGCCGACCGGGTGACCCGCCAGCAGCCGATCAGTCGGCAACGTCCCCGGTGCGGTAGTCGCCGAACGGCTCGTCGCGCTCCTGGAGGGCGTCGGTCAGGCCGCCCTCGCGCACCTTGGCGAGGAACTCGGCCATGGCCTCGGTGTGGACCCCGAGTGCGCACAGTTCGGTCCCGGCCCGCAGTCCGGCCCGCAGGCCCATGTGCTCCATCTGGCGGTGCACCGACCGCTTGTTCAGTTGGACCAGTTCGGCCGGGATCCCGCTGATGCGGCGCGCCACGTCGACCACGGCCTCGTCGAGGTCCTCGACCGGGAACGCCGCGTTGGCCCACCCCAGGGCCACGGCCTCGACGCCGGTGATGGGGTCACCGGTGAGCATCATCTCCATGGCTCGACGCATGCCCAGGAACCAGGCGTGGAAGTGCATGTCGGGGACGCCGAAGCGGACCGCCGGGT
>LUME01000094.1_pt1 | contig 16908 bp, 9 predicted proteins | sample 729951 | NCBI WGS metagenome assembly LUME01 (sample SAMN03860271, study PRJNA289734) | marine metagenome | biome: seawater column; feature: ocean; material: water; isolation source: Red Sea water column Station 34 - depth 200m | place: Saudi Arabia: Red Sea | collected 2011-10-15 | depth 200 m | reverse complement strand
GTATAAGAGACAGAGTCGAAACCGACGGTGTTACGGACACCATGGGAATAGACCCTCATATCGCTCCCGTCTGGCTTCAGGCTTGTGATGGAGGCGTACACTTCGTTCTCCTCATCGCACACATTGCAGGGAGCGCCTACCGGTACATAGAGTCTGCCGTCGGGCCCGAAGCGGATGAACTTCCAGCCGTGGTGGCGGTCCTCCGGATAGTCGTCATAAAGCACCACCGGTTCGGGCGGATCGGTGAGGCGCTTCTCAATACTGTCGTAGCGGAGAACGCGGTTCACTTCAGCGACGTAGAGATTTCCGTCCTTCACCTCCACGCCGTTGGGCATGTTCAAACCTCCAGCGATAGTGTAAACTTTATCCGCTCTCTGATCGCCGTCTTCATCACGGACAGCATAGACGTTCCCCTTCCGGCGTGTTCCGACAAATAGCGTCCCGTTCTCGCTCAGAATCATGGAGCGGGCGTTGTCCACGTTCTCGGCATAGACTGAGATGGAGAACCCGTCCGGAAGTTTCACGAGATGAAGTGGAAGGTCTTTGCCGCTGAGACCGGTCAGAACGAACAGTCCCAGGAGGGCGATCGTTGCTTTAGAAAGGTATCTTTTCACGGTTCTTATTTTGAAGGGGACAGAGAGAATATGCCACCGTTCGGCGGAATTCAACTACCCTTTTCTCTCAGTTCATCGGCAACTCTTCTGTACGCTTCACGGAAAGGAACACCTTCTTGCACAAGGTCGTAGGCGCGTTCTGTGGCGAAGAGTTCATCGGTCATCGATTCTTGGCAACGTTCCGTGTTCACCGAAATGGCGCTGACCACCAGTGAAGCGATCTCGAGACTTTTCAGTGTAACGTCTACCCCCCGCATGGTCGGCCCCTTGGTGAGCTGAAAATCCCTGTGGAACCCCGAACCGAGATCGGCGCTCACGCCCGCGACTTCTCGCTCACACGCCTTCACTGTGTGATACTTCCCCCTCATGATTTCCAGCACGTCCGGATTTTGTTTTTGAGGCATGATGGAGCTTCCGGTACAGAGCTCCTCGGGAAGGGAGAAATAGCCAAACTCGGGCATGGAAAAAAGGATCAGGTCTGAAGCGAGTTTATTGAGATCGAACATGATCTGCCCCAGTGCGTGGAGCAGTGTCACCTCGAACTTCCCGCGGCTCATCTGGGCATAGATAGGGTTCTCTTGAACTCGGGAAAAGCCGAGCTCGTCGGCCGTGAGTTGGCGATCGATATCCAACGGAATCCCGTAACCGGCAGCGGTCCCAAGCGGAGACTGATCCATCAACTTTTCCGCCGCATCTAACAGCGCTAGATTGTCTTTCGCCGACTCCACAAAGGCACCGCACCAGAGCGCCACCGACGACGGCATCGCTTTTCTCATGTGGGTGTAACCGGGCATCGGAGTGCCGCCGTCCCGCTCGCTGAGTCCTTGCAACTCGCCGACGAGACTGTCCACCGCCCCGCGGCATTCGCCGATCTTGTCCAGATAGTAGAGCCTGAGCGCGGTGAGGACTTGATCGTTCCGCGAACGTCCGGTGTGAATTTTCTCTCCCACTTTGCCCAGCTTCTCAGTGAGATAGTTCTCGATGGCCGTGTGGCAGTCCTCCTGCTCCGGTAAGATTTGCAGACTACCCTGATCAATGATTTCTTGGAGAGCAGTGACGAGCGAGTCTACTTCATCATCGGTGAGAATGCCGATCTTCCCGAGCATCTTGGCGTGGGCAATGGAGCCGAGGCAGTCGTATTTCACCAGTTCGCGGTCGAGGATGTGATCGTCCCCCACCGTGTACGCTTCCACACGCCTGTCGAGTTTAGCCCCTTTCTGCCACAGTTTACCCATCGGCCGCCTCCTTCCGCCATTCAAACGGTTTACGTTTCTTCAGCACAAAGTTGTGCGCCTTCAGGCGAATTGCGTGAATGTTGATGAATCCCTTCGAATCGAGGGCGTCAAAACCGCCTTCCACCTCCATGCTGGAGAAGTCCTGATCGTAGAGCGATGTGGGAGATTCACGGCCCACGGGAGTGGCGTTCCCTTTGAAGAGTGAAAGTGTCACCGCGCCGTCGATTGCCTCCTGACTCTTCTTGAAGGCGCTCATGATGAAGTCCATTTCCGGCGAGAACCAGAGACCGTTGTAGATCAGTTCGCTGAACTTGGGGATGAGGCTGTCCCTCAGGTGCATCACCTCCTTATCCATGGCAATCCCCTCCAGATCGCGGTGGGCGGCCCAGAGGATTGTTCCGGCGGGCGTCTCGTACACGCCCCGGGACTTAATGCCGATGAACCGGTTCTCCACCATGTCCAGACGTCCCACAGAGTGTTCGCTCCCCAGTTCGTTGAGATAGATGAACAGTTCCAGCGGATCGGTCTTTTCCGTCCCATCGTTGAGGTTCACCACCTTCACCGGCAGACCGTTGGCAAATGTGATCTCCACCAAGGCCTCCTCATCGGGAGTCTCTTTCAAAGCTTTGGTGTGACTGAAGACCGACTCCTCGGGCCTGTGGCCGGGGTCCTCCAGAATGCCCGCCTCGTGGCTGATGTGCATCAGGTTTTCATCCTCACTGAAAGGACGTTTCTTAGATGCGGTAACGGGGATGTCCCATTCTTCAGCATAGTCGAGGAGGTCCTGCCGCCCTTTGAACTGGTCAAGAAACTGACGATCTTTCCATGGTGAAATGACCTCAATGTCGGGATTGAGGGCATAATAGGTCAGCTCAAACCGCACCTGATCATTCCCTTTCCCGGTGGAACCGTGGCTGACGGCGGTGGCGCCTGTTTGAGCGGCGATTTCGATTTGACTCCGGGCCAGCACGGGACGGGCGAGGGCTGTCCCCAGCAGGTAACGACCTTCATAAAGAGCATTGTTCTCCACGGCGTCGAAGTCTTCCTTCTGGCCAACGTTCCCCACGAAGCAGATTACGTCGTATCCTTCATTGATAAGCCATTTCAGGATTACCGATGTATCGAGCCCGCCACTGTAGGCGAGGACTACTTTCTCCCGGCTTGTCATTTCTCTTCTCCTTTCAGATGATGGTAAATCAGTCAATACAAAAAACCCCCGGCCACCGGAGAGGGTGCGGGGGGTTCCTAATCTCGCTATGAGCCGATGAGCTAGATGGCTACCCCCACGTCTTCGCGTCGAGCGTTCTCTGACGCACGTCGTACAAGACCAGATCTGTTGCTGAAGCCAATCATAACGGCGACCAAATTAAACTTCGGGTTTGCGGAAGACAAGATATATCTGGCGCTCGGAAAGGGTCTCCCGCCAAGTACAGTTTATTCGATATTCGGGAAATAAACCCACGATTTCAGTCAGCGGTGTAGAAAACCTTGCGAAGGTTTTTCTTGTCCGCCATTGACGGAAACCTTCGCAAGGTTAAGAAATCGTTATTTCATATGGGTGACTTTGCTCGGCCCTCCCAGAACTGCAAATCCTTTGTCGGATAAATTGACAAAATTCGGATTGTTGGCGAGGGCGCCGGCGTACAGTTCACCACTTCGGTAGGCTTCGCAGGCTGCCTTTGTGGACCATGAATAGACGCCGCCGTACGTGTTGTTGGCTTTATCAGAGAGCCACACTTTTTGAATGAGTCCGGGCAAGGCGGCAAAGTTTGGCGCCACCTCATTGGCCACACCCATGAAATCATCGTGGGTGATGCCCTCCAAATTGAAATTGACCACTTGAATATATGTGGGTGTGCCATCCAATAAGTTACTGGTTACACTGCTTGGCCCTTCCAATACGTCGAATCCCTTATCGTATAGGTTGACAAAGTTCGGATTATTGGCCAAAGCGCCGGCGTAAAGTTCACCTCCGCGGTAGGCATCGAGATTTCTCTTGCTTGCCCATGAATAGACACCGCCGTAAGTGTTACTCGCTTCATCCGAAAGCCATACTTTGGAAACAAGTCCGCGCAGGGGTGCAAAATTCGGCGCCACTTCATCAGCCACGCCCATGAAATCATTATGGGTAATACCTTCAAGATTGAAGTTCACGACTTGGATTGTATTCACACTCAATTTTGGTTTCTCCTTTGGGGTTGAAGGGATTGTTGCGGTTGAGGAAGGGGTGGCACAGGATTGAAGTATTAATAAGCCCATACTGAATACAACGGCTATTGACCATCCGGATTTCTTGATTGTACTCAACATATAATTCTCCTTTTGATTTGTTAAGCCCCTTAAAGGTTTCGCAATATAGAGTTTTCAAAAAAAAGGGGGAAATAGCATTTTGATGGGTCCATTGGAGTTCGGGAGGCAGGGCTTATTTGGCTCTCCGAATTCGTGTTGAGCTGATCTTGAACGGCTAACTGGCTTCAGCCACTTTTGACGCTTGAGCTCGTTGCTGCTCCGGCTCTGAGGTTGACTCAGATGCATACGGGAAATAGTCCTGCAGGCTCCGCACTGTCGGTTTACCTCTCTCCATCGTCCTGATTCCGCGCACAGCGGCGGCGGCGGCGGAAAGTGTTGTGATAACCATAATTCCCTTCTGAATGCACGCACGGCCGATCGATTCTTCATCGTAGCGGGACTGCTGCCCGAGAGGTGTATTTATCACCATCTGGATATCACCGTTCTTAATTCCGTCAACCACATTCGGTCTCCCTTCACCGACCTTGTAGATCACTTTGGCGGCAACGCCGTTGCGATTCAGTTCCCTCGCTGTCCCCTCTGTAGCGACAATTGAGAACTCCATCTCGTGCAGATCTCTGGCAATGGGGATCACATTCATCTTATCCTGGTTGTTGACGGAGATGAAGACTGTCCCTTCCTGGGGAACAGACGTGCCGGCGCTGATGGTCGCCCGCCTGAACGACTGCCCGAACGTACCGGAAATTCCCATCACCTCCCCCGTCGATTTCATCTCCGGACTGAGGAAGATCGATTCATCAGGAAACTTGTTGAAGGGAAGGACGGCCTCCTTGACAGCGATGTGGTCGCTCCCGTCCCACTCCTTGAGATTGTACTCGTTCAACTTCTTGCCTGTGGCGAGCTGAGCGGCGATCCGTGCCAGAGGAACGTTGGTGGCCTTACTGACGAAAGGGATCGTCCGGCTCGCCCGGGGATTCACCTCCAGCACATAGACCTGTCCATCCTTGTAGGCAAACTGGAGGTTTATCAGTCCTATCACTTTCAGCTCCAGCGCGAGAGACTCGGTGGTTCGGACGATCTCTTCCATGGCTGCTGTGGTAATCTTGTACGGCGGCAGGACGCAGGCGGAATCGCCGGAATGAATGCCAGCCTCCTCGATGTGCTGCATGATGCCACCGATGTGAACGGTCTCACCGTCGCAGAGGGCGTCCACATCAAACTCGAAGGCGTCCTCGAGGAATTCATCGATGAGGATAGGGTGGCCCTCCGTCACGTCAGCCGAGCGGGCAATGTAGTCAATGAGCTGCTGTTTTGAGTAGACGATCTCCATGGCGCGGCCGCCCAGAACGTAACTGGGTCGGGCCAGCACAGGAAATCCGATCCGTTCCGCCACTTCCACCACTTCGTCCAGCGTGCGGCCTGTCCCATATTTCGGGCAGACCACGTCCAGCCTGTCCACGACGGCGCCAAACTTTTCCCGATCCTCCGCCATGTCGATGTTTTCCGGCGCCGTTCCGATGATAGGAACGCCCGCATCGGCCAGAGCGTTGGCGATCTTCAGCGGCGTCTGGCCGCCGAACTGTACAAGAACGCCGTCCGGCTGTTCGAACTCTACGATGTTCAGCACATCCTCGTAAGTGACCGGCTCAAAGTAGAGGCGGTCAACGAGATCAAAATCTGTGCTGACTGTCTCCGGATTACAGTTGACCATGATTGTCTTGTAGCCGATCTCCTTCAGCCCGAAGACCGCCTGCACGCAGCAGTAATCAAACTCGATCCCTTGGCCGATCCTGTTCGGGCCGCCGCCCAGAATCATCACTTTGCCGCGACACCTCTCCGACTTGGTGTCAAGGGGGACAATCTCATTCTCTTCATCGTAGGTGGAGTAGCAGTAAGGTGTCTTCGCTTCAAACTCGGCCGCGCATGTATCTACCACTTTGTAGCTGGGAGAAACCTCTTTCTCCTTTCTTTTCTGTCGGACCTCCGCCTCTTTCGCTCCTGTCAATCGCCCGATCTGTCTGTCGGAGAATCCGTCCTGCTTCAGTTCAAGAAGAGGTCTGTCAAAAGCGCCGGAATCGGCCGCCTTAACCAACTGTTTGATCTGCCTCAGGAACCACGGATCAATCTTGGTCTCACTGAAGACATCCTCCACCGTCTCTCCGTCAAGGAACGCCTGCCGAACTTTGAGAAGCCGAAATGCGGAGGCGAACCGCAGTGTTGTCATGTCGAGCGCTCTGGAGCGGCTCACATCAGGATCGCCCTCCGCAGGCGGCCTCGGCTCCAGCCCGTCCAGTCCCACCTCCAGAGACCGAAAAGCTTTCTGAAGCGATTCGCGGAACGTCCGGCCGATGGCCATCACTTCACCCACACTCTGCATCTGAACGCCGAGATGTCCCGACGCCGACGGGAATTTCTCGAAATCGAAACGGGGAACCTTTGTGACAATGTAATCAATGGTCGGCTCGAACGCCGCCAGCGTCTTGCCCGTAATATCGTTGGGAAGTTCATCCAGTGTGTAACCCACTGCAAGTTTGGCCGCCACCTTGGCAATTGGGAACCCTGTCGCCTTTGACGCCAGCGCCGAGGAGCGGCTCACGCGCGGATTCATCTCAATGATAATCATACGGCCGTTGTCAGGATTCACGGCAAACTGAACATTCGATCCCCCCGTCTCCACGCCGATGGTCCGCAGGCAGAGAATGGCCCAGTTCCGCATCTTCTGGAATTCCCTGTCGGTAAGCGTCATGGCCGGCGCCACAGTTATAGAATCGCCCGTATGTACGCCCATGGGATCAACATTCTCGATGGAGCAGATGATGATGGCGTTGTCGGCTCTGTCTCGGATCACCTCTAGTTCGAATTCTTTCCATCCAAGAAGAGACTCCTCGATGAGCACCTCCGTGATGGGGCTGGCGTTGAGACCGTTTTCCACCAGCTTCTGAAACTCATCACTGTTGTAAGCGACTGAGCCGCCGGTGCCGCCCAAAGTAAAGCTCGGCCGGATAATCACGGGAAAGGCCATCGATTCAATGAGCGTTTTCGCCTCCTCCCACGAATAGACGAATCCGCCCTTTGCCGTCTCAATTCCCGCCGAGTCCATTGTCTTTTTGAACCGCTCCCGGTCCTCCGCTTTCTCGATGGCATCCACCTGGGCGCCGATCAACTGAACACCATATTTATCCAAGATCCCTTCACTGTGCAGATCCATGGCGAGATTCAGCGCTGTCTGACCGCCCACGGTGGGAAGGATAGCGTCCGGTTTTTCTTTCTCGATGATGGCGGTTACATACTCGGTGGTGATGGGCTCAATGTATGTTCTGTGCGCCAGGTTCGGATCTGTCATAATGGTGGCTGGATTGGAGTTGACCAGAATGACACGGTACCCTTCTTCCTTCAAGCCGCGGGTGGCCTGAGTACCGGAGTAGTCGAACTCGCACGCTTGACCGATAACGATGGGCCCGGCGCCAATGATCAGGATTGATTCTATATCGTCTCGTCTAGGCATCGTCCATCATTGCCGTAAACTGTCCGAAAAGGTATCGACTGTCGTGAGGTCCCGGCCCGGCTTCGGGATGGTATTGGACAGAAAAAGCGGGGATCTCCTTACACCTGAACCCTTCCACCGTGTCGTCGTTCAGGTTCCAGTGGGTGATCTCCGTAGAGGCAGGGAGCGAATCGGGATCTACAGCAAAGCCGTGGTTGTGGCTGGTGATCTCAACTTCTGAGGTGTCGATGTTTTTCACGGGATGGTTGATCCCGCGGTGGCCGAACTTGAGTTTGAAAGTGGCGCCGCCGACAGCTAGTGAGAGGAGCTGATGCCCGAGGCAGATCCCGAAGATCGGTCTCTTCCCCAACAGATTCCTGATTGTGTCAACGCCGTAGGTGACCGCCGCCGGATCGCCGGGGCCGTTGGAGAGGAAGATGCCGTCCGGCTTCAGCGCTAAAACATCATCGGCGGAAGTCGTCGCCGGCACAACTGTTACACCACATCCATGTTCCGAGAGCAGTCTCAGAATATTGTGCTTAATCCCGAAATCCATCGCCACAACTTTATGCTTGGGCGGTGATCCATTCCGCGGCCAATCGTAAGGTGTTTCACAACTAACTTGCGGAACGAGGTCGAGGCCGGACATGGAGGGGACGTCGGTCACTTTTTTCTTCAGAGAATCCTCCTCCGGATCTGCTGTGCTGATAATCCCGTTCATGGCGCCCCGATCTCTCAGGTGACGTGTGATGGCCCGTGTGTCCACGCCCTGAATGCCGACGATTCCGGCGCCTTTGAGGTAATCGCCCACCGATTGTTCAGAACGGAAGTTGGAGGGCAGCTCCGTCTCTTCCCTCACCACAAAGCCCGCCGCCTGAATCTTACTGGATTCCACATCATCCATGTTTGTGCCGTAATTGCCGATGTGAGGAAAGGTCATTGTTACGATCTGCCCGCAGTAGGACGGGTCAGTGAGGATTTCCTGATAGCCGGACATCCCGGTATTGAAGCACACTTCACCGGTCGCCTCGCCGGTGGCGCCGAGCGCGGTCCCTCTGAAGAGGCGACCGTCTTCCAGCATTAGTACGGCGTCCTGTTTCGTCACGTTTTCGCCCCCCTCATTCGGAAAGGCGAGGCAAAAAAAGAGCCCCAATAGTGGGGCTCAGATTTCAGAAAAGAGCCGGACATAAGTCAGCGAGCCGATGCAGACGGACACATTTTTCTTCTTCTCCTCTGCACCTGTCCTAATGTTTCCTGATTGCGTTCACTGTTAATTCATTCGCCCCGAACCGTTATATTTGGGTCGAGAATTTACCTTCTCACCGAAAGGTCGGCAACCGAAAAGCTGGACGAGTCAATGAACATCCTTATCCTTCACGGACCCAATCTGAACCTCATAGGTGTCCGTTCTGCCGCTGCCGGGGAGCGAATAACCCTCGACAAGATCAACCGCGCCCTCCGGCGTCAGGCCCGAGACGTGGATGCGACTCTGAAGATTCTCCAGACACATGAAATGGCGAGGGCGATCACCTTTCTCCAGCGAAACAGGAACTGGGCCGACGGCTGCCTGTTAGCGCCGGGAGCGTGGGCGAGGAACAGTTACGATCTTCTCGATACAGTCCAGCTCTGCAACGTCCCTACCGTGGGAATTCACTTCAGTCCAGACTACGACCCTTCACAACACGGGGCCGCTTCCATCTTTTCGGAGTCGTGCCTCGCCACAGAAACTGGAGTGCCGTTGGATGTCTATTCCGCCGGACTGGAAAAGCTTACAGCACTGGCCGGAGAGTAGCACCGTTTCGTTGAGTCGAATCCACCTGATGTTAATGGCAATCGCCCTCACCGGCTGTGCGCCGACCGTTCCACCTCCAGAGCCGGCGCCGGAGCCTGAATCGACAGTCGAGCCTCTCTCCGTTCCTCAGCCTGAGTTAGTGCCCGCACCTGAACCGCTCCCCGAGTCCGAGCCGGTACGGAGACCGCAACCGAAGCCCAAGCCGAATCTGATGCCCGAGCCTGAACCGGCGTCTCCGGCGGCGGTAAGTGTACTGAAATCAAGCGGGGGGGATACCATCACAATCCATGTCCCATTCGGGGCGGAGGTGGATGAAAGCATTCTGAACAGTGCCCTCGGCGAAGCAGTGAGAAAACTCGATTATTCAGCCCTCCTGAAGCGGACTGAAGACGATTCCATCATCCGTGAAACGAGGGAACATTTTTCCAATATGGAGAGACTCCCGTTCCGCCCTGTCGGTCTGACCGGAGAGGAGGCGTCCTTCTCATTAACATTTGCCTTGGACAGGGAGCGTATTGCGGCCTATGCAGAAAACCTGATCAGCCCCACCGTGACCGTAAGCCCGACCCTTGTGACTCCTGTAACTCCTGACGAAAAGGTTCATGACAGTTTCGACTATCTTCCAGACGGTCTGCTTCTCGAGCCGTGTCCCGGCGTCGCCTACCCGAAAAGTTCAATCCTTCTCCCGAATGCACCAAGGGCACACCGGAGCGGCACTCACCGGGGAATCGATTTCCAATCGCCTTATGGCGCACCGATCCGGGCTGCTGAAGGGGGTGTTATTATCCGCGCAGAGCACGGTTACGAAGAGATCACAAACGACTTCAGAAAATCACTTCTGAAGAAAGCGGCGCACATTGGAAGAACGCCGTCGGACGTCTTCGAGCATATACTTTTCGGTCAGGCTGTTTACATCGATCACGGGATCGACATTGTGAAGGGGAAACGGCTGGTGACCATCTATGCCCACATGTCAGAAATTGCCGAGGACGTCACAGTGGGAGCCACCGTGAAACGGGGACAGACGATCGGCAAGGTCGGCGCCAGCGGAACGAGCGACGGCGCTCTTGGCAACTGGGAGCACGCCCACCTCCACTTCGAACTCATTATTCAGGATAAGGGGGGCGAGAGGTATATGGGGCAGGGACTGAGGTATAACTCGCTGACGAAACTTCTCGAAAGGCTCTTCGTCTCGAAATAGGTTCAACCGTTCCCAGAACGGTCAATCTCCTCCTTCAATTTCTCTTTTTCCTCTTTTCTGTCGTACTTTTTTCCGCCCCCCTCCACCTTCTCCGCTGGAACGGGATGAGTCGACTGCCTCAGCGATTTCTTGAACGAGCCGGAGGAAGCGCCCTTCTTCCCTTTCCGCTTCTTCCGTTTCCTGGCCATGTCTCAGCCGGGGAAACTCAGTAAGCTCTCGCCCCCACGCCGTCCCTTGTTCGGGGATCGGCGACGCCCACATAAGCCTGAAGTTCCTCGCTCCAGGCGATGGCCCGGACAGTCCCGAGGCCGTCCCGGACCACAACGCGGTACCCTTTTCTTTTCATCGCTTTCTTGTGGCGTCTCGGCATGTGTGATTCCACAAACAGGGCTTCGGGACGGTACTGATGGTGAAACCGAGGAAGGGCGAGTGCCTTGCCGACGGAAAGGTCAAAATCGAGAACACCGAGGACAGTGTGGAGAACTGCCGTAATAATCCTCGGGCCGCCGGCGCCGCCGAGCATCATGACAGGTTTGCCGTCCTTCACCACAATGGTGGGCGACATGCTGGAGAGGGGGCGTTTCCCCGGTTCTATGGCGTTCGCCTCTGCACCGATAAGGCCGAAGGCGTTCGGCACGCCGGGCTGGGCGCTGAAGTCGTCCATCTCTGAGTTGAGGGCGACGCCTGTTCCGGGGACGGTCACCTGCGCGCCGTAGGTGAGGTTCACCGTATGATTGATGGCGACGGCGTTTCCCCAACTGTCGACCACGGCAAAGTTGGTGGTGTGGCCCGGCCCGTAAGCCAAGGCATACCGTTCATCCCGCGGTCCGACGGCAATCACATTTTTCACTTCATCGACCAACGATTGAGCATAAGATTTGCTGATGAGCTTCTCTACGGGGACAGGGTAGAAATCGGCATCGCCGAGATGTTCGGCGCGATCTGCGAACGCCTTGTCCATAAACTTCGAAGTGAGGAAGACGCTCTCTTCGTCCCAATCAGTCTTGCCGTCAAGGGTGCCGGACGCCTCGATCATGTTCAGAATCTGAACGAGATGGACCCCACCGGAACTGGGCGGCCCCATGCCGTAGACCTCATAACCTTTGTAGCTGCCTGTGATCGGTTCGCGCTCCACCACCCTGTAGTTCGCCATATCGTCGGTGGTGATAAGGCCGCCGGTCTCGCTCATGAACTGATCAACCTGCTGGGCGAATTCGCCTCTGTAGAAATAGTCGAGCCCGCCGGCGCCGAACTTTTCGTAAGTATCGGCCAGAAGGGGCTGTTTAAACAGTTCTCCCGTCTCCAGTTCTGAACCGTCCTCATGAAAATAGACCTCGGCCGAGCCGGGATCGCTCTTGAGCTGTTCCGTCGCTCCCTTGTAGCGATCGACATAAGCGTCGTCAAGGATAAAGCCGTCGCGGGCGATGTCGGTGGCGGGCTTGATCAACTCGCTCAAGGGGATGGTGCCGCCGAGTTCGAGCGCTTTCATGTACGCCGCCGGAACGCCCGGAACACCCACCGCCAGCGGCCCGATCTGGCTCAGGTCAGAGTCGGCTTTCCCATCGCGGATATACATATCACGATGTGCTCCGGCCGGCGCCATCTCCCTGCCGTCGATGGTGTGGACCGTCCCGTCTGCGAGACGCATGACGATGAACGCACCGCCGCCGAGACCGCAGTTGGCCTGATCCACAACACCGAGGGCGAGCCCTGTGGCGATGGCAGCGTCGATAGCGTTTCCGCCGTTTTTCAGAACATCAATCCCAACTTGAGAAGCGATGGGGTGTACAGAGGAGACGACGCCGTTCTTTCCGACGGCCTCCTCAGCCTCCAAGTTCACCCTCCCTTCGAAAATATAGAAATTGAGTCCGTCCTTGGCGCAACCTGAAAAAAGCAGCGGGAACAGAATAACGGCTGTGAGGACAGGATATCTCCTAAAATGCATAATTTCTCCTAAGATTTGGCCGGAAATGATACCACGGAGAAGGCCAGATTGTCAACTATTTCGATTCCGGTTTCAATGCTCAAGAGCACACCTCGTTACAGACTGAACAGCTTTGTAACCTTTAAGACGAGCGCTCGATCGATGGCGTCGCCTGTAGACGCATTTCTATGATCGAGGATAACGAGAAATACGTCGCTCAATGGGGAATGAATCAGGTTAACCCTCAAGTTTGACACCACTTCATCTGACACTGTATTGTACTGCAGATAGATAGATGAATGAATCGCCGTGGTGTGCGAATAGTTGAATCGCAAGCCGTACACATTGGCAGTCACATTCTGACCACTGTAGGTGATGTTATTTATGCTCGAGGTTGCTGAAGCAGTCAGTCTGTATCCAACTCGGCCGGCTATATTGAGAGAGAGGGTACTTTTCTCTCCAGCGAAATAGGTCCCAGAGGATAGCCGCAGGTTTCCGAACAGAGGGAGGGAAGCGTTGGATCGGTAGAACGCGATAATCTCTCCAAAAGAATAATCAGCGGCGTCTATCGTTACATCCTCTCCGATTGAAAAGGGGGAGTCGACCCGCTCAAACCTGCTGACACCTTTCACGCCCATCACACTGCCGTCGCGGAAATGAAAGTCGAGGGCCGCAGAGGCGGTTCGTGTTACCACGGCTGAATTCAGGTCGGTCACATAGTGAAATTCGCCATACGGATTCAGCTTGTAGAACCGCTTTGACGCCAGTGCCGGATGGGCGCCAAGGGTGGCATAGGCGTGCCGGACCCCATTTCGCCTCACGAATCCAACGCCGGGATTAAACTGTTCCCCCACCTCTTTATAGAAAGCGGAAATGTCCCAAAAACCGTCCCGCCAGCCGGTGGAGATTCGGCCTGCGAGATTGCCTCCACCACTCCCCGGTTCAGTCGTCCCCGCGAGATACGAACTGACGACGAGGTTGCCGAAGAATCTGAGGTTTGCATCGACGCCGAAACTCCTGTTGTAGTCGTCACTTGCAGCTGTTTCTTGACGTTGAATTACCATGGCGCCTATATCGGAATTACCTTCCATGTTCCGCCTCAGTCGGAAGACCTGAAACTGCTCCGCTGGACTATCCTCCAACCGTTCTGTCTGAATGGCGAGGGCTCCCAATTCAACATCTTTCACTCTGCCGGTGAGCCTTCCACCGGCGACAATGGGAATAGGCGACCCTTTCTCCAGTCCTATCCTTCTGGAATGAAATAGTGTGAAATCTCTAAGAGAGGCACCCATCCTGTAGTTTCTTTCAGTCACATCTCCGAAGGTGAAGGCGCCGGCGTTCTCAATGAAGAAATCGCGCTTTTCCGGAAAAAAGAGCGGAAACCGGTCGAGATTGATCTGAAGACGATCCGCTTCAACCTGGGAAAAATCTGTATTGTATGTCATGTCGAGAGTGAGGCTCGGGGTGACTCCCCACTTGATATCGGCGCCTCCGTCTGCAGTTGAAGAATTTTCGCCGCCGTTTGAACCGACAGAACCGAACGGCTTCACACTCAGGTTCCGCCCTGATTTGATCCCCTTGATCCCAAGCAGTGTGCCGGCCTTTGACATTTTGTGAACGCGCCCCCGCCTCGGCAGAGGAGCCCAGTAAGAATCTTCATTCTTCCGCCGGACTCGCCTCAGGAAATTCAATCCCCATTTCTGCTCGTCCAGCGATGGGTCGAAACGAAGGGTAGAGAACGGAATAGCCAGTTCCACGTTCCATCCTTCGTCATGAATCACTGTCTTCACTTCAATCACCCCCTCCCAGGCGAGGTTGGGGTTCCGGCTGTCGTTGAACACCTGTCCATCTTTGATTGCCCCCATGGGATTGAACAGAAACATGAAGGCATTGCTGCGATCGAAGAATGTGTCGAGCGTCAAGGCGAAGACGTCGCTGTTGTGAGTTTCAAAATCTTGCTGGAGGCTCTCGATAACGAGTTTGTCCGGCTCCGAATCGTAGCAGACTGCCCCCACGTAGAGGTTCACATCATCGTAGAGAAGTTTTACAGACGTCGGTTCGGTGGCGGGGTACCCCTCCTGGAGTTTGGCCTGAACAAAACCGTCAATAGTCTCGGCCGATTCCCAGGCCTTTTCATTAAGGCGGCCGTCGATGATGATCTGTTGGTCAGTTAGAGTGGCGTAAGCAGTGGGCCGTGGCGCTTCATCAGGGATAATGTGCGACAAGGATTCATCCCCGCGAGCAGTCTGAACGATGCTTAATCCAGCCAGCAACACCAGATAGCGAATTCGAATCCTCGACTTCCTGTTCACGCCGGTTAGCCGGGCGCAGTGACGACAACGCCTCTACTCAGTAATAGACGGATAGTTGTCCAATCCGCTCAAGAGGAGCGCATTGAACAGCAGTTTGTACGTTCCTCTCGGCTGACCGCGGAACTGCGGACGGAAACCGACGAGAACAATGTCGCCATCTCCCACGGTCACACGGACCGCCGCCGCTTTGCCGCCGATGTGATCCTTCTCACCCAATGCCCAGCCGCTCATAAGGATATCCTCTTTGTCGTAGGTAGCGATCACTTCCACCGGCGGACTCGGCGCCAGTTTGGTATCCTCCCGGCCCCCTTCCCCTTTTCTCGAAAGTTTCACCTCCTTGAAAGCACGACTCCTGACAAAATAGGCTGCCGCCTCCTCCTGCATCCCCCCTGTGAGGGGATGGCTCTGATTCAGATGAATCCTCACCAGTGAACCGGGGATGAAGAATTTCTGAGGCGACACGCCGGAGACAGCATTCCGGACCGGGAGCCCAAACTGCTCAATGGCGAAATCGGAGGCGCCGTCCAGCATGACCAATGTTCCGCCCTCTTCAACATACCTCTTAAGGGCGGCGGCCCCTTCAACGCCCATGCCGCCGATGTACTCTTCAGGCATGGTGTGCATGGCGTGACCGTTCAGGATTCTCCCGGGCGACTGATCAGGAATTACGATGGCGCTGTAGCGGCTCAGGCGGCCGCCCTGTATGTCGGCGTCGTGGAGCGTGTCCATAGGGAATTCATAATTCTCCAACAGCCACCGCGTCCACCCCTCGTCCATATTGGAGACCCACGACTTGTAAAGTCCTATGCTGAGCCGGTCGGCGGGGATAAGTGAGGCGGACGGTTTTTTCGAAAGGCGGGTGAAGCTGACGCCAAGATCGGCAGCGATGGCGTCGACGGCGGCATCGCTACCTTTGCCAGACGATTCGATCACGATGGAGCCGCGCCCGAACTCAACAGACCGTACCTTGTGCGAACCGTCGAGGTAGGAGACTTGCTTTCCGGTGTCGAGGAGCCGGTTGACCGCCACAACCGTCGCATTGGTTCGATTTGAGACGATATAGCCCCAGTCACCGCGGCCGGTCACATCTCCGGCGGCGGGCGCAATCTCAATTTCAACAATCTCTTCTGCCTTCACCTTGAACGGCTCGTCAATCCTGTCTACCGCTATGCCCATCTGCATGGGCAGCGTCCAGCCGGCAAGATCATACGGCACCTGCGGCGAGCCGTCGGGACCTCGTCTGTCGGGATATTCTTGGGGCTCCATCATGTCGAGGACCATTGGACGGAACGCCTGCGCCGCGTAGACGATGTACGAACCCTTCGGGTATTGGTCATCACCCGCCCGGAATCTGGCGGTGGACTTGTGTACCTCAATCCCGGTCCGCCGGAGATGGGTCACAAGATTCGTTGCCTCAACACGATCCCACTGTTCCGTCGGAATCACATAAGCGAAAGGGCCGCCGGCCTCTCCCGCTTCGATGGCGTCACGGCCCATGCGATAAATGTTCATAAGCCACTTCTCGCGGAGATCAGCGGAAACATTCATCACTGCCATGGATGCGGTCAGCATATAGTCCACCGCATCCCTGAAATGGGATTCTCCTGCCTCCCACGGAATGGGGAGAAAAATGTCCGTCCCGTCATTGGATAGACGATTCGCCCGGCGGGAGCCGATGTTTTTCGGAATCGAGTCTGGATCGTAGAAACGGGGCGTCGGCGTGGCGTGGCTCGTCTCGGTGAGAATGCCGATCTGGTTGTGGAAATAGGGGGCGGTCCGCATGCCGCCGTTCCACCACATGCTGTACTGAAAATCAGAGACAACACCGCCCATCTTCTTCATGGCGAACCTGTTCCCCATGGCGGTGCCCACAAGGCTGACACCGGTGGTGACACCGGGGTGGATGTTGGGATTGACGGGATCAGAAAACGGCGGAAGAAAAATCCTCGCCCAGGATGGGCCTGTCTGATGATGGTTGTAAACAATCTGAGGATACCACTCGTTGTAGATCACTCGGGAGCACGCCTGAGATTCGGGCATGTTGTTCATGAACCAGTCCCTGTTGTTATCGTGCCCGACGTAATGGTGATAGAGCC
>LUME01000660.1_pt1 | contig 17028 bp, 18 predicted proteins | sample 729951 | NCBI WGS metagenome assembly LUME01 (sample SAMN03860271, study PRJNA289734) | marine metagenome | biome: seawater column; feature: ocean; material: water; isolation source: Red Sea water column Station 34 - depth 200m | place: Saudi Arabia: Red Sea | collected 2011-10-15 | depth 200 m | reverse complement strand
GCTATAGGTCGTGGATTTTCCCCGGAAAATGCAATGAAGTTGTTAAAGGGTGATAATACTTTACATATCATAGATTTACATGAGTTTGTTGGAAAATCTACAGACCAAATGGAACGGATTAAGGGGCGCATTATTGGAGAAGGAGGAAAAGCACGAAAAAATGTGGAGAGTCTAAGCAATACGTCGATTTCAGTTTATGGTAAAACTGTTTCTGTTATAGGTTCTTCCAACCAGTTAAAATCTACCATTGATGCAATTTCATCTCTTTCTAGTGGAAGTATGCACGGTTCTGTATATAGTAAACTAGAATCTGTGCGACGTCGTGAAAAACTAGAAAAATTACAGCTATGGGAAGATCAAGATGTCTTCTAAAGAATCTTTTAATCAAATTTCTCCTAGTGAATTTTTTTATCGGAATAGAGATCTTGCTGGATTTAGTAATCCAACACGATCGCTTTACACTGCAGTTCGTGAATTTGTCGAAAATTCACTTGATGCCTGTGATCAAAAAGGAATTTTACCTGATGTTCATATGTCTATAAAGGCGGTTGATGCAGAAAAGCCTGACCCAAGGCAGTACATCTTAACTGTGAAAGATAATGGTCCTGGTATTGAATCAAAGCACGTTCCTTTAGCATTTGGAACTGTATTGTACGGGTCAAAATTTGGTCTAAAACAAGCTAGAGGAATGTTTGGATTAGGAGCCACAATGGCAATTCTTTATGGTCAAATCACAACAAACAAGCCTGTTATAGTGAAAAGTAGTACTGATGGAAAAATTCAGGATGAATATGAAATGTTACTGGATATACAGAAAAACAAACCTGTAATACTAAAACATCAAACAAAAGATACTTCGAAAACTGGACTATCAGTTAGTATTTGTTTAGAAGGTGATTATGCAAAAGCAGGTTCTAAAATTCGTGATTATGTCTATCAAACCTCATTGATTACGCCATATGCAACTATTACATTTGATGACCCGAAGGGTGAGAAGTTCAGGTATACGAAAGTTGTCAGGACAATGCCTAGAGCACCAACAATTATCAGACCACACCCGCATGGAATCGACGTTGAAACAATTAGACGTATGTTGTTAGACACACATTTCCAAATTCCAACAGTTGATGATAAGATGATCCTAAAAGTTAGAAAAGAACTTGGGTTGTCTAAAAAAAATCTTAACCACTCAGGAATAATGGAAAAGGCACAAAAAAAATGGAAAAATTTGTCGCGACAGGTTCGTGTTGTTATAGCCATGATGTCTTTTTTAAAAATGGATTTTGAAAAAATAAGCAAGATCACTATTGAAGAAATTGATGTTGGAAACAAAAAACTAACTTACTGGGACTTTGGGGAATCACAATCTATCGCTCTTGACATGGATCCTGAAAGCCGTTACTATAAACAGTTAGCAAACACTGTTCAGGGTGAAACATTAACTTCGTTTTTGACAAAACGCTTTCAAAGAGTTGGACCCACTACAGCTTTGAAGTTTGCTGAATTTGCAAAGTTCAAACCTGAACAAAGAATTGGCAATATGACAAACCAAGAACTCGTAAAACTTAGTGATGCATTACAAGCGTTTGATGACTTTTTGGCACCTGATCCAAGTTGTCTTGCTCCACTTGGTGCATCTCCGTTAGAAAAGGGTATGGCACAATTTTTTGAACCGGATTTCCTTACTGTTGTACAGCGTGGTGCTTCTGCATATTCAGGATTCCCATTTATCATAGAAATGGGAATAGCATATGGAGGAAAAATTTCTAGTCATGGAATCAAAGTTTATCGTTTTGCCAATAGAATCCCTCTTCTTTATGACGAGGGAAGCGATGTTGCTCTCAAGGTTGTAAATGAGACTGACTGGTCACGATATAAGATAAAGGGAGACCCACCATTGGTAATAGTATCTCATATTTGTTCTACAAGAGTTCCCTATAAAACGGTAGGAAAAGAAAATGTGGCAGACAGACCTGAAATTGAACGTGAATTAAAGCTGGCATTACTTTCTCTTTCTAGAAAATTGTCTTCATTCATGTCTAAAAGAGGTCAAGCTGAGGCAGCCATAAAGAGGAAAAATCTTTACTCAAAATACATTCCATTAATAGCGCAGTTTTCTACAGAGCTTGCAGGCAAAAAGAAAGAGCCAGATTACAAGAAACTAATTGTGGAGGAACCTATAGTTGAAGAAAAAGCCTAACAAGAAAAAGCCTAAGAAAAAAGTTTCAAAAGATAAGCAGAATATGCTAATAGATCTTTTAAAAAAACATGGGGCAGAAATCTATGATGATCTTAATAATGGAAAATTTCCAAAATTTTCAATTCCAAGCCGTTCAGTAAGTAATATTGTATATGATAAAAAATTACGGCAATACATACTAGGAACAAATACAGCCATTAGAAACTCAAGGAACTCATCTCAGCTTCGTTCATTTACGCAATTAATGTGGCTGGCATTTTTTGCAAACCGTCTTACTAATGAAAAAAAATCCTCAACACTCCGAGATGTATACTACTCATCTCAGGCATTTGCAATTGATTTTGAGGATCAGAGTGAATCTGACAACATAATAGTTGACCTTGAAGCTGTGCTTTCAAGACCAAGAGAGGATTTTCATGTGTTTCCTGAGGAAAGGAGTAGTGTATTTGGGGATTTAACTATAGAATATACTGTGCCAGGATATGAGGGGAAAAAAATGAATTTGTCTGATCATCCTGATGGTTATGCAATTGGACCGAGCTTAACTTCATGTGAATTGATTGAAACTAGTGCAGAAGTGATAATCGCAATTGAGAAGGGTGGTTTGTTTACAAGATTTATTGAGGAACAAGTAGATAAAAAATTTAAAGCTATTGTTGTAGATACAGGAGGTCAAGCACCTCGCTCTACCAGAACTCTTCTCAAAAGACTTCATGACGAGTTGAGTCTTCCACTTGTTATTTTAACTGATGGTGATGTATATGGCGAACATATTGCAATGGTGATTAAATCAGGTTCTGCAAACGCCGCACATTTGAGAGAGCTTACAGTTCCTGATGCGAAATGGGTTGGTGTTTGGGCTACCGATATTGAGAAATACAAACTTCCTACCATACCAATGACAGAATCAGACATAAAAAGATGCCATGACCTTCAGAAAGATCCAAGATATCAAGAAGGGATATGGAAAAAAGAACTTGAGGTTTTCTTAAAAATTAAAAGAAAAGCTGAATTAGAAGCATTCTCAAAGTATGGTTTGACAAACATCACTGACAAGTATTTGCCACAAAAACTTCAATTGGCAAAAAGCCTTTAACTTATTTTAAGTGTGAGAACACCGTTTCTGTACTTAAAATCAGTTATTTGCATTTGATTTGATCCTTCAATCGGAATTTCTTTTGAAAAACGACTGGAGCCTCTAACATATAAAATTCCATCAATCAATCTAACCATAATCTTATCATCCGGACCCGGCACCTCAGCAACAAAAACAATTTCATTTTCACCTTTAATCAGGTCATATACCCAATTCTTAGCTTCTGCCTCTCTTGCTGTGAATTTTGGAACCACAACTTCTTTTGCCATTTTTTTAATAACACTTATCCAATAAATTGTTGTAATAGCACCAGCTCCAATCAAGACAAAATTTGCAAAATGAGTATCTGCCCTTTGTGTCATTACATATAGCATTCCAATTAAAAGAAGCACAACTATAGGAATAATAAAATTCAATGATTGTTCATTAGGAGCTGCAGAAACTTTGCTAAATTTTGACATTTACTATGAAATTCTTTTGCCAAATATAAAGTATATTTGGAATTTTTAGAGTGGTACTTTAATTAGAATAAATTCTTAGAATTTTAGATGAATTATGAGAAGATTAAAAATGATCTAATATCAGAGGTTAGGCTCAACAAAAATCAGGCTGAAGTATTTTTATTAGTCACATTAAACGGAAAAATGTCTGTCAGCCAAATTTCCAAGTCTTTAGAGATTTCCATCGATGATGCATTAGAAACATCTGAAAAACTTATTGAATTAGGTGGTTTTATTGACATGCCAGAAACTGAATTTGAAGCAATGCATCCAAGATTTACAGCTGTAAACATGTATAGAAAAATGTGTGAGCGGGAAAATATTGATTTTAAAAAAAATTCAATTGTTGATAATATTGGTATTGCACTTGAAGAACCATATGATGATGTAAGGACTAAATATAACAAAAAGCGGTAAAAATTGTATGGGTGAAATCTACAAGTGTTGTGATAATCCTCAGATCACGTATCTATCTGCTGTAAATATCAACATAGATGAAAGGACAATAGGCAGTGTAGATGTTTGGCGATGTGGAGTTTGTAAGAAAAAATTTTGTGAAGAAAAACAGTTGGGAATAGAATCAATAACTGAGACTGTAGGAATGCCGAGAATTGAAGATGATGAAAAATGGGCAGTTATTATTAGTAAACTCCAAAAAGGAAAAGATAAGTGGAAACTTGTAAAATGTTGATGGTACACAAATGGCAGCTAAAATTGAAGGGACATTTGAGATTGATGCCAATTCGTTTGAATTTTTAGCAATAGCTTTTGGACGTATAGGCGGTCAAAACATTGGTGTAAAACTATCTGATGAAACAGAAAATAAATTAAAAGAACTAGGTTATGTCAGTGATCAGGTTATTGATGAATTACAAAAAAAACTTATTTCAGGAAACCTCAGTATTCCTGACGGCTTAAAACGTGAATCATTTGCTGATGATTAGAATTCTGCCTCAGACAGCGCTTTTTCACAATCACAACTTTTTGTTTTTGGTATTTTATCCATTAAAACTGTAAGAAGTTCTTTTGTCTTTTCTACATTTTTGGAAAGTGTTTCTAAAACCTCTTTTGCGGTGACAGGTTTTTCTGCCCAAACATCATAATCTGTGACTGTAGCAATTGACACATAACATATCTGTGCTTCTCTGGCAAGCTGGCATTCTGGAACAAGCGTCATTCCAATTATATCTGCTCCAGTTGATTTGAAAAATTTAGATTCAGCTTTTGTTGAAAACCTTGGACCCTCAATGCAAACATACGTACAATCTTTATGCAATACAATATTTTGGGCTTCTGTAGAATCAATTACTGTTTTTTGTAATTCAGGACAGAATGGTTCAGCAACAGAAATGTGAATAACTCTTCCGTTTTCAGAAAATGAAGTTTCTCTAGATTTTGTAAAATCCAGGAACTGCATAGGTAGTGCAAAATTACCAGGCTGAAAATTCTCTTGAAGACTTCCTACAGCTGATGGTGCAATAATTCTTTTAACTCCTAATTCCTTGAAAGCCCAGATATTCGCTCGATAGTTTATCATATGCGGAGGAATTGTATGTTTTCTTCCATGTCTTGGCATAAATGCAATATTAGTTCCATGAAAATTCCCTATTGTTATCGAGTCAGAAGTTTTACCATATGGAGTACCCATTGTTATTTCTTTACTATCCTGTAATATTCCTGAATCATAAATTCCAGTCCCACCAAAAATTCCGATCTCAGCTTTTTCTTCAGTCATTAGTATTTTACCAACGATATTGTTTTGTAATCAGCTATTTTTTCTATTCCATTTAGTTCCATTAATTCAATAATAAATGCAAACCCAGTTACTTTTCCTTTCATTTTTTCTACTAGCTCTGCCGCAGCCTTTGCAGTTCCGCCAGTAGCTAACAAATCATCGCAAATGACAACACGTTCACCTGCATTTAGTGCAGTTTTCTGGATCTCCAAAACAGCCTTTCCATATTCTATAGTATAGGAAGTTTTTACAGTTTTACCAGGCAGCTTCCCAGCTTTTCTTAGTAAAACCATTCCTTTATTGTATTTTTGAGCAAGAATTGATGCCAGAATAAATCCACGTGATTCTATACCTACAAAAACATCAACATCTTTCGGATGATATTTTTTTTCAAATTCTTCAACAACAACTGACATTGCAGAGGGATCTTTAAGCATCGGGCTGAAATCTCTAAACAGTATACCCTTTTTTGGAAAGTCTTCGTATTCGTTAATTCTCTCTCTTAGATTCATACTATTTGACAAAAATAAGGAATAATAATTGTTTTGAGAACAAACAAGACACTAATACAAATTTATGATTTAATTTAATAAAATAATAATCTATAATCAAATGTTAAAGAAACAATTCTAGTAATTTTCAGATACCAAAAATTCACTCATCGTTATTAATAACTACGTTAATCGGTACTTCTTTATGATCTAAACCACTCTGTGCTTGGATTTGCCATATACCAGATACTGCATTAGATGGAATTCCTAACAATTCTGTTGTAAATACGCCCTCTTTATCTGTAAAAATTTCAATCTTGTTAATTATTTTTCCATCTGGATCAATAAGAGAGATATTTAATAGTGCATTTGCGCCAGTATTACCAATAATTAACATGCTTTCTCCAGGAGAATAAGCTGTTTTTGTGCTACTAAAATTTATAGCACCGCTTCCAGGTGACAGACCAACTGAAAATTTAGCTGTATCCTGGTAAGTTGGGTTTGAGACAACAGCCTTGTACACTCCTGATGCGTAACCCGTTAAATCAAGTTGAAAAGTTTTAGTGCCAATAGAATTTGTTTTAACTGATTCAGTAAATTTCCTAGTATCAGATGGATCAAAAATATTAAGTGTCAAGTCAGTTGATGGCGGACCTAAAATAGTAAGTTTAGATTCAGAATTTGCCTTAAAATTCATTTTTTCTAGATACACAACAACTCGATCATATGTGGATGTACCTAAAGTAAATAACGATACTTGTGTTACTTCATTTTGTACAGCTCTTAGAATATATGTTCCATCAATAAACGATCCTTTACGAGGAAATTCATAATTTATTTTTCCAGACTCGTCAATTTTTAATATATCAAATCGTATAACCTCATCATCTGGATTTTTTATTGATAGTGCTAAATCATTGTTGGGCTTTGCTTCTCCAGTCAACACAAAAACATCCCCTAAATCAGTTGTAGATGTAAAAATAGATATGTTAAATGCATGACTTGTTACAAAGCTAACGTTATTTGACGTCTCATTAAAATCATTTCTTATAATTATTGTCCTATCTCCCAAACCTTCATCAGTGCTAATAGATTTTTGAAAATTCCATTCTCCATTTACACCAATATCAACTACTTGGATCGTTTCTATACTATCTTCATTTTTAATAGTTATTATAACTGGACTGCCTGGCTGACCTACACCTGAAAGAGACAACGTGTCATCTAAATTTACACTTGTAGGCATATTATTTATTTTAAATTCTTGTATAACCTGTCCTGTCTTGATCAATCTGTTTTTTTGCTCATTAATTTTAATACTTGAGATTTGAGAACTACCAAACTCATTTATTATTTTAAATTGATTTATTCCAACATCAATAGAATCAGGAATCCTGATCGTAGTTATGAAATTACCTTGGCTATCTGATTTAGCAGATTTTAAAAACTCATCATTAAGATAAAGTTGGTGTGTTTGATCCGAACTGAATCCATTGCCTACCAATCTTATATTTGAGCCAGTTCGAAGATTGTCTGGAATGAATGTCTTTGTACCATAAAGTTCCTCTCCAGTTTGTTGAATGGTTTCATCTTCTACATTTTCTCTCTCAACAATTATCGGTGTTTGTGAAATTTCCACAATCTTTGTTTTCTGCGGACCAATCTCATTTTCATTTTCATCAACTACTTTCCAGTTTATCGCATCAATTTTTTTGTTAGTTACAAAACCAAATTTCACTGATTCACCCGGATTTAGTACATCTGACGTCGAAAATGTTAAGCCCTGTCCATCACCATATAGTTTACTACTCCAACCTGACTCTGGTTTAACTGATGTAAACGTGTCACCTTTTGCCAACCAAACATTAATTGTCTTTATTTTTATTGTATTTTGTTCTTCATTTGTAAATTCAATAATGATTGTATTCTCAAATCCCTTGGCGCTAACTGAAATATCTTCTGCCGCATTTCCTTCTAAAATTGCGAATGATGTAAAAAAAGATAATACCAGCAGCATTGCGATAAAAAAACTACTTTTTGACCGAACTTTCATATGATTCATAAATTCCTCATCTACAATTAAACTTTAATTAAAATTTATTTTAATTCGAAATATAATAATTTCCATTAATTACCCATATCTCATCATTTGTTTGTACTACGTTCATTTGACGTAATATTTTGATATTGTCGTATACGCTCGGCAATCAATCTGTACAATCCACGTATACGATCCTTTGTTTTAGTAGTTAGAAAGCTTGCCTCCCCCAAGGCAATTTTTCCACAAATATATCTACAGACTTCTTCCTTTTCAAATTCACCCCAATCATCTTCGCTATGTTCGTCCCAAATCATTCTCAAATTTTCAATTATTCCATTTAATCCATGAGATAGTACCTGCTGCTTAGTTATGTTACTAAATCCCTGTCTACGCAATTTTATCTCATAAGTTTGATTTACAGCATAAAGATAATCTTCAATTATCATATAATCTTCAATGGATGGAAGAAGTTCTCCATTTATCTCAAAAAATATGGTTTGCGCGTCAGAGAATTTATTAACTTTTAATTCATCAGCAATTTGTTTGGATTCATAATCATTGTCAAGCAGAATGAATGTGTTATAATCATGATTTCGATAAAAGAGCGATAAGGGTAATACTGAATTTTTATTGTGTGTAGGTACAACATTTAGAGGGTTCATTGATATGTTTGGATCCTGAAGGAATTTGTCAAATGCATTAAGATACATTGTATCAGACATAGTTTCTACTATGATAACTGGGCGTGAGTTAATACCAATCTCTCTATGAATAATCGAGTCAACTAATCCCTTTGACAGTCCATAAAGAATTGGTGTGAGAGTTGCATCATCTGCTTTCCAGTAATCATAAAAAATCCTACTTAGATGTTTTTTCCTGTCAAGTTCTACAACAAGAAGATTCCCAGGAGTATAATCAAAAATCATGAACGGTGAATGTGTGGCATATAGTACTTGATTTGATCCTGCAAGATTCTTCAACAAGTCAGCTATTCCTAGCTGTTGCGTTGGATGTAAGTTCCTAGCAGGCTCATCAAGCAATAAGATTGCCTCTTTTAATTCTGCTTTTTGTGTTTCAGCTGCAAAATTTACTATAAATGAGAATGTCCATTTGAAGCCTTCTGCTCTTCTATTTAACAGACCTGTATTGGTTATCATTCCATCCTTATGAACATCTGAAATTACCACACTCAAAATATTTCCTGGATTAAATCTTAATTCTACATGAATTGGTTCACCTTTCCATGAAGGATTTAATCTATCAGTAAGTTTTCTACTTGCTGTGTTTAGTAATTTAATTAACTTTGATGGGCTATTTTGACATTCTTCTAATTCTTTTAATTCTAACTCAGCTAGATATAATAGATTTCTTACAGTTTCACTTCTGTCAAATTCTTCTAGATATTCAATACCACCTGCTTCAGAGCCTGTAGGGCTCATAAGATATTCATTTAGATTTATGTTTCCTAGAATTTTCTTATAATCAGAAAAATAAACAAAACGTGGGTGCAAGTTATCTTTAAGGAATTTTTCTAATTCGATTCTTTCTATACTATTTATTAAAATATTATCAAAATCTCCCATTATTTTATCATAGAACTCTTTCCAATCAGAAGTTACTTGGTGTTCTTGAGATGCTATATCAAGTATATTATTATTAAACGCAATTAGGTTTGTTTTGAAAATTTCTTTATTATTTGGTGCACGGCCTTCAAAAAACCTTGTATCTAATTTTTGTCTTATGTGATTTGGAATTGTATCAACAAAATCTAACAAACCTACAGAGAGATTTTTCCAAGATCTCAAACCTGTATTTTCTTCTTGTTCAAATTTAATATCGCCCAAATCATATTGTATTTCCTGTTCCTTGTTGGTTCTAAAAATTTTTATTTTACTAAGATCTATGCTAGGAAATTTCTCTTTAACCATGTTTATTTCATTTTTATTTAGTTCAAATTCACCTTCAGCAAGCTTGACTTCTGATTTGAGCTCTTCAACCATTTCATCGCACAAATCAAGATCCGAAGCTATTTCATCTTTATTCAGTAATGTTAATGCTTGAAGAATTGTGGTCTTACCGCTTTCATTTCTTCCAACAAATGCAGCTAAATCTCCAACTGTGATATCTCCTGAATCATGAATACAACGAAAAGCTCTAACTCTAAATTTTCTAAGGCGCAACTTAGTGCGTCTTTGCTCGACTTTGATTTAACTTATTCGTCAAAGTAACTTCAACAACCAACTCTCAAAATAGATAATAAGGGTTGAGAGACTGGGAAAATAATAGTGATTTTATGGTAAAAAAAGAAATAATATCTGCTGCTAAACTCAAAAAGGAACTTGAAGATGCAAAGGCAGAATTAGCATCACGAAAAAAGAAAGAAGCAAAAAAGAAGATAGAGGCTAAAAAGAAAGAAGCAAAAAAGAAGATAGAGGCTAAAAAGAAAGAAGAAGAAGCAAAAAAGAAAGAAGAAGAAGCTAAAAGAACCTATGAGGAAGAATTAGAAGAACAACTTACTGAAGATGAAATTAAGAATTTTGCAATAGACAAAACTGATATGGATAAATTGGTCAATAAGGTTACTGAAATGATTGCTAGCTATGCAACTAAGGGAATACTTCAAAACATTCTTTGGAGAAAGTTAAAACTTTCAAGTAGGGATGGTTCTCGCTTGGCATTAAAATTAGAAAAACTGGGAAATATCACGAGAGAAAAAATTTTAGAAAATGGGAGATGGACTTACCTACTCTTAATTAAGAAAATACCTATAAGCACAATATCTATTGAAAATGCTCCATGTTTAGTCTGTCCAGTAGAAGGTAAATGTTCAACAGATGGTGAAATAAGCCCAAAAACTTGTGTGTACATTGAAGATTGGGTTTTGACAGAATTAAAAACTAAAAAAAGACATGAAACTAATTGATGCAAAAAAAGATCATTATAGAAAACTGGCGCACGAGCAAGGCTATAGAAGCAGAGCTTCTTACAAACTAAAAGAACTCAATAAATCATATCGTATAATTGGCGCTGGTCATTTTGTTTTAGATTTAGGTTGTGCGCCTGGAGGATGGATGCAAGTTGCAGCCAAAATTGTAGGTAATAAAGGAAAAGTTATGGGAATTGATAGAGCATATGTAGAGGAAATCCCAGGTACATTTATTCTACGGGCAAGTATAGACGATGATAACATTGTTAGAGATATTTTTGATTTTTTTGTAGAAAAAGTAAATACAGTAATCTGTGATCTTTCGCCACAGGTTACTGGAAACTGGTCTGTCGATCACGCTAGTCAAATCTCATTAAACTATTCAGCTGTAAAAATTATGGAACAAGTTCTTGAAAAAAAAGGCAATTCACTTTTTAAAGTTTTTGACGGTGAATTTTCAAACGAATTTTATCACTATATGAAAAAAAAATTCCATAGGGTGAAGTTAACAAAACCAAAAGCAAGTAGGAAACCAAGTAGTGAATTATATTGTATATGTCTTGGATATCTAGGCTAATTTTCAAATATTTTTTTTATATCATCAATATTACAGTCAGTTCTAAATCCTGTTGGATTTAATGAGGTTGGGCTTGCAATAAATCCTGCATCCTGTAGTTTTTTTATTGCATTTTTTATTTTTAATGGAGATCTTTTCATTTTGGAAGCAATATAATCAAGAGTATAATACGTTACAGGCATTTCTGCCTCCAACTCACATTTCTCTAAGATTTTCCTACATTTACTTGCCACCACAAATTTTGGAATCTCTTCCATCATATTACTAATGAATTTTTTATCAAACAGTTGTCCTATCCACAATGGTCCTGCAGAATGTAATTTACTTTTACACACGATACAATTTTCTGTAATTTCTTTTCCAATTACTCTGTTATCACAATGGAAACAATGTGAAATATAACCCAAATTATTATCTTGGTCTTTTTTTGTTAATATTTTTGTATACACTCTATAGTAATGCATATCATTTTCTACAAATTTGGGGATAATCTGAATATTCAGTCTTCCAGCTACAAAGTTAAGGCAACCTAAAATCAGCCTAATTGCAATCTCATTGGAATATTCTGTTTTAATGGGTACTCCATAGTATTTTCTTTGACAAGCCTTTTTTGCTAATCCATGTAAAACCTGCAAATCTGTTGCAGTTATTGATAATAACCCACTATGCATAGTAGCTCTTATTGCACAATCAAAGTATTTTGTTGGAGAACCAAATGGATCAATATCTACAATTGACCCTCTATCACCCTTCTTTGAAAATAAGCTAAAAAAACGACATGCCTCGTTTTCAGAAACTTTCAAGTTTGATATTTTATTCAATGTTGCAGAATTTTGAGTAATTGTTAATGCTTTTGAATTGACATCGTTAGCAATCACCTTTTCAACGTTAGGTATTTCGTTTGCAACCCTTAGTGACCTTGCACCAACTCCTGTTAGTCCATCTAGAAATATCTTAGGTTTATCAAAATTTTTCCAAAATGCTGAATATGCCAAAATGGAGAAGTCTCTATTCAGTTTAGCTACAGGATTAAAAAATACCGGTTCTTTTGGGGGAACTTTTTCTTTGATTGATTTTTCTGTGACAAGAATTTTCGTAGTACCTTCCATAATCTCAATAATTTTTTCTTCTGTCATTTGCAATAGATTCCTTGAATTCTTTTTACCTATAATGGTTAATACTCGAAAAAATGAAAAATTTCATGCGTGTTTGCGGAGTAGATGAAGCAGGAAGGGGTTCTGCTTTAGGCCCTTTAGTTATTGCCGGAATTGTAATAAATAAATCAAAAATTAATCTATTAAAAAAACAAGGTGTTCGTGATTCTAAGAAACTAACACCGCCAGTCAGAAAACTACTTTATAAAAAAATCATTAGCATTGTAGATGATTATTACATTGTAAAAATTCCCCCTAGAACAATTGACAAAAGTGTTTTCAATCACGCACTTAACCATCTAGAAGCAAAGTATATGGCTAAAGTAATATCAAAACTTTCTCCTTCAATTGCTTTTGTTGATTCATGTGATGTAAATGCTAAACGATTTGGGAAAGAAATTTCGGAAGATGTTTCACATTCTAAAATAAGATCATATCACCATGCAGACAGTAAATTTGTCGTAGTTTCTGCTGCATCAATTCTTGCAAAAGTTGCCCGTGATATGTCAATTTCTAGATTGAAGAAAAAAGATGATATAGGTAGCGGTTATCCATCAGATCCAAAAACTAAATATTTTGTAAAAAAATCAATAAAACAAAAGAAAATTCCTTCTTATTTACGAAAAAGCTGGAAGCCGGTACAAATTTTGATGAAAAAAAGAAATCTATCCTAGGAATACTGCTATTACAATTGCATGATCCTTGTCATATGGTTGTAAATTAATTATCTGTTTAATTTCAAAAAGTGGCTCTAGTTTTTTTATTTCATTTGAAATAATTTTCTTTGGGTCTTTTGTAACATCTATGCTTCTAGTTTTTATTACCAAGAATAAATAACCATTAGACTTCAGATATATTTTACAGTTATCAATTGCTATGTCAGTTTGATCAGGTTGAGCAATGTCTACATATGTAACATCAACTTTCTTAAAAACTGAAAAATATTCTTGTGGTTTTCTTGCATCTTGGATGATTGGTATTATGTTTTTTCTGTGCGAAGCTACTCTATCTAAAAAATCTCTAGCAACTCTACTTGTATGTTCTACCCCAAAGATAATTCCATTTTGCCCAACAATATCTGAGATATGACTGATTGTTGTGCCAGTTGATACACCAAGATATAGCACACTAGATTTTTGCATGAAGGGAAAATCCTTCAAACCATTCATTATGGTAGCTGCTAGCTTACTTCTAAATGGATTCCAAATTCTATATTCGGTTCCTTTGATTTTAACTAATTTTTCGTTGTAAACCTGGTTTCCAGGAATCAAGTTTTCAGTCGCTAATTTTTTTTCTCCTTCTACCTGAAACCAGAAAATATTTTGTCTATCTTCCAAAATTCTTTCGTTTTCTCTTCATAAATCGCCCAGATTTTTTTCTTTTTACAGTTGGTTCAGATTTTAATTCTTTCTTTACAGGAGGTTCTTTGTGTTTCTTTTCAATCTCTTTTACTCTAATATTCAGTTTATCCAAAAGAGTTTGATTTAGTCCTCCTTTATACACATCAACCCTTGCGGCAATTGCTGCCTTTGCAGCAATTGTTCTTGCCATCTTTCCCCTCTGCCATCTAGGTGCAGCGTGTACAATTGCATGCTGGAAAAGAATTCCATGTTTAGGTGGATTTGAGCCAGTCTTTAGAGAACGAAACAATGCTTTTTCCGCTCCTAAAACTTGAATTGTACTTGCTGGCATGCTTGCCAATTTCTTTAAACTTCCAGCACGTGACAAAATTCTAGCTCCTACTGCTGTTCCAAGAATTGCAGAAATGTTTGGTGCTTCTTCTTTCATTTGCTCATTAACATGCTCTTCAATAGAATTTCTAAGATCAAAAAGCTCCAAAATTTGATTAGCCAGGGTTTGTACGATTGTAAGATTTTTATCTGTAATTTTTCCTCCTCTGCTTTTTTCTTTAACCAATGAAAGCATTTCCACTTTAGATTCAGGAAATCCTGCTTTTTCAAAATCTTTTTTTGAAATGTTTTCTCGTTTTCCTGAGAGAACTATTTGCGAATATCCATTTATACTATCAATTAGATTATCAAGCTCTGGAAAGTGTAAACCATACCATTCTCGTAATCTTGAGCTAATATTGTTAATTATCTTGTCAGTTTCATCAAGTGTATTAATTGCTTGAATAATATGTAAGTCAGTACTCTCTGAAACTTCAGAAACTTTAGAAGATGAAAGTTGTATTGCAAATTCACGTAATTTTTCCATTGCATCATTTTCATCTTCAGCAAATCCTGAATCCACTAAAATTTTAGTTTTTGATGATTGTATTTTATCAGTTTGTTGATCGCTCATTAATTGTGCTTCTATAGATTTTTTTTTCAAAATATCTAGCATTGCACGATCGTTGACAGATATTGCTTCAAAATTTGTAAGAAATTTTCCAAGATCACTAAGTCTTGACTTTCCTTTTTTAACGAATACAAAATCTTCTGCTGGATTTTCAAAAGGAAATGTTTTCAAACATTTTTGTTCATCAAAAACTGCAATTCCTAACTCTGTGAGTATGACTGAATGCATAACAAAATATGACATCAACTCCTCATTAAAAAGTTAACAATTAGGTTTGATAGTCAACTGTTATATGAGAATGTAATCATAGTATTCAAAGTGAAGCCTAGTATCTCAACTTCAATAGGAGCACTTACTTTGGAAAGACCTACCATTCTTGCTTCTGGCATTTTAGGAATTTCTCTTAATGTTTTTGAACGTCTGTATCGTGCTGGTGCTGGTGCTGTTGTTACTAAATCAGATGTTGAACTAGTAAAGAAAATTGTAAAAAAAGTGAAATCCCTCACAAATGTACCTGTTATAGCAAAAGTAGGGTTAGGGTCTACAAATTATCTGGAAACTGTTGGCGCTGCTGCTGAAGCAGGCGCTGATGGAATCACCGCAATTAATACAATTCGTGCAATGGCAATAGATGTTGAAACTAAGAAACCAATTCTCAGCAACAAAATTGGAGGTCTCTCTGGAACTCCGATTAAACCAATCGCTGTAAGATGTGTTTATGAAATTTCATCCAAGTTTAATATTCCAATAATTGGATGTGGTGGTATTTCTACATGGGAAGATGCTGTAGAATTTATTCTTGCAGGTGCGTCTGCTGTACAATTTGGAAGTGTGTTAGGTGAACATTGGGCAGAAGTTTTTGCAGAGATAAACAGTGGAATTCAAAATTATATGGAACAAAAAGGATTTTCAAGTATAGGTGAAATGGTTGGGAAAGCAAAGAGATCCTAACAGTCACCATATGTGTACTATTGAAAAAATTATTGATGAAACACCAACTGTTCGAACATTAGTCTTTTCTGATGAAGTATTATCTGGTGTTCTTCCTGGTCAATTTGCAATGGTGTGGATTCCGGGTGTTAATGAATTGCCTATGAGTGTAATGATTACACAAGAAAAAGATAAAGCTGCATTTACAGTTAGAAAACGTGGAGAATCATCAACTGCAATGTATAATCTTACCGTAGGTGATTACATTGGTGTACGTGGTCCATATGGAAACTGCTTTGATATTAAAGATGGAAAACTATTGTTAATTGGTGGAGGAACAGGTTTGGTTCCCTTATTGCGCTTGATAACTTTTTGTAAACCGTCACATGATATTACATTGTTAATGGGTGCCCAGACAAAGGAAGAAATATTCTTCGAGGACTTGGCAAATAAACTACTTGAAAAAAATGAACATCAAGTCATACCAGTTACGGAAGATGGAACATATGGAAAAAAAGGGTTTGTTACAGATGCTTTGGAAGAATTACTTGAAAAGAGCAGCTTTGATGCGGTCTACACTTGCGGACCAGAATTAATGATGTATAAGACAGTAAAGTTAGCAGTATCAAACCAGATCTTCGTTCAAGCAAGCCTTGAACGCATGATGAAGTGTGGTGTCGGTATATGTGGAAGTTGTTGTATCAATGAAGATTTGGTGTGTAGAGATGGTACTATTTTTGCCGGAGACTACTTAATGGAAAATGATGAATTTGGGCACTATTTTAGGACAAAATCAGGAATATTGGAAAAAATATAGAATATTCAATCTGAAAAGGTTTAAAATAAATAAGTAGAATCCATCGTTAGCGGAATGGCAAGTCCAAAAATTGTATTGACATCGGATCGAACTCTAATGTCTGAATATCGTGGTCTTTCATTGGCTACGTTTTTCGGTTGTGCACCTGCGCTTAATCCAACTCGTGATCATGGCAGTATTTGGTACAAAATTTTAGGAAACCAAGTAACGCCAAAAATCTTGTTTGATTTTATCTGTAATTCTTCACCTCATACTAACGG
>LUME01001220.1_pt1 | contig 17236 bp, 24 predicted proteins | sample 729951 | NCBI WGS metagenome assembly LUME01 (sample SAMN03860271, study PRJNA289734) | marine metagenome | biome: seawater column; feature: ocean; material: water; isolation source: Red Sea water column Station 34 - depth 200m | place: Saudi Arabia: Red Sea | collected 2011-10-15 | depth 200 m | reverse complement strand
CAAGAACAGGTTGCCACAACGGTTCTAACACTTGCGGATGACGCACAGGCAAAAATTCTCAATGGAAAAATAATCCCTGGTGACAGAGTTTTCTATCCGGTCAAGTCACACATCAGATCATCTGTTCCTAAATCTGAGAAAAATAACTTGGATGGAAAACATGTTTACATTGTAAGTGCTGGTGGTGATGATCAAAGAGTAAGTAGTATTACATCAATGATAGAAGATAAAGGTGGGCAAGTTGCATTAGAACGCACTGATAATATTGATTTATTTATTCATATCACTGGTAATGTTCCAAATTTTTCCAAACTAACTGAGTTATCCAGAGATGAATGGGATAAACTAGTTAACCAATTCATTAATACCCCCGCCACGATAACACAAAGTGCCATTGATACTTTCGTTCCTGGTGGCTCTGATGATCCAAGAAAATTCAAAGATGCGAAAGGTAGAATTGTTATAATTGGTCCCAACCTTCCAACTGGTAAAAAAATTAGTGGGCATGAAAGGGCAAAGGTTGAGGTTTTCAGGGGTGCAATGAGACCATTTGCAACTACTGTCAATCAAGAATTAAGTGATGTACTAAAATCAAACGTTAGAGCATTCTTAATTTTGCCTGGAACTGTTGATGGAAAAGAATCTAGTGATGAGAATATTGTGAATGCAATTAATTACTTGATGTCTGACGAATCACAGTCAAGTTCTGAAGTAATTTTTTGTCCAGACGAGACGAGATAGTATTAGAAAATACCCGCAGTCGAATCTATAATCAGCTTAATTGCTGCTGCAACTAGCACGATGATCACTATAATCTTTAATTTGTTTTCTTTTATCTCAAGGGACAATCTAGCACCTAAAATTCCCCCAGCAAATGCACCGATCGACAACAACAATGCTTGATAATAATCAGGATGTCCTAACATGGAATGAACAATCAATCCAGAAAAAGATGCGAACATCAAGATAAACTGCGAAGTAGGCGCTGCACGCTTCATTGAGATTCCAAGCGCAACTACCATCAACGGTACGAAGATTAGACCGCCTCCAATACCAAATAGACTTGATATTATTCCCGCAAAGAAGCTAGCACCCGCTGAAAAAACAAGCAAAAGACGAGATACGTCTATAGGTTTTTCCTCAATTTTTCTTTTAAGAAATATGTATGATGCTGAAGAAATAAGAACCAGTGCAAACAAAATTTTGAAAATATCTGGAGATATCTCAGAAGATACAAATGCCCCAAGTATGGTACCGGGAACAGCCATCAAGCCAAGTTTCCAACCAAGTGAAAGTTCTATCCGTTTTTGTTTAGCATACATAGTTGTTGATGCCACAGAATTACTAAATACAGCAAACAGGCTATTACTTACTGCCAGTGTGGGAGAAAATCCCATGAATGTCAATACTGGTACAATAATTATCCCACCACCCAGACCTATTATTGATCCCAATATTCCCGCAACAAACCCAAGCGGAATTAACCAAAGTTGTTCAAACATATTATATCGATATTATTTCCAGTTTAGAATTTTCCGTTATGTTAAACTTATCAACAAAACCCGCAGTTACTTCTAATACATACTTAGCATTATCACCTGATACACCATTTTCTCTACATGCAACAACTTCTATAGTCGTCTCGCATAATGGAACATTTTTCTCAATTGCAACAACATTTGCATTTTCATCAAACCAAATTATATCTATATTAAATTGCATACCCAACATCCACATGGAACGTGTTCCGGATCCATCAAAAACAAATAGCATTCCCTCATTATACGGAAGTTTTTCAGGGGTCCATGATAATCCTCTTGTCCTTAATTCCTTTGTATCTGCAATTTGTACCTCTAAGATTTTATCATCAAGTTTTATTGTGCCACGAGGGAATTCAACAGATTCTAGTTTAACATCAGTAGGAATGGTAAGCATACCTGCTACTCCAATAATAACTGCAGCCGCTATAATAGGAATTAAAACTCCAGTTCTTGTTGGCATAAATTAAGATGATAATAATACGCTTAAAAACTAAAAGAAATGTCACATCATAGAGTTTTTAAAATCATGAATGGTAGAAAACGATTCTTTGGTATGATTGTCAATATCTGTTATCTTTGCACCGTTGTAAACTTTCTCAAGGTATTTACCAGCTAATATCATTGGTCCACCAACAGCACATGTAACACCTGTTGGTTCAGGAATCCAAAACATAATGAATCCAATTTTTTGAATCTTTTTACCTGGTGCTGGTGCTTTAGTTAGGGCTCTTAAAGAACGCGTCGTATTTTTGTCATCCAATTTAGTAAGATCTGAATACAATTCGTTACGTCTTTTGGCTGATTCTTTCATTATTTTCAATTTCTCGATATGCTTTTGTAAAGAATCCTGCATATTTGATAATGAAACAAAATTAGATAAATACGAATGTAAAGTTCTGTCAATCATAGGTCAAAAAACTATTACACACATGATTGCATATAGAATTTTGTTAATTAATGAAAGACACTAAATTATACTAGAATAATTTAGTTATCTGGGTTGGAAAAAAATAGTAAGAGATTAGAATCTATCAAAGCTGCACATAGAATTAAAAAAGTAACAAGTACAACAAGAGAGGAAGATTATCTGGAAGTAATTGCGGAATTAGTAGAATTAAAGGGATATGCAACTACGTTAGATATTTCCAGATTTATGAATGTCAGTCCGCCTAGTGTTACTAAGATGCTTCAAAAACTAGATGAAAAAAAATATCTTGAATATGAAAAATATCACGGTATTAATTTAACTAATATGGGCAAACAGGTTGCGGACACAATCCGCCGGAAACATAGTATATTATTAGAATTTTTTGAAATTTTGAATGTTGGTCAAGGAATTGCCAATCAAGATACGGAAGGTTTAGAACATCATTTAAACCCCAAAACAATTCGACAATTAAGAAAATACATTACATTTTTAAAATCAAATCCGAAAATCATAAAGCAGTTTCATGAATTTTCGCGTAAATGATAGTTTTGAGTACATTATACAAAGTATCAATAGCGAATTTTAATTAGACGGAGAAAATATGGTGATTTATTGACGTTCATAACAGATCTCGATGATTTGATCAGACATCGCCATGGAGATGTAAAAAAATTAAGAGAAATTAGAGATACAATTAGACATGATAATTTCATTACTACTGAAGACAAAAATTATGTTGAATCATTAATTACAATACACCTAAAAAACCAACCACTTGACAGGTCATTATCACGCAAGCAACCAGATACCAAAATTAAATTACAGCCAAAACCTACTCTCAGTAGTCCAGATTTAAAAAATAATTTCACATTTAGTTTTTCATCTAATAAAAAACTAGGTATTCTTGGTGGAGTAGCTGCTGCAATAGCTATAATTGTAATTATGGGATTCACAGCAATTAATACGCCAATTGATTCTACTGTAAGTTCAACAACAAATAACCCATTATTGGTGAATATTGATCAAACTACATACCAAAGAGCTGACATAATTTCCATCTCAGGTGATACAAACTCCTATACTAAATCAGTTGAATTATCAATAGAAAACACTAATGGTGTAAAAATATGGAAGGAAATCATCAATCCCAAAAATGATGGACAGTTTTCAACGCTCATTATAGCTGGTGGTGGTGGATGGGAAAATAATGGTGTTTACACATTAAAAGCAGTACAGGATGATTTAGCAAGCGCAATTGAGTTTAGAATTACTGCATAAAAATTAGTTCGCCAGATCTTCATCATTCCATCTTAATCTGTACTTTCCAACAGAACGCATGTATTCTATCTTACCGCCCTTTTTGAATACTAGTTTATTTTCCTTGTGTGATGTATCACGAATCTCCAAAACCACATTGTCAACAATAGTCTCAAAAATAGTTGGGTTATTTGATACCAATTTCCAAGATTCAGAAGAAAAATCTAGATAATGAAGTGTATGAACAAGTCCCATGATTTATGAATTCAATTCCATACCTAAAGGCTTTTGTTCAATTTAGTTTTGCAAAACTAATCAATTAGATGTAAAGATTACAATCTATGAAAGCAACTTTATCCCTTAAAATAATTCAAGAAAAAGTCAAAACTTGCAAAAAGTGTGATTTGTGTGATACAAGAAAAAATGCAGTTCCTGGAAGAGGAAATCAAAATGCAGATATTATTTTTATCGGTGAGGCACCTGGAAAAAATGAAGATCTATATGGTGAGCCATTTATCGGTACTGCAGGAAAAAAACTTGATGATGCATTAAAAAATGCTGGGTTGACAAGAAATAATGTATATATCACAAATATTGTAAAATGTAGGCCGCCTAAAAACAGAATTCCAAATGATGTTGAAAAATCAATGTGGCAACAATTTACAACCAAAAACTTGTAAATGTTTTCAAAAATGATATTAAAAAACTAGTGAATGAATTGCAAAAAATAAAACATGTAGATTGAAATGAAAGTTTTACCAAGAAAGTTTTACATGAATGATACCAAACAAGTCGCAAAAGATCTTTTAGGAAAAACTTTAGTAAGAAAAATTAGAAACCAAGTACTATCTGGAGTCATAATAGAAACTGAAGCATACAAAGGGAAAAATGATCCGGCTAGTCATGCATCAAGAAAAAAAACTGAACGAAATAAAATTATGTTTGGTGAAGTGGGACGCGCATATGTTTATTTCACATATGGTATGCATTATTGTTTTAATGTGGTTGCAAAAAAAGAAGAAGATGAATCTGGCGCTGTTCTAATACGAGCAATTCAACCACAACAAGGAATTAAACACATGGTAAAAAATAGAAAAACTGACGTTATTTCTAATTTGACAAATGGACCTGGAAAACTAACTCAAGCAATGCAAATTACTTTAAAACAATACGACCTGGACCTAACAAAAAATTCAGCATTGTTTATTATTGACAGTAAAAAGCCAACAAAAATCATGACAAAGCCTAGAGTAGGAATAAAGACTGGCATTGACAAACTATGGAATTTCAGTTATAAGATCTAATTTTGATTATTGTTATCATCATCTTCTAGTGTCCATGGAGCAATTCTGCCAAGTATTTTTTCCCAGTTTAATCGTAAAAGAAGAATTACGACGACTGTCATCGCAACACCCAACCCTATAATACCAATATAAACAGGCAATGGATCATCAATTTCCTGAAGTACTGGTTCCAAAAGTGACAAACCCATGTAATGTGAAATTAGTACAATTACGTAATACAAAACAAATTTTCCCAATAACGTAGCAACGAAAAACCTTTTTGGATCATATTTCGCTAGTCCTAATGGAATGTAAACTAAATCATCAGGAATAGGAGTTGCAGCAGCAACAAAAGCTGCTGAACCACCATATCGCTTTACTAATTTTTGAAATGGCAGCATTCGTTTTTTAGTTTTTTCAGAAATAATTTTTCTTCCACCATAACTAGCGTAAAATATTATCTGCTTAGCTACCGTGGACGTCAAAGCTGCAATTACAACTAAAACATGAATGTCAAATTGTTCTCCCACCGCCATTGTAGCTACCAAAACAAATGAAGGGATTGGTACAAACGGTATAAGTGAACCAAAGAAACTGACAATAGTTAAACCAAGATAACCAACTTCGGGAGTAAAAGGAAACAATTCCCAAAGATCCACATGTCGATCAATATTTTGCATTATTTAACTCTAAAAAAATAATTACTAGTCAGCAATTGCGATCAAAATATGTTTTTTTATGATCGTTCCGTATTTTAACCATGTATTCTACATGCTCACAGTGTGGTAGACTGGTAACAAGACCAGAAACAAAATATTGTTCTGATGAATGTGAGGAAAAATCTAAGTAATGAAAGATTACAATTGTAATGTCTTACTCATAAAGCCAACATAAAACATAACCACTATCTGTCTTTATTTTTGGTGGATCAGTTTTGCACTTATCCATTGCTTCAGGGCACCTATCAAAAAATCTACATCCTGGTTTCGTGGCGGATAAATCAGGTGGGCTACCAGGAATGAATTTTAGTTTTTTTTGTTTGCGTAAGGTTGGAATTGAATTTAATAATCCTTGCGTGTACGGATGTTTAGGATTACGATATATTTCTGCAGATGTGCCAAACTCAACCATTTTTCCACCATACATTACGCCAATTTTTTCTGCCACCTCAGATAATATTGCAAGATCATGTGAAATTAACATGAGAGACATGCCATTCTTTTTCAGGTTCTTTAGTAAATTGACGATTTGTGCTTGTATAAGTACATCTAGCGCAGTTGTAGGCTCATCAGCTATAACAAATTTTGGTTTTAACAACAATGCCATAGCAATGACAATTCTTTGTTTCATTCCACCACTAAGTTCATGCGGATATTTTTTCAAAACATTATAATCCAAATTCACAGCACTAATAGCATCACGTGTAATTTTATCCGCGTTACCACCAAAACCATGTTGTTTTAGCAGTTCATCAAATTGTTGTTTGATTGTAAAAACTGGATCCAATGAATTCATGGCACCCTGAAAGATCATTGAAATTTCTTTCCAACGTATACTTCCATCAAATTTGGAATCAAGCATATCAAGTATAGATTTACCACCGAACGTAATTTTTCCTGAAACTATGTTTCCTCCCTGAAGCATTCTGATGATCGTTAAACCCAAAGTGCTCTTTCCACAAGCACTCTCACCGGCTATTCCAATTGATTCACCATCTTCCAATTGAAATTCAACATTTTCTAATGCATGTATATTACCATGTGAGGTTTTGTAGTCAACTGATAGATCAGAAATTTCTATCTTTGGCATAATTATTACATCACATACTTCATTTTATTTTTTCAAGAAAGGATATATTCAATGGATCACCATTTAAGATGATTTACATGAATCTTGATCGGACCCACCATGTTGAGGACATCAATGCTGGTATGAAAGGTCAGGAAGTTGTTCTTGGAGGCTGGGTAGAAGATTTAAGAAAAATAGAGATTTTGAATGTGAAATTAAGGCTGATGGAATTGATGTGTTAACAAAGGCTGTTCATCCTCTGCCTATTGATCCTATTGGTAGGCTTGAAAGCCATATTGACAACAGACTTAACTCTAGGGCATTGGATATGCGTAACCAAAAAACAGCGTCAATCTTCAAAGTTAGGCATCACGTTTTAGCATCATTAAGAAAAACATTATCAGAAAAGAAATTCATGGAGATTACTACGCCAAAAATTATTGGTAGTGCAAGTGAAGGAGGCGCAAATTTGTTCTCATTGGATTATTTTGGAAAACAAGCATATCTGGCACAAAGCCCGCAGCTCTATAAGGAACAGATGACAATTGGTCTAGAAAGAGTATTTGAAATAGCATCATTTTATCGAGCAGAAAAATCACATACTGGCAGACACTTAAGCGAGTTTACTAGCGTTGACATCGAAGCCGCATTTATGGATTACACTGATGTGATGAATGTTTTAGAAGATTTAGTTCTTAATACTTTCAAGTATGTTTCCGAAAACTGTAAAAAGGAACAAGAAATTTTAGGGAACGAAATCACTATACCTAATAGCCCGTTTAAAAAAATTACATACTCGAAAGCTTTAGAAGAGCTGAATGGAAAAGATGTTAAACTAGAATTTGGTGACGACCTTTTAGATTCACACTTGAGAATAATAGGAGAAAACCACCCAAGTTTTTATTTCATAACAGACTGGCCAATCAAGCTTAAGCCATTTTACATAATGGAAAAGGAAGACACTCCTGAACTTTCAGAGTCATTTGATTTACAATTTGGTTATCTTGAATTGTCATCTGGTGGAACTAGACTGTATAACCCAGAGAAGATTAAAGCAAGATTAAGTGAGCAAGATCTTGACCCTTCAAAATTTTCGGAACACCTACAGGCGTTTGATTGGGGTATGCCACCACATGCAGGTTGGGGATTAGGATTAGAAAGACTACTAACGGTAATTCTAGGAATAGATAATGTAAGAGAAGTTATTTTGTATCCAAGAGACCCAGAAAGATTAAAGCCTTGAGATAATTTCTTTAGTAAACTCCATCGTGGTTTTATCCCCGCCTGTATCTTTTGTTTTAATATTATTTTTTACTACATCGTATACAACATCCTCTAATTTTTGTCCAACATCAATGCATTTCTGATCATTGTGCTTATTCCCAAGCCAATCTAGCATCATTTTGATTGAAAGAATGAATGATGTAGGATTTGCAACCTGTTTTCCCGCAATATCAAATGCCGCTCCATGTACTGGTTCAAACAAGCCAAAATTATCACCTATATTTGCAGCAGGAGCCATACCTAAACCACCTACCACTTGAGCTGATTCATCAGAAAGTATATCTCCAAACAAATTGGTTGTAACAATCACATCAAATAGTTGTGGTTGGCGAATTAAATTCATCGAACATGCATCAACATACATCTCTTCAAATTTAATATCAGGAAAATCATTGGCAACTTTTGAACATGTACGAGAAAATAATCCATCAGTTTTTTTCATCACATTTGATTTATGAACACATGTAACTTTCTTCATTTTCCTTTGACTTGCAATTGTAAAAGCATGATTTGCAATTCTTTTTGATGCCTTTTCAGAAATAATTCTCATTGCCACAGCTACATCACCAATATCAAATTCTTCACCAGTGTACAAATCCTCCGTATTTTCTCTGACAATTACTAAATCCACATCATCGCGTAATGATGGCATGTTTGGATATGACTTTGCAGGTCTAATGTTTGCATAAAGATCTAACATGCGTCTCAAGTACACGATTACGTCTTTTGCACTTTCACCTACTGGTGCCTTTAAGCATGCATCAGAGTTTTTTATTGTTTCAAAGGCTTCAGCGGGCAATGCTTCACCAGTATTTTTTAAAACAGTATCACCTGCTTCAAGTTTTTTTATTTCAAATTTAACGCCCATATTATCGTTAATTGCTTGTAAAATACTGAAAGCTGATTCAGATATCTCTGGACCTATTCCATCACCTGTAACTAGTGAAATTTCGTATTTCTGGCTCATTTTTCTATACCAATAATTACGCCTTTTTTTGCTTAACTAATTTTTTTAGCATAATCCTGTTCATTCCATCAATAACAGCCTGCACACTAGTTATGACAATATCTTCACCAATGGATTTTGAAGAAACCATGTTTTGCATAGCATCTTCGAGTTTAACCGTTACCTCACATAATGCACTAGAACCGCCAGAGATAGACGCTAAATTATAATCCTTAATTCTTATTTCTGAAATTGTATCCGTGATTTTCTGAATTGCATTAAGTGACGCATCTACCGGTCCCACGCCATAATCTGTTGCCGTATGTTCATTGCCGTCAATGTTTAATTTTATAAACGCATATGGCATATTACCAATTCCAGTGGAAACTGAAAAACCTGTTAATTGCACTAAACGTTTTAGTTTAGAGTCACCCATTACTTCATTGGCAATTGACAATAACTCAACATCAGTAACATGTTTTCCTTGATCCCCAATTGATTTCACTTTTGTAAGAATTTGTTTTAACTGATCCTTATCGGGTTGTACTCCATACTCTTCAAGCATAGAATTAATTCCATGAGCGCCAGCATGTTTACCCACCTGAAGCCATCTGTTACGCCCTACAATTTCAGGGCTGATTGGCTCATAGGTAAGCGGATTGCTCAAAACTCCATGAGTATGTATACCTGATTCATGACCAAATGCATTTTCACCTATGATTGCCTTGTTAGGTTGAACTGGCATTCCAGCTAATTTTGAAACATATTTTGATGTCTCATAAAGAAGTTCAGTTTTGATGTTAGTCTCCCAAGATTGATCAAATCTCAAGCATTGTAATGCCATCACAAGTTCTTCGAGAGATGCATTACCCGCGCGTTCACCAATACCGTTTATTGTTACATGTGCACACTGCGCGCCAGCTTGTATTCCGGATATGGCATTAGCTACCGCAAGTCCAAAATCATTATGGCAATGCATGCTAATTGGTAATTTAGTTGCCTCAATAGCGATTTTGCATATTCAACTGATTCTACAGCCTTTTCAAGCGCCTGATCTTGTGAAAGATGTAATTTATGCTGAAGATGAATATCTGAAGTTGCAATAAACGTGTGAACGTACTTTAAACCACAGTCAATTACTGCATCAATATCTCGTTGATTTGTTCTAGCAAGACCACATAACTCAGCAGATAGATTTGCCTGTGTGATCATTTTAATGGCATTTTGTTCTCCTTCTGAGATAACAGGGAATCCTGTCTCTATAGCATCAACACCCAACTCATCTAATTTTTTTGCAATGCTTAACTTGTTTTCAGGTGATAAAGCAACGCCAGGTGACTGTTCTCCGTCCCTCAATGTTGTATCAAAAATTCTGACTTTCATTTCATATCATCTATAATGCAGTTACCCCAGTCCTAGCAGAGTCTAAAATACCAAATGGTTTTACTGATTCCTCAAACTCTTTAATTTTATCAGGTGTAGATGTTAACTCAGCTATCAATGAACCCTCCTGGCCATTGTGAATTTTTGCTCCGTACGTATCTGCTAACTTGTTAATCTCTGTATTATCTGACTCTCCATTTGATTTGATCTTAAACAATACCAATTCCTTATACACACTCTCTTTCTCATCTAGTCTTTTGACCTCTATTGTATCAATCATTTTATCAAGTGACCTTGAATAATATTCCCGGTTTATTTTCAACACGGATTGATAATATTGCCCACATAACACTCACTACGATGGTAAGATCATATCCTTTAATGAAGTCCCAGGTGCAACAAATGGTAAAACATCCTCTTCTGGATCTATTGGTATGTCAATTACTGTAGCTACGTCACTGTTAAGACCAGCTTTAACCGCTTTGCCCAACTCATCAAGTGATTGAGCCCTTATACCTTGCGCGCCATATGATTCCGCTAATTTAACGTAATCCGGACAGTTTTTTAGATCAATGCCAATCATTCTTTTTTCATAGAAAGTTCGCTGCCATTGCGCAACCATTCCTAATGAAAAATTGTTGATCAAGAATACTATAACTGGAATATCCTCTAATACAGAAGTTGCAAGTGAGTTTTCTGTCATGTTGAAACTTCCATCGCCAGCAATATCTAGTACTGGTACATCGGGTCGTGCAACTTTTGCACCTATAGCTGCAGGGAAACCCCATCCCATTGTACCAAGACCAGTAGAACTAAAGAATGTACCAGGATGTATTGCATCGAAAAATAATGACGCCCACATTTGGTGTTGACCTACTTCAGTCGTAACTATTGATTCCTTAGGAAGTACTTCTCTCAATTTCCTTAAAATCTTGGCTGCCGACATTTCACCTGGATGTAATTTTAGATTTTCACGCCAATAATCTTTAACCTCATTAACATGTTCTAACCACTTATTTCCATCAGATTTTTTCAATACCTTTTTCGCAAGAAGTTTAAGCATAACTCTTAGCGAGGCCTTAACATCACCAACAACTGCTACTTGTGTTGTCTGATTCTTTCCAATTTCTGCAGGATCTACATCACACAATCTACTTCAGTCATAATCTTATTAGCTTCAGCATGACCATGCATTCCAATTGGACCTAATGAAAGTGGATGATTCTCTGGGAAAGAGCCTTTACCCTTGAATGTTGTAACAACTGGGATCATTAACATTTCAGCAACGGATTGAAGTTCTGCGAATGCAGAAGAAATTATTGTTCCACCTCCAGCTAAAATTATTGGTTTTTCTGTGGAAAGAAGTAAATCTATAGATCTTTCAATATTTACCATATCAACGTCAGTCCATGGATGATAGCCAGGCATTCTTACTTCATCAGGAAAAGTAACTTTCGCTTCATTTTGCTGAACATCTTTTGGTATATCAAGTAATACAGGACCAGGTCTACCAGTTTCTGCAACGTAAAACCCTTTTTTTACAACTTCAGGAATTTCTTCAACTGTTCTTGGTTGGAATGCATATTTTACAGATGGATTTGACATTCCAATTATGTCACTCTCTTGGAACGCATCACGACCAATCATGTTAACTGGAACCTGTCCAGTGACTGCTACCATTGGTGCAGAATCTGCTTGTGCTGTTGCAATTCCAGTTAACAAATTTGTTGCACCAGGACCCGATGTCGCAAAGCAAACACCTGGTTTTCTGCTAACTCTACCAAAACCATCGGCCATATGCGCAGCTGATTGTTCATGTCTGACTAGTATATGACGTATGTCGCTTTTGAAAAGCTCATCATACATTGGTAAGTTCGCACCTCCCGGTAACCCGAAGACTTCCTTAACGCCTTCCTTTTCCAACGCTTTCATAAGCGCTTTTCCACCATTCATAATTTCCATTTTATCGCTCATCATCTACACCATAATTTTAATCGTGTTAAAAACTGGCTGTGGATTTACAGCAGGTCAACTAGCAACAGAATACCTACAATGCTAGTTTTACTGATTTGATTCATACAGCAACGTATGCAAATCATGTTGAATTAATTAATGTTTCCTGAACACATGACCAGAACGAATTGTTTGAATTTCTATTAACACTTAAACTGACCAATTAGTAAGAAAACCTGATTTTGGTAGATCAAGAAGAAATTGTTAAGGTAATTCAAACTTTTTTTGAAACTGGTAAAACAAAGAATTTTTCAGTGTTAGGCGATATTCAAATTAATTCACCAGAATTTTCTAGTTTTAGTGACGTCCCACCATATGGTTTAAAGGGTTACGCTGAATCGATAGCACTTGAGGAATTAAGATTCTCAAGCATTTCTGATTATGATTATGAAATAAAAAATGTTAAAATCAGTATTTTTGGAAGTACAGGAATTGTCACATTTGTATTGAACCAAAAAGGCATGCTGGTAGACAATAAGGCTTTCACTGGTCAGCATATTACAATTAATGGTAGGGCAACATTTGTTTTAATTAAAAAAGACACTTGGAAAATTTTGCATTACCATCTTGATAAAATTTCCAATTAATTTTTTGCATACTATTTTTCTGATTTAGGTAATTTTGGTTTAGGCTGGCAAAACTTTTTGTATAGTTCATCGGCTTCGTCAACATTTGCATTTCCATGTATAATTGAACGAACTGCACGTATCATGGGTACAGGATTTTTAGATTGCCAAATATTTCGTCCCATATCAACTCCTACTGCACCATGCTCGATTGAGTTGTATGATAATTCAAGAGCGTCACGCTCTGCGATTTTTTTACCCCCAGCCACAATTATTGGTACAGGACAAGATTCTGTTACTTTATCAAAATCTTCACAATAGTATGTCTTGACAATATGTGCGCCTTGTTCAGCAGCAATTCTGCATGCTAAAGATAGATAACGTGCATCCTTTTGCCCAATTTCTTTTCCCACGGCTGTAACAGCAAGAACCGGAATACCATACTCCTCTGCTTCATTAACTAATCTGCCTAGGTTAACAATCGTTTGTTGTTCATACTTTGAGCCGACAAAAATTGACATAGCCAATGCAGATGCATTCAATCTAATAGCATCTTTAATACTTACAGTGATTTGTTCATTCGATAAATCCTCTCCAATGATGCTAGAACCACCAGAAACTCTCAATACAATTGGCACAGAAGATTTTGGATCAACAGATGTTCTTTGTACACCTCGAGTAAGCATTATTGAGTCACAGTATTTGAGTATGGGCGCAATTGTTTTTTTAGGAATCTCTAATTTTTCAGTAGGGCCTAGAAAATATCCATGATCAACAGCAAGCATTAACGCGCGATTATCATTTGGTTTAATGATACTCTTAAGCCTTTCTCAATTACTAATGATTATTTTCATAGCATTATCACCTGATTTGGCATGCACGAATGCCTGTTGGCACTCATCTAAATTATATCTGTGCGTAATTAGCTGTGACACGTTAATTTCTTTATTGTTTATTAGATCAACCGCATGTCTAGTATCATCGTCAGATGCTGCATAAGAATTAACAATTGTAATACCCTTTGAGTATATTTCACTCATATCAAGTTCAACATTTGCGCCCTTACTTGGTACACCAAACATAACAATTGTACCACCCTTTCTGACGAAACTAACAGCATCCTTTAATGCATCCAAGCTGCTGGTAGATACGATAACAACATCAACCCCTTGATTCGCAGTTTCAGATTTTATTTGCTCTAAAGCATTAGTCTTACCAGGATGGATTGTTGTAGTCTCAATTTTTTTTGCAAAATTCAATCTAAATTCATTCAAATCCAAACAAAATATTTTTCCAAAACCATGATATTTTGCAAGCAATGCATGCATAATTCCAGTAGGGCCAACACCAAGTATAGCAACACTATCATTTTTTTTATGTGAAAATTTATTCCAGGCTCTAATACAACACGCAAGTGGTTCAATCATTGCAGCCTCTTCAAATGACATACTGGCAGGAATTTTTATTACACCACCATGCTTTACATTCCATTCCGGGACAATATACTCATCTGCAAGTCCACAAGGTTCAAGATTTGATTTGTAATATCTTTCACACATTGTTTCATTTCCATGACTACATTCATGACAATCATCTGAATAACATGCAACGTGATGATGTGTAAACACACGATCACCAACACTGAAATTTGAAATTTCTGAACCAACTTGCGTTATTATTCCTGCTGGCTCATGTCCAAGTCTCATTGATGGTTGTCCATATTTTCCAAATACTTTTTCAACATCAGAGCCACAAATTCCACAAGCATGCATTTGAACAAGTATGTCACCCGGACCAAGAGATTGTTTTTCTATGTTTTTAATTTCTATACTTGAATTGCCTTTCACTACTGCAGCCTTCATTGGAATATTTCATCAATAATTCTATGTAAAGTATGGCATTTGCATGCTAGAAAATCTATCTAGTTAGATTCAAAAGATAGTAAGTTATCATATCAATATGGCGGAACCATCATTCTGGCCTTATGGTTTAGGAATTGCTGCGGTCATAGCATTAGCTGTTATCATTCCACTTCTTCGCAAAAGGAGAAAAACTGGATCTAATTAACAATGTTTGATACAAATGGTGATCCTATTGGTATGGTATTGCTAGCAGCATGTCTAGTTGGTGTAATAGCATCTGTGGTAGGAATACGAATGTACATACTTTTCAAGAAATAGGCTATTACCAAAACCCGCAAACAACTTTAAGGAATTACAAATCAAGCAAAATGTAGAAAATGGCGGGAATTGGCACATTTATCATGCTTGGAGTAGTCGTAGGTTCAATTTGTATTTCATTGTCTTTGTTTTTGGATGAACGACTGGTTGATATAACTGAGGAATCGGGCGACTCGGTGACAGTAAACAATGTGGAATTTAATATAAGCCATATTGGAAACTATGAAAGCTTAGAAAAAACGAAAGAGTATAAGGAATTAGAAAAAACACAGGCGATAAAGGGACTGGCAACAAGCGAAATAGCAGAAGGGGTTTATTTTCAAATTCAAATTACCGCACATAACATTGGTACTGAAACTGTAAGGTTTACCGGTGGACAGTTTTACCTATTTGACATTAACCAAGAAAAATATGATGCGGTTTTTATTGGATATGCTGGTTCGGACATAATAGAGGAATTATCAAGGGTAGATCTTTTACCGGGCAGTTCTGTTACTGTTACAACACAATTTGATATTCCGTATGATGAAGAAATGAAATACACTGTTGGAATTCTTCCAGATAGATTTGGTCTTCAAGAGTCTGAAGAAAGAGGTTTTGTTTGTATAAAAAACTGTTAATGAAATAACTTTTCTATGGCGTTATAATTCAGAAAGCAACCCACCGATAAAAGATTCATACTCATCATCTGAAAACGTAATTACTTCTACCTGATTCTTAGACTTAGCCAACGGAAAGAAGTCTAAATGGTAGCATTCATTGTTAAAATAATATCCAGGGCATGAACAAAAATCCAAATCTGGATCAAACCAATATTCTTTATCCATTCCCACAACTGTCCAAATCTTCCTATTACTTGGTTCAAAAAGATGCAGTTTGACACGTTTTTCAGATAGGAGTGAATCTATTTTTTTAAATTGTAAATCCATAAGAATTTAATTAAATCGGATAATTATATTTTTAATGGTTCAAACTAAAATTATTCCCAAATATCCTGCACTCATGATTGAAGGAACTAAAAAAAGTTTAGTTATTACGGACTTACATTTAGGTTTTGAAAGTAATCTGTCGTTAAACAATATATTCTTAGGAAAAAACAGAACTGTTGCTGAAATTACTAAAGAAATTGAAAAGATCATAAAGAAAACAAAACCGGATTCATTAGTTCTATTAGGTGATATAAAATCTGGAATTAAATCTATAACAAAAACAGAATGGGAAACTGTACCTATTTTTTTTGAAAGTATTACTAAATTAATTGACACAATTCTGGTTCCAGGAAATCATGATGCAAATATAGAGAAACTGATCCCAAATGGAATAACACTTGCTAGTTCAAAGGGAATTATTATTGATGATATTCTTTTAACCCATGGGCATACAAAGCCGTCAGAAAATTTTTCGCAAGTAAATACAATTGTGATGGGTCATGTTCACCCTGTTTTTTTCCAAAAAGAGTCACTGATTAATGGTGAACGAGTATGGGTATCAATCAAGTGTAAGAAGCAGAGGATATTTCATTCAAAATCAGGAGAATTAGAAGTAATAATTTTACCATCATTTAACAAATACTTTTACACAACACAAAAAAAATTCTATAAAAAATCAATTTCGCCTATAATTGAGAAAATGGATGTGATAAAAGCAAAAATTGTGACACTTAATGGTACAATAATTGGTGATAAGCAGTTACTATCTTCTGTGATTTAGGGTATGTCCTTGTATGATTCTAATGGTTTTTTCGATGTTTCGTTTTTTTGTAACCACTCCAATGTTTTAACAAATGATTCCGCTAATTCAATAGTTGAAAGAACGGGAATGCCTAATTCCAGCGACTTTCTTCGTATTTGATATTCATCATAAAGCATACCAACATATTTTTCTAGAGTTGATGTACTTGGAATATTTACAATAAAATCAATTTTTTTCTCATGCAATAAATCAGAAATGTTCGGTTTCCTTTCTGGCTCGCTAATTTTATGAACAACAGTAACATCTCCAAGTTTCTCTGCAAAGAATTCTGCTGTTGTTTCAGTGGCAAGAATTTTGAAGCCCAGACTTTTTAAC
>LUME01000439.1_pt1 | contig 17236 bp, 16 predicted proteins | sample 729951 | NCBI WGS metagenome assembly LUME01 (sample SAMN03860271, study PRJNA289734) | marine metagenome | biome: seawater column; feature: ocean; material: water; isolation source: Red Sea water column Station 34 - depth 200m | place: Saudi Arabia: Red Sea | collected 2011-10-15 | depth 200 m | reverse complement strand
TGTGGTCAAATGCGCCGGACCCTGCCAACGCATCGGCACTCATTTCACCGCCGAGATACGATGCAAGACCGGAAGAATCGTCGGGATCTACGCCGATAATGTGAACGACAGCCACACCATCCACATAGAGCCACGCACCCGGGAATGGAAAGTCAGGACGATCCCCATCTACCATCCCGAGCATATCGACATAAAAATTCCTAGTTTCTTCTAGTTTGACAGTCCGGATTGAACAATGGTCTAGAGAGCTAAGGCTCATTTCTTTCCTCCTCTAGTCGGCAAGAATTAGTAGGATAAACACCCCGATTAATCTGATGCAACATCAATTAGGCTGTTTACGTATAGTAAAATCCAAGCGTGCAGGTAATCGGGTGGCTAATCTACGTAAAGTCGGATTTAAGCGGTCAATCACGGTTGACCAAATGTTGCAACGGAGTCGACCCCCATCTCGAACAAGACCCGTCGCTCGTCCATACTGGGATCACGTAAACCATAAGGTGGTTCAGCACCCGTGTACTTGGTCCAGATGTGATCCAGCTGAGCAGTCACTCGTGAGCCTTGTTCTGGGTCGTCTTCGGATACTTCTCGTATGACTGTCGCCTTGATGCTGATCCAGTGATAGGTGTTCTCTGGATTCATAAGTAAAAATGTCGCTTGCGGATTTTCACGTAGCCAGTCAACTTTCTTGCGATGTGTCGCAAGATTGAGATAGATGGTACTGCCGGAATAATCAAACCATACCGGGGTGAGATTTGGGCGGCCTGTACGACCCATCACTGAAACAATCGCTGTGACTGGCTCATAGCTAAAAATAATGGTAATATTGCGAATATTAGATTTATTAATCGAAAGATTGATTTTTTTGAAATCGCGTGACGCTAAAGAAAGGCTTCGTAAAGCTCTAAAACCTAACAATGTCGACAAAACCATGAAAGCACCGATAACCGCAATCATCGGTTACGACATCGCCTTCTGGAAGCATGCCGAAAAGACCTTCCCACAAAGCCCAGCTACCCAACAAGCGTTTAAGGACGACCCGTCGGGATCGCAAATCGCTGCATTCCGAAACGGCTCTCTACAAGGTACTTACTTCATTACCGCTTCTCGAGCACTTGGGGTCGATTGTTGGCCTATGTCGGGATTCGATAATCCATTGGTAGGCCAGGAGTTTTTGCTGCCACCACATTTAGATCAAATTTCCTGTGTAACCTTGGCTACGGAAATATGAGCGGAACATTCAAGCACTTACCAAGCCATAGGTTTGATGACATCTGCACGATTACTAGTCTTTAGACTCCTTTCATTGCAAAGTGACAATGGAGTCATAGTAGATACTAACAAGTTAGTCGGTTGCTAGATGGCTATTCCATCGCCGTGAATCAACACAAGCAACCGTCTGGCCTTCAATATCATACGGTAACATCCTATAGTAGCCGTATGACTCTGCAGACACTGATCGTACTGGCGCAGTTTGTTGCCGCCCTAGGCGTTATTTCCTCTGTTGTGTACCTTGCCATCCAGGTCCGCCAGAATGCCAGAATTACCAAGGCTCAGTTTGGCCACAGCCTGACATCACGACTCTACGAACGATATTTTCTCGCAGCCAAAGACCAGGAGTTCTCTCGCTTCCTGGCGAAAAACTGGTCCATGGATGAACTCGAAGACTACGAGTACTGGCGCATTACCCTGTGGATCAATACCTGCCTGGTCGATATTTTTGACACCTATGATCAGTACAAACATGGGCTGGTAGACATTACCCATCTCAATATGCGTATGAACCTCCTTAAAGCCGGGCTCATGAAGACCCGGATGGGACGACCAACCTGGGAGTTCTGGAAGGTCAACCGAACCCCGGAATTCATTGAATGGTTCGAAACCGAAATTTATGGGGGTCCGCTCACGGATACAGATCCAGAAGAATCCGCGTGGCAGGATCTCAACATGAAACGCGATTGAATCGCAGGAGCATTTAGCCGGTGACAAGATCAAACCCAAATCTCGACGAAACTGCCTGTGGCGTGTACATCATCAGTGCAACACCGTTTAGTGACGATGGCGCACTGGACTACACCAGTCTCGACCGCCTAATCGACTTCTACCTGGACCAGGGGGTACATGGCCTGACACTGCTGGGTGTCATGGGTGAAGCGCCCAAGCTCAGTTCCGAGGAGCAAGGCCAGTTTATGCACCATGCACTTCGGCGGGTTAATGGACGGCGACCGGTTATCGTCGGTGTCAGCAACCCTGGAATCGACAATCTTGTAGTGCTGTCGCGGGAAGCCATGGATGCGGGTGCAGCCGGGGTCATGGTGTCGGGCATCCCTGGACTCAAAACAGATGAACAGGTCTACCGGTATTTCTCCCAGGTTATCCATGCTCTGGGACCTGAAATTCCAGTGTGTTTGCAGGATTACCCACCGACCACCACCGTCTACCTGTCGGTCGGCGTGATCAACCGGCTCATTACTGACTTTACCTCGATCAAAATGTTCAAACACGAAGACTGCCCCGGACACCGCAAACTCAGCAGCTTAAGGCGTGCACCAGAAACTGAAGGTGTCCGGCGCGTGAGCATCCTGTCCGGCAACGGTGGCCTTTACATGCCACAGGAACTGCGCCGGGGCGCAGATGGCGTCATGACCGGATTTGCCTTCCCCGGACTGCTGGTATCAATGTACGAGATGTTCATGGCAGATCAGGCAGATGATGCCGAAGACCTGTACGATATTTATCTGCCACTGATTCGCCATGAACAGCAGTTCGGACTGGGCCTCGCCTTACGCAAAGAAACATTGCGACGGCAAGGGGTATTGGCCTCGGCCAAGTCCCGCGATCCAGGCCCCAGTCTGGATCAGGACGACCTGGAAGAACTGCAATGCCTGTTCGACCGCCTCCTGCTGAAACTCAAAACCACTGACCACCCTATTCCGAAGGGCCTCAACGGTTAGTCGCGCCACCTAAACTCTGTTTGGTTTTCCATTAAAATACCATAATTATTATATGGTATATAGTCACTTGATCAATCCACCATTAGTTCGGACAATGGAAGTTGTGCAGCACTGCTGGATAGCGAGGCTAAACACACGTATCAGCCACTGACATCTACTTGATCTGCACAGGCAATAAATTATCTAAAGGAGGAAATAATCATGTTTAGAAAAATTCTGAGAACTGTTGCTGCGATCATCGTGGGGGGCGCTATCAGTTTACCAGTCCTGGCTGGGACCACCTGGGATATGCCGATTGTCTGGCCAGACGGTAACTTTCATGTCAAGAATGCTCGTGTTTTTGCTGAAGAGGTGAACAAAGCAACGGGTGGCGAGGTCACCATCAATATTCATCCTGGTGGTTCCTTGGGTTTCAAAGGTCCGGAAATGCTGACGGTCATGCGAGACGGATTAGTCCCCATTGGAGAGTTGCTGCTCAATCAACAAGTCGGCGAAGCACCCCTCATGGGCCTAGAGGCAACACCGTACCTCAGTTCAGGTTACAGTGACCTCGCGAAACTACACCAACACTGGCTACCCCATGTCCAGGAAGTTGCCAAGCAATTCAACCAGAAATTCCTTTACATCGTGCCGTGGCCAAGGCAGTACGTCTACACCAAAGTGCCTGCTTCGTCCGTTGCAGATCTTAAGGGGATTAAAATCAGGACCTACAATAAATCAACCACTGGCATGTTCAACCGTATCGGCATGACCTCTGTTCAGTTACCCTGGGGTGAAGTGGTACCCTCCTTAGCTGCCGGAACGATCGATGCGGTAACGACATCGGCGAGCTCCGGCGTAGATGGTAAGTTCTGGGAGTTCCTCAAGTATATGTACCCTACCAGCCATGTATGGTCATCCAATGTGGTGTCAGTCAATCTTGACGCTTGGAATAGCCTAACTCCTCTGACCCGCATTGCGATTGAAGGCGTAGCAAAACGACTACAACCCCAATTCTGGGATGTATCAAAAGCGGAAGATGCGGCAAAAGTCAAAATCCTCACTGATAACGGAGTGATTCTTGGCGAAGTGACTGCATCGATGTTAAACGATATGCAAGAAAAAACCGCACCAATGCTGGCTGAGACAATCGAGTCGATCGGAGATCCGGCTGGACAAATTATCGACGCTTACAAGAACGAACTTAAGTAACTGAGCGTTTTCCTCCGTTCCGCCGCCCTACTGGGGCGGCGGGACTCTGTTCTATATCGGCAGAACGAATTAAACATAAATCCAACAATGGGGCCCACCAATTAGGACGTTGCTGAAATATTTGGATTCACTGTCTCGAATTGTTGCAGGAGCAGCTGCAATTGTGACAGTCTCTATCGCCGTAGTGATCATCTCTGAAATCATCGCACGATCCGCATTTAACTATAGTTTTAGTTTCGCATGGGAGTACAGCGCTTATGCGATGGGCATCGCGATGTTCTGCGGTGCAGCCTTTACCTTGCGGACAGGTGGACATATCCGGGTATCACTTCTGCGATCAGTTTTATCCCATAACGCGATCCACAGAGTTGACATAGTCTGCACCATACTGGGAGTTTGCATCTCAGGAATCCTGGCTTATTCCTTGGCCATGCTTGCCTGGAGATCACTCATCTCCGGCAGTACGTCTCCTACGATATCAGCCACACCACTGATCATTCCCCAAGGACTCATTGCATTGGGTGCAGGGCTGCTCGCATTGCAGATGCTCGCACGCCTGATTCGTCTAATCATCAAAGAAAGTCCGGAGGATGAGTCGACTTCGTTTCAGGTCGAATAGGCATAGTGGATCCTTTCGTCGTACTTATCACCGTTCTTGTACTGCTGGCCTTGTTGCTGGGTACTGGTGTTTGGGTAGGGCTGTCATTGTTTGCAGTGGCGATCACAAGCCTTGCACTATTTCGTTCAATGCCGGTAGACAAGCTGCTTGCCCAACTCACTTACAACACAGTGACGACACCAGAAATGATTGCCCTGCCAATGTTTATCCTGATGGCAGAAATTCTGTTCCACACTCGCTTATCTGCATCGCTGTTCAGGGGACTTTCACCGTGGACGAACCGACTGCCCGGTAAAATGGTTCATGTAAACGTGCTGGGTTGTACGCTCTTTGCGGCTATCTCGGGATCATCCGCCGCCACAGCTACGACCGTCGGTCGTATAACACTTTCTGAGCTGTTCAGCCGAGGGTACAACAAAGATCTTGTCATAGGATCTCTTGCCGGCGCCGGAACGCTGGGCTTCCTGATTCCGCCATCGATCATTCTGATCATTTATGGCGTGTTGTCAGAGACGTCTATCCTCAAGCTGTTCATCGCTGGAATCGTGCCTGGACTGATTCTGGCACTCGGGTTTATGGGCTACCTTGCCATTCGTGCAACACTCAACCCCAGCCTGATTCCGAGTGAAGACATTAACCCCACCTGGCGGGACCGATTGAACGGATTAGTTGATCTTGGCCCGGTCGTGTTTCTCATATTGCTCGTTCTGGGCTCAATGTACGCTGGATTCGCCAGCCCATCGGAAGCAGCAGCTGTCGGTGTCCTAGGAGCCGTCCTCGTGTCAGCTGCACAGAAGACTCTGAGTTGGAAGACGATCCGCAAGGCTTGCCTGAGTGCCGTGCGTACTACCTCCATGATCGCGCTGATTGTTGCCGGAGCTGTGTTCCTATCGGTCGCCATGGGTTTTCTGGGTGTGCCGCGATTGATAGCTGGAGAAATCGCAGCTTTGGGATTGTCTCCGCTGGTCCTCGACGGCCTTTCGGCTATCGTCATGACGCTGCCGATTACACTACCGCTAATCATATCCGCAGGATTCGAAAAAATATGGTTCGGTGTATTCGTTGTCATCGTTGTTGAGATGGCACAGATCACGCCACCTGTAGGTTTTAACCTGTTTGTGATTCAAGGATTGACGGGCGAAACGATCGGACGAGTTGCACGTGCGGCATTACCGTTTTTCATCATTATGTTCATAATGGCGATGTTTATTGCATTGGTTCCGGACATCGTGATGTTTCTACCCAATACCATAAAGCTCAAAGGATGACAGGTACCGGCCTGAAACAAGCCGATAACTCACCCGTTCGATTATTTTATTGAGGACTATCAGATTTGACCCGAAAGAAGATTGATGTTCGGCTAGCGGTAGACGTTGGTGGAACATTTACAGACATCGTACTTAACACGCCCAATGTCCAAACCACGGCCAAAGTGCTGACAACGACCTCTACCCCGGAAGAAGCGGTTATCGCCGGTGCGAAAGAGGTCTTCACATCAGCAGGTATTGAACCCGCTTCAGTTGATCTTGTGCTCCACGGCACGACGCTCGCCACAAATGCGATCCTCGAGCGCAAGGGTGCTGTTACAGCGTTGATCACGACTGAAGGGTTTAGGGACGTTCTCGAGATCGGTTACGAAACCCGCTATGACCAGTACAACGTTTTTCTAGAAAAAGTCACGCCGCTGATTTCCAGGGACAGAAGATTGTGTCTTTCTGAACGGGTCGATATCAATGGCCAAGTGATTCTTAAACTGGACGAGTCAGCGATACCGGAATTAGTACCCCACCTGATGACAGCGGGTGTTGAAAGTATTGCAATCGGATTTCTCCATGCCTATGCCAATCCTGTGCATGAGCAAACCGTCGCACGTACACTGAGTGACCTGATGCCGGATATCCCGATCACTCTGTCATCGGAAGTCTGCCCGGAGATTCGTGAATATGAACGGCTATCGACCGCGGCGGCTAATGCCTATGTACGGCCTGCAATGGAAGGGTACCTGTCTCGCCTTGAAATCGGTCTCCAGGCGATTGGCCTAACCTGCCCGGTACTGCTGATGACTTCGAGCGGCGGTTTGACCACACTGGAAACCGCAAAACAACAACCGATCAGGCTGGTGGAATCGGGTCCGGCAGGAGGTGCAATTCTCGCCCGTGAGCTTGCTGTAGAACTGGGACTTCACCGGGTGATCTCTTTTGATATGGGCGGCACAACCGCAAAGATCAGCCTGATCGAGGACTTCGAACCCGGAAAGGCACGTGAATTTGAGGTCGACCGGCAGGCTCATTTCAGAAAAGGCAGTGGTTTACCGCTTCGGATTCCCGTTATTGAGATGGTCGAGATCGGTGCTGGTGGGGGCTCTATTGCTCGTATAGACAGTACCGGACGGGTCACGATCGGGCCAGACAGCGCGGGTGCAGACCCTGGCCCGGCAGCCTATGGTCAGGGCGGCACACAACCTACGATCACCGACGCTGATATCGTGCTCGGAAAAATCGACACTGAACAGTTTGCGGGCGGCAAACTTTCTCTGGATTATGACGCGGCTGCCAAAGCCTTGAACACAAAAATCGGCGAATCACAGGAACTCGCTACCCAGATGTCGGCATTTGCGGTCAACGAAATGGTAGACGAAACCATGGCCAACGCCGTACGTGTTCATACCGTAGAAAAAGGGCACGATGTGGCCGAACACTCTGTCATCGCATTCGGCGGAGCAGCGCCGTTGCATGTCGCCAGACTGGTCGACAAACTCGGTATAGACTGCTTCATCATTCCGGAAAATGCCGGTGTCGGGTCCGCCGTCGGTTTCCTCCAGGCACCGATCTCGTATGAAGTTGTACGCAGTCTTCATATGTCCCTAGACAAGTTGGATCGCACCCGAATCGACCGGATCTTCAATGAAATGCGGGAAGAAGCCCTGGCAGTAGTCCAAGCTGGTGCAGGCGACAGTCCACTGACTGAAGCACGGTCTGCATTCATGCGTTACCGCGGCCAGGGCCATGAAATTTCCGTACCCATCAGTGGTGATACTTTTGATGAGCTGACCCTCTCGGCGTTGAAGTCGAACTTTGATAAACAGTATGCTGCTCTTTTCAGACGGACACTGCCCAACGCAGAGATCGAGGTGCTGACCTGGGCGCTAACGATCTCAACCTCAACACAAAGTCTCGCTACAGGAAAGTCGGACTACACCCCGACCCCGGCTGTTGCCGTTGGGGAACGCCAGGTGTTCGACGCTGAAACAGACAGCCACCTACTTGCGCAAATCTATAATAGGAACACTCTTCAGACAGGATCAACCCTGACGGGTCCGGCAATTGTCGTCGAATCACAAACTTCGACTTTCGTCCCCGATGGATTTAGTCTCCATGTCAGCGCCGGTGGCCACCTGGTTGTCAAACGAGACACAGGACATTAGAACCATGAACAAAAGCGGAACTCTCGACACAATTCGAATGCAGGTGATGTGGAATCGACTGATTTCAGTTGTCGAAGAACAAGCCCAAACACTGATGCGTACCGCTTTCAGTCCGATCGTTCGCGAATGCGGCGATCTATCAGCAGGGGTATTCGACGCCCGCGGCCGCATGTTGGCGCAGGCCATCACCGGCACACCAGGACATGTCAATTCTATGGCTGAGTCGGTAAATCACTTTATTGATCATTTTCCACTTGAAACGATGGTCGAAGGTGATATTTACATCACGAATGATCCGTGGATGGGTACTGGCCATCTAAACGACTTTGTTCTGACTACACCGTGTTTTCGAAATGGCAACCTGGTTGCACTTTTTTCATGCACCTCCCACCTGACGGATATCGGCGGGATAGGGACTGGCCCCGATGGCACCGATGTCCACATGGAAGGCATCTACATCCCCATGCTTAAACTGGCTGACGCGGGCAAGATCAACGAGACCCTGATGGCCATGGTACGGTCCAATACCCGCCAACCGGTGGAATCGGAAGGCGATGTCTATTCCCTCGCGGCCTGCAATGACGTCGGCTGTAGCCGCCTGGTGGAAATGATGGATGAATTCAGGCTGGATGATCTGGACATGCTGGCTGACTTTATCTGTGACCGATCACTCGCTGCCGTTCAAGCCGAAATTGCTGCCCTACCCAACGGGGTGTACCACAACAGTATGCACATCGATGGTTTTGACGGGCCTCTGGAATTGGCTGCAGCGCTGACCATAGACGACGAGTCGGTAATCGTTGATTTTGCCGGTACTTCAGACATGACGCTGCATGGCATCAACGTGCCAATGGCTTACACCACGGCCTATACCTGTTTCGGTCTCGCCTGTGTGATTTCACCCGGTGTACCCAACAACGCCGGTTCTCTGGCACCTTTTCGTATCAGGGCACCGGAAAAATCAGTACTGAATGCGCCCTATCCTGCAGCTATTAATGCCCGCCATATTGTCGGTCAGATGCTGCCAGATGTGGTTTTCGGCTGCCTGGCACAGGTGGTACCCGACAAAGTACCCGCCGAAGGCGCGTCCTGCCTGTGGAATCTGACGTTTCGCGGTAAGACCGATCGCGGTGCAAACGACTCAGATATTTTCACCGTGACGGCAGTGACTAATGGCGGCACAGGCGGCCGCCCCGTCAGCGATGGCCTTTCTGCCACCGCTTATCCCTCTGGTGTTCGCGGCACACCGGTTGAAATCAATGAATCGGTTGCCCCTCTACTATTCTGGCGCAAAGAATACCAGACTGACTCAGGCGGGAGCGGCCGCTACCGCGGGGGACTCGGTCAAGTCATCGAGATTGAAAATGCGATCGGACAGGACATGGAACTGCTGGCTGCGTTTGACCGGATCCATTTTCCGGCGCGCGGCCGGGCCGGTGGCGCTGACGGTGCTGCGGGACGTGTGGCGCTCAAACAGAACGGGGAACTGCAAGGCAAGGGTTGTCAACTCATCCCTGCAGACGATCGGCTGATCATCAACACGCCAGGCGGCGGTGGATTCGGACCCGCATCTCAGCGGGATCGGCAACGCGTTAGGCGAGATCTAACCAACGGTATCATTTCAAACCACGCTGCCGTCGACGACTATGCACTAACCGACGGGTAAACGGTCACCGACCTGTGCGGGAAGCCGGTCAATCATTGCCCGCATATGCTCGATCGTGGTACCGCAACAGCCTCCAATGATCTGTACGCCCTGGTCAACCCAGCCACGACAGGCTTCAGCGAAAATCTCGGGTGAGACATTGCCGGCCTCAGGAAAACTGGGGGTTGGCAACCGATCTGTCTGATCTGCTGGCGGTTGAGCGCTCCAGGTAGTTTCCGGATAAGCCATGATTGGCCCGGTCCAGCGTTCACACAACACCTGCAGCCCGGGTGTCGTAGCCCCAACCGTGCTGTGCATGATTCCAAAGACGTCTCCGCCGATCTTTTGAAGCGCATCAATGACCTCATCCAGTGGCAAGGGTACTGGGGGCGTATGGTCGGTCGTGATGCGCCCTTGGGTGGCCAGATCCCACCCGACCACGGCGCCATCGTCCTCAAGACTGCAACTCACACCTACCCATACCGGTAAGCCGGTCGCAACGGCCGCCTCCAGCGCACGACTCGCGTGGTCGATATCAAGCATCATTTCGAGGATCAGAAAATCGACGCCCGAATCAGCCAGCGTGTTCGCCATCTCCCGGTAGTTTGCGGTCTCCTGTCTTTCGCTAGGAATAAACCGGGGATCGGGACTGATAAAACCTGGTTGCCAGGCCACTGTGTTCGACATGCTGCCTGCAATCGCCACTGGCCGACCTGGCGCGACAGCGTCACGGGCCTTTTGGGCCAACTTAACGGCCTGCTGATTTATCGCGACGGTATCGTTATCGAGCCCGGCACCAGCCAGAACATGGCGGCAGGTTGCAAACGTATTGGTTGTGATTACATCCGCGCCGGCACGCATGTAGGCCTCATGCACCTGCTGAACCCTCTCTGGATCGCTCACATTGGCAACCGCACACCAGGCGGCGGCATCCATCTTGCCGCCTAGCCGTTCGATTTCGGTACCCGTCGCGCCATCCAGCACAATGACATCGCCGTGGGCTATTTTTTTGTCCAGGATCATCTGTCCATATGCTTTATAGGTTTAGTTTCTTCAGTAAGGAGGATCGACTGTTCCTCAACGCTTACTGAAGAGACATTCAGAACAACAGGTCCAATAGTATAGAAAGTATGTCAATAAGTAATGCCGGGCCGACTCAACCACAAGGTGTTTCAATGGTAGAGTGTCTCTATCTGACTAATCCTGATGACGATGCTTTATGTGGCAGCCGATAACCGACCACAAACAAATTCAGCGTGCAATGGCAGGCTATCCCTGCTGGCTCGAAATGGACCTGGATAATCTGCGCTTCAACCTCGCCAACATCCGTTCCCGGGTGGGAGTTGAAGTCATGCCAGTGGTGAAAAACAATGCCTATGGCCACGGACTAGTTCCAGTGACCCGGTGCCTTTATGACGAAGGTGTACGATGGTTCCTGGTGGCCAAGTTGTACGAAGCTGACGTGATCCGCCAACAGTTCCCGAAATCAAAGGTATTGTGTATGGACACCTTGTTTGGTGATCCCGCCTATGACCTGGTGGTCTCTCGCGGTATCTCTCAAGCGGTGTTCACGCTGGACATGGCCCAACGGCTGAACGACACCGCACAACGGCACAATACCCGGGCCAGTGTATTCATCAAAGTTGATACGGGCCTGAGACGTGTAGGTGTACACCACGAGACTGCACCGGACTTTATCGAGGCTGTCTGCAAATTGCCCCATATCAAACTCGAGGGACTGTTCTCCAGCTTCATGCAGCACCCAGACGAAGACCAGAACATGCTGCTCCGATTCAACGAAGTTGCCTCAGAAGTGGAACGACGAGGTATAAAGGTACCGCTGCGCAGCATGGCCAGCACCAATGCGATATTTCACCAGCCCGAAGCTTGGCTCGACATCGTCCGTCCTGCAATGTGCCTGTACGGTGTACACCCGTTTCCCAAGGACCGCAACGTCGACCTCCCGTTGAAACAAGTGCTTGAACTTAAATGCCGAATCGAGTTTGTAAAAGAAATCCAGGCAGGTGATTCAGTCACTTATTTTGGTACTTTTGTTGCCGAACACCCCATGCGCATCGGCACCATGCATGTGGGATTTTTTGACGCGATCCCACGTGAACTCGTCAACAAACTCCGGGTCAAAGTTGAGGACCGCTATTGTCCGGGCGTTGGCACAATAGCGCTCAACCATTCCCTGCTCGATCTCACCGGCACCGCAATTGGAATCGGTGACACGGTTACCGTGATCAGTCGTGACGGCGAAAACAACCTGTATGAGGTTGCGAGCGCAGCGGGCTGGATGGTGTACAGTGTGATGAATCACCTAAACAGCTGGCTGCCGCGACTGTATCTCGAAAATGGCGAACCCACTGCCCTGCTGGACCCGGTCAAATTCGGCTCACCATAAGACATACTCTATTGGGTTAAGGACACAACCGTATCCTGGCAGAACCCGGATTCTACCTGCACAAAATTCCAAGCTGTCGATGTGCCCGCGACGGAATCGCTCAGGGCAATAAATAGAACCTAGCGTTCAGAAGACGACTACGAATGCAACCACAGCCATGGCTGACATGGCGACAGCACGGCGCGTGGAAGACATTTCATACCACCGCTCCCGAATTCCACCCCAGGTCACGGGGAAACTAGTGAAGCGACCAATGACCATGAATTTACTGTTCTTCTTTCGACCCGACACAAAACGACTTCTCTCCACAACACACTCCTGACTACTTTCAATTAACAATGAAACATTCTCCTTGGTCCACCCGACACCTCAGGGGGGACTAAGCGTTATACAGAGTACTGCGGCAATACACAAGCAATTTCCCCCACCCCGGCTGTCGATGAAGAGGCTGACAATTGTCCGGTCCGGGTTGAAACAACCTTGAGCGTCGCCTATGCTCAGCAAGTCAGCAACCTGCGATCGGACGACTCGACTCACACGAAACTAACAGGGGAAACTCATGGGACTCGATCTGGCAATTAAGAACGGAACCATCGTAGATGGATCTGGTGGATCACGATACCGGGCAGACATCGGAATTCAGAACGGTAAGATTGTCGAAGTGGGGCGTATCCACAGCAGTGCGAACGAGGTTATTGATGCCGAAGGCAAGGTGGTCGCTCCAGGATTCATCGACGGCCACACCCATATGGATGCCCAGGTTGCCTGGGATCCTTTAGGCAGTTGCTCATGCTGGCATGGTGTAACCAGCGTGGTCATGGGCAATTGCGGCTTTGCACTAGCGCCTTGTCGGCCCGGGCAACAATGATGGCCGGGATCAACTGGACCTGGGAGACCTTTCCCCAATACATGGATAACGTCGCAAAACTGCCAAAAGCCATCAATTACGGCGCTTTTCTCGGACATTCTGCGCTACGCATGTACACCATGGGCAACCGCGCCCTAACCGAAACTGCTACCGAAGACGATTTAAAACACATGGGCGACTCAGTCTCTGAAGCTCTGGGCGCCGGCGCGCTGGGTCTGAGCACATCACGGGCGTCGACCCATGTGACACCCGACGGATCCCCCATCGCCAGCCGTATTGCCGACTGGAGCGAAATCGACTACCTGGTTGATGTGATGGCCCGACACAATCACGGCATATTCCAGATCGGGCCTGATGTGGCCAGCGGCGAGGCCCACAAAACATTCTTGAACCGGCTGCAGAAGGTCGCCGTAGACAGTGGTCGACCAGTCATGTTTGGCACCCTCTCGACTCGACAAGGTGCGGATCCGTTTCCCTGGCAATCCCAGATGCAGTATCTGGACGATACCGTCGATGCTGGTGGGCGTATATTTGGTCAAACGACGACTCGCCCGATCATCGCCCTGTTTTCAGTGAAGTCGTATCTGCCATTTGATAATCTGCCGGTCTGGCGTGAACTGCGTGAACTCCCCATCCAGGAACAGCAACAGCGCTTCGCTGACCCAGAGATCCGGCGTGCCCTAGTCGCTGATGAAGCCGGGATGAAACCAAGGGACGACACCTTCCAAGGAGGTGGCGCAGCGACCACGGACCCCAAGAAACCTGACTACACCAACCTGTATGCACTCAAGGGCGTGGATTGGGATGACCCGACGATCGATGAGTTGTCCAGGATGCGGGACCAGCATCCCGTGGAGGTCATGCTTGATCTGATGATAGAGAATGAGGACCAGTTATTTGTACAACCCCTGGTTAATGAGACGCCAGAAGATGTCCTGGGCATGCTCCGCCATCCCCGAACACTGGCCACGTTTTCAGATTCTGGCGCTCACGTCTGTCAGGAAATGGGATCCTCGCTGCAAACCCACTTGTTGAGCTACTGGGTTCGACACCGGAAAATGTTTACGCTGGAGGAAGCTGTGCGCATGGTGACCTTTGACAACGCTTCCGCATTTGAGCTCGCTGACCGCGGCCTGCTGCGACTTGGCTATCGCGCCGATATCGTTGTCTTTGATGAGCTAGCCATCAAGCCCCGATTGCCTACCGTTGAATCGGACCTGCCTGGCGGATCACGGCGGCTGGTCCAGAAAGCAGACGGTATCACCGCTACCGTGGTGAACGGCGTAACGACATTGCTTGATGGTGAGTCGACCGGCTGTTATCCCGGCGAGGTCCTACGTGGAAACGGATGGAGTCGCGACCTGCCGTAACCCCATTAGCTGATCTAAAGAAAATAAAAACAGCTGTCTATCGAGCAATCTTAACGAAAAAACCCCGCCTTTCAGGCGGGGTAACAATTCACACAACTGTAGAAGGGGCCAACCGAGTAGATATTCCTGCGACTATGGATGTCACCGTGTCAGCCCTACAGAATTCACCTGGACAATCCAGGACGAATCTTGTTCTGGGTCAACTATCAAGTCTTATCGTTAGACTTGGGCTGCATCATCCATAGATATTCCGGGCAGGCAAACCCAGCTGGGCCCGATCAAGTTCCGACCTCAGGTCAAGGCTGATCAGAATTTACACACTGCAACTCATGTCTGTTCCACAGCACATCGGCGATTTGATCATTCCACAACCATCCGGACACTTGGTCACAGCGACGCTTTGCCCATCATCGGTGGTAATGTGGTCGTGTACCAGTTCTTCACCACACTTCGCGCATTTCATTCCTGTCACACCCATACCACACTGATCGCAAACATATTCAGCCATAATCGTTCTCCTTCTACTCCAGAATTGGGTTGTTTCATTCAGCTGGGCACTTGGCCAGTACAAATGAACCTGGACCGCAGCACACGACACACCAACTGACCGTGCGTTATTCTCAGGCAGCATCGGCAGATCGTTCAACACCGTTTTCTACAGGGTAATCGTCCCTGTATAAAAACGTTTTCCACAGAAGCTTCTACACGAGCATCACCAGAAAAAAATCTATATGCAACGCCCTATGACAGGGCTTTTCTGCTTTAACTGTCAAGCAGCCGGTAACCTCTCCTGCATCATCTCGATCATCTGGTAGAACCCATTGGTGCGGTTCATGGAGAGCAGTTCATCCATTTTGATCGCGCGGAAGTGATCGGTGGTGATCTGCCGGGCCTTATCAAGCGGTGAAGAGTTGAAGATATCAAGCAGCATGTAGGCATAACCGCCCGCTATCAGAGCGTCACTGTAGGCCTTGAACCTGTCGTCTTCCCAGTCTACGTACAGCTCGAACTGACAGTAACTCACCTGGTTCTTTGGTAAACGTCCATTCACACTGAGTGGGTCATCGGTCAATTTCTGCCCGAGCGAAATCATCCAACGGTAAACCTCCATACTGTCGATTGCCTGAAGAGCCTCGATGTTGTCCTTATATTCGTTGATCTTGTCTATGAATGACATTTGCCTGCTACACCGTCGTTTTCAAAAATTTATAGATAAACCGGGAACGGCTAAACCTGACGTCAGGTTACCAGCAACAGTATTATGACATCTTCAGTCAAATGAATAATGCACAGAAGATCACCATTGTGCGAACCGGGCGTAACCTTCTCACATGACACAGAAGATAGGGTCGATTGCGGTAAAATTTAGGTGACGGAGGCTGAACCCATGGACGCTATCATCAATTTGCGGTTTCAACGAACATCGAACAGGTTGAAGAGTCAACCAACCTCGCCCTGTCGACGTTTCCGATGATGCTTCCATCCTCACCAAACTCTGACCAGCGAACCGCAAGACAGTTGGAGACACGCCGCAGCAGTCGGGCCAGAATGAAGTTGGTCGAAAGACTAAAGCGCAAAGGCATCCGCAATCCGGCTGTGCTGGATGCCCTTGAGGCTGTACCGCGGCACTTGTTCTTGGATCCAGAACAGTTTGACAATGCCTACGTGGATACGGCCCTGCCAATCGGTCACGCCCAGACGATTTCGCAGCCGTTTGTCGTTGCTCTTATGACCGAGATGGTGCTGACGGCCGCAAAGAACAACCGGCGAGTTCTCGAAATCGGCACTGGATGCGGCTATCAGACGGCCATCCTGTCCCTTCTATTCGATAAGGTCTACTCGGTAGAGCGAATCCTCTCGCTTTCGCAGAGAGCCGAAAAAAACCTGGCATTGCTGTGCATTAACAATGCCACACTGCAGCACAGTGACGGAACAGAGGGATGGCCAGGACATGAGACATTCGATGCGATCATTGTCACCGCGGCCAGTGACAACCTGCCTCAACCGCTCCTCGGTCTTATTAAACCCGACACCTGCCTGATTGCGCCGATCGGTGCACCTGGATATCAGCAATTGACGACACTACGAAACCAAAACGGCTTGATTTCCAGTGAGACCGCCGAGGCCGTGCGTTTCGTACCGCTTCTGTCCGGAACCTGTGATTGATCAGTCATTATCAAGACCTGTCATCGGCCGGGCATCCTCTTCGGGCAGCCAACTGCGGCCTTCCCCTGAATACAGCTCACCAGGATTACCACGTGTTGTCGTGCGCCACATCAGCCGCTGGTGGTTCTGTGCATCGTACCAGGTCGCACAATGCAGCAAGTTACGGTTGTCCCAGATCAGAAGATCGCCTTGGCTCCATTCGTGAACATAGGTGAAATTCGGCTGAGTTATGTGCATCATTAAATCATAAAGCAATTCTGCACCGTCACCCTCAGGGCCCGGTTCCATACCGACGAAAGGCCCATCGATCCAGTCCATCTGTCCTGCTTCACACAGATAAAGTGATCGCCTGCCTGTCACTGGATGCGTGCGTACCACGGGTTGGCGTTGTGGCCGTTGGTGCGGTAGCAAAGATTTTGGTGTCTCACCGGCTTTGACAGCATATTCGGCTCGTCCGATACCGGGTATTGCATGAACCCCCTCCAGTCCCTCAACCGTGGCTTTGAGATCAGCTGATAGGGCATCGTAAGCAGCCGCTGCGTCGGCATAAAGCGTCTGCCCCTGGCCGGGTGGCGACGGAATCACAGCATAAAAC
>LUME01000329.1_pt1 | contig 17341 bp, 13 predicted proteins | sample 729951 | NCBI WGS metagenome assembly LUME01 (sample SAMN03860271, study PRJNA289734) | marine metagenome | biome: seawater column; feature: ocean; material: water; isolation source: Red Sea water column Station 34 - depth 200m | place: Saudi Arabia: Red Sea | collected 2011-10-15 | depth 200 m | reverse complement strand
CCGACCGGCTCGCCCTCGCCGACGGCGCCGACCTGTGGCGACCGGGACTGGCCACCGAACCCGCCGGACGCTGGAAAGGCCGGCGCTGGGCGTTCCTCGAGTACGTCCCCGACGACGACCCGGCCTGCCTCGCCAGCGAGGCCGACACGCTCCGAGCCTGGATCGAGGAGGCCGGCGATGCCTGACCCCCGCGCCAACCCGCTGGCCGGCAACCCGCTCGCCACCCGAGACGACGTCCAGCAGGCGGTCCGCGACCTCGTCGAGCCGATCCTCCCCCACCTCAGCCCCGGCGGTGCCCGGGCCCGGCTGGGCAGCGGCGCCGCCCTCTTCCCGCAGCGGGTCGCCGAACTCGAGGGCTACGCCCGGCCGCTCTACGGCATCGTGCCGCTGGTCGCCGGCAGCGGCCGGTTCGACCACTGGGACCGCTGGTGCGAGGGGCTCGCCAACGGAACCGACCCCTCCCACCCCGAGTACTGGGGCCCCGTCGCCGGCGACACGGACCAGCGCATGGTCGAGATGGCTGCCATCGGCTGGGCCATGGCGGCCGCCCCGGCGCACTACTGGGAGCCGCTCGACGACCCGGCCCGCGAGCGGGTGCTGGCCTGGCTGGACGGCATCGACCGGTTCGACCCGGCCCCCAACAACTGGCAGTTCTTCCGCCTGCTCGTGCACCTGGGCCGTGAGCGGGTCGGGGCGCCCGGCGACGCTGCGGCGGCGGAGCGGTCGACCGGGATGATCGAGGACTACCACCTCGGTGACGGCTGGTACCGGGACGGCATGACCGGCAACGTCGACTGGTACCTGCCGTTCGCGTTCCACACCTACGGGCTGATGATCGCCGCCTCCGGGCTGGGCGACCGCGAGGCCGCCGACCGCTACGTGCAGCGGGCCCGTGCGTTCGCCCCCGACTTCGCCGAGTGGTTCGCCCCCGACGGCGCCTCGTTCGCATACGGCCGCAGCCAGACCTACCGGTTCGCCCAGGGCAGCATGTGGGGTGCGCTGGCGGCCGCCGACGTCGAGGCGCTCCCCTGGGACCGGGTGCGCGGCCTCTCGCTGCGGCACCTGCGATGGTGGTCGCAACAGGCCATCTCGGACCGGGACGGGGTGCTGTCGATCGGCTACGCCTACGACAACCGACGCCTCGCCGAGGGCTACAACTCGGCCGGGTCCCCGTACTGGGCCATGAAGGCGTTCGGCGCCCTGGCGGCACCGGCCGACCACCCGTTCTGGACCGCAGACGAGGCACCGCAGCCGCCGCTGTCGGCGCCGGTCGACCAGCCCCACGGCGGGTTCGTGGTCGACCGGGACGACGACCACGTGGTGGTGCTGTCGGGCCGCCGGTCGCCCACGTTCGCGTTCCTCGAGCAGAACGCCGCCAAGTACGGGAAGCTCGCCTACTCGTCGCGCTTCGGCTTCTGCGGCGAGGTTGAGTTCCCCTACGCCGACCTCGGCACCGACTCGACGGTCCGGGTGTCCGACGGGGACGCAACGCACACACGCTGGAACGTCCAGGACGCCTTCGTCGAGGACGGCATGGTCTGGTCGCGGTGGCGACCCTTCGACGACGTCGTGATCGACACGGTGCTGTGCGGGGGCGCACCCTGGCACCACCGTGTCCACCTGGTCCGGACCGACCGGGCGCTGACCGTGGCCGACTCGGGCTTCGCCGTCGCCACGGACTCGCTCCGGTTCGGGCGGCCGTCGAACTGCTCGAACGCGAACGCGACCGGGTGGTCGAGGCGCCGGCCGCCGACCCGCAGGTCGACCTCTTCCGGCGACGGCGCTCCGCCGGCGACTGATGCCCGACCTGCCCCACCCCGGTGCCGCCGTCCGCCCACGGCGCACGATCACCGGCATGTCGGCGATCCTGCTGCCGTTCACCGACGGGGGCGACGTCGACTGGGCGGGCTTCGCCGCCCACGTGGAGCGCACCGCCGCCGCCGGGCTCACGCCGGGCGTCAACATGGACACCGGCTACGTGCAGCTCCTGGACGACGCCACCAAGGAGGAGGTGCTGGCGACCACCGCCCGGCACTGCGACGCCTTCGTGGCCGGCGCCCACGTCGACGACCGGCCCGACGACGCCTTCGCCGCCGACCGGTACGACGCCTTCGCCGCCGACCGGTACGCCCGTGAGCTCGACCGCGTGGCCGGCCACGGCGGCACCCCCGTGGTGTTCCCCTCGCACGGCCTCAACGCCCTCGAACCCGACGACTGGGTGGCGGCCCACGAGCGGCTGGCGGTCGGCTGCGACCGGTTCATCGGCTTCGAGCTGGGCCCCATGTTCGTGCCCTACGGCCGCATCTACCCGCTCGAGGCCTACCGCGGGCTGCTCGGGATCCCGGCCTGCGTCGGGGCCAAGCACTCCTCACTCCAGCGGGAGCCCGAGTGGGACCGGCTGGTGCTGCGCGACGAGGTACGCCCGGACTTCCACGTGTTCACCGGCAACGACCTGGCCATCGACATGGTCGTCGCCGAACGGGACCGCTGCTGGGCCGACGGCGACGAGGAGGGGTTCCGACGGCTCAACGGCCTCCTCCAGGAGTTGGGCGACCTCACGTTCCGCGACCCGGTGCCCGGCTACCGGCACAACGCCGCCCAGTTCCTGAAGCTGCGCGGCTGGATCGGGTCCGACCACGTCCCGGACGGCGCCGTCCGCCGCCCGGACGACGACCTGGCGGTCCTCGGCGACCTGGGCCGGCGGATGGGGGTGCTGGCCTGATGGCCGTCACCCAGGTGCGGCGGCTGAAGGAGGCGGACGAGTTCAGAGCCCACCTGGCGGGCCTCGGCGTCGACCTGCCGTTCGACCCGGTGGTCGATCCAGCAGGCACGCTGGCCCGGCCGATGAGGATGCGGGATGGGACGGCCGGTGAGTTGGTCGCCGGCAACCGCTGGTGCGTGCTGCCGATGGAGGGCTGGGACGCCACGACCGACGGCCGGCCCACCGACCTGGTCCGGCGCCGCTGGACCCGGTTCGGCGGGAGCGGCGCCAAGCTGGTGTGGGGCGGTGAGGCGGTGGCCGTGGTCCCCGAAGGGCGGGCACCGCCGACGACCTGCTGGTCGGCCTGCAGCTGACCCACTCGGGCCGCTGGGCGCGCCCCGACGGCGGCCACGCCCCGCGCACCGCCTACGCCCACCCGGTCCTCGACGGACGGGTCGGCGCCGGCGCGGCCGACGTCCTCGACGACGACGAACTCGAGGCCCTCTCGGACCGCTTCGTGGAGGCGGCGGTGGTCGCCCACGCCGCCGGCTTCGCCTTCGTCGACGTGAAGGCCTGCCACGGCTACCTGCTCCACGAGCTGCTGTCGGGCGTCGACCGGCCCGGACCGTTCGGCGGCGACCTCGAGGGCCGCTCGCGGTTCCTGTGCCGGACCATCTCGGGCATCCGGGACCGGGTACCCGGCCTGGCCGTCGGCGTCCGGCTGAGCGCCTTCGCCCTCGCCCCGCACGTGCCCGGGCCGAACGGCACGGGGGTCGCCGAGGCGGGCGTCCACCACGCGTTCGGCGGCGACGGCACCGAACCGGAGGGCCACGACGAGGTCGACCGGCTGCTCGCGGTGCTCGCCGACCTCGGGGTCGGCACGGTGTGCGTGACCGCCGGCAGCCCCTACTACTGCCCGCACGCCCAACGGCCCGCCTTCTTCCCGCCGTCAGACGGCTACCTCCCACCCCGCGACCCGCTCGTCGACGTGGCCCGCCTGGTCGGGGTCGCCGCCCCCGGACCTGCCGGCCGACGTGCTGGCCGGCCGGCCGCTCGACCGGCGCCGGCTCTGCAGGACGTTCAGCGACTGCACGACCGCCCCGCGCCACGGGCTGGTGTCGGGCTGCTTCCCGTTGGACGACCACTACAAGGCCATGCCGGAGCGGCTCGAGCTGACCAGGGTGAAGCGCGAGGCCGAGGCCGCCCGGGGCGGCCGGCGGCGCTGAGCCCGTCGAACACGGTTCCCGCGTACAGTCTGGGGATGCCCGAAATCCGGCGCCTGCTCGACGCCAACCGCGCCTACGTCGATGACCACCACGGCTTTGACGGTCCGCGACCACGTCGCCGGATCGCCATCGTGACGTGCATGGACGCCCGCATCGACGTGTTCGCCGCCCTCGGCCTCGAACTGGGCGACGCCCACGTGATCCGCAACGCCGGCGGCCGGGTCACCGACGACGTGCTGCGCAGCCTGGCACTCTCCAGCCACGCACTCGGCACCACCTCGGTCGTCGTCATGCAGCACACGCGGTGCGGCCTCGCCGGGGTGTCCAACACCGAACTCGAGGAGGTCACCGGGGCGGGCATCGAGTTCTTCGTCATCGACGACCACGTCGAGGCCCTCCGTTCCGACCTGCAACGCATCCGGGACACCCCGTACCTGGGGGTGTTCGACGAGGTGGTCGGCTTCGTGCTCGACATCGACACGGGCGCGGTCACCGAGGTCGTCGACACCTGACCCTCGACTCGTCGCCCCCTCCCCAAGTGGCATGGGGACAGCCTCGTGTCACGAACCCGAACAGGCCTGCGCCCGACGATTCAGTAGGGGCGGTCGCCGACGACCGTGACGCGCTCGACGGTGCGGGTCTCGGGCCAGAAGTCGTCGGTGGCGAAGTGCTGGACCGCCCGGTTGTCCCACATCACGAACGTGTCGACCTGCCAGCGGACGCGGCACTGGACGCTCGGGTCGAGGATCGCCCGCTCCAGCCGGTTGATGATCGCCTCGCTCTCCTCGTCGTCGACGCCCTCGACGTGCGAGGTGAACTGGCGGTTGGTGTAGATGCCCCGGGCGCCGGTCTCGGGGTGGGTTCGGATGACCGGGTGGCGGGCCGGCGGGTAGGTGGCCCGCATCTCCTCCATCTTCTCGGGCGGCACGCCCCTGCCGAAGGTCTTGACGAAGTCGTGGACGGCGACCTTGTCGTCCACCCGGTCCTTCCAGTCGTCGGGCAGGCGCTCGTAGGCGGCCGCCGTGTCGGCGAAGCAGGTGTCGCCCCCGGCGGGCGGGATCACGACCCCGCGCAGGATCGAGCCCATGGACGGCTCCTCCCGCCACGTCACGTCCGAATGCCAGGTGTTTGCGGCGACCAGGCGCTCGGGCTTCGAGGTGATCTGGACGATCTCGTCGTGGCCGCTGTCGCCGAGGGTGCCGGTGGCGAACGGGTGGATCTCGAGGTCGCCGAAGCGGCGTCCGAAGGCGATGTGCTCCTCGCGGGTGATGTGCTGGTCGCGCAGCACGAGCACCTTGTGGTCGAGCCACGCCTGCCGGATGGCGTCCAGCGTGGAGCCGTCGACGTCGGCCAGGTCGACGCCGACGACCTCGGCGCCGAGCGTGGCGGTGAGCGGACGGATCTCGAGCGCGGCGATCATGCGATCCCCAGTCGTTGGAACTGCTCGTCGGGGGCCTCGACCTCGAGGAGTGCGGTGCGGAGCAGGTCGAGCAGGTCGGCCTCGAGCGACTCCCCGACCCGGTTCTCCTGCTCGTCGGGGTCGAGGTCGAGGTCGTAGAGGTGGTGCCGGTCGCTGCTGGCGCCGGCCACCCAGTACGGGAGCATGTCGCCCGGCTGGAAGGGCTGGCGGATGACCGGGACGGCGCTGCCGGGCATGTGGTCCAGCCAGGCCCGGTCGTCGGGGGCGGGCAGCTCGTTGAAGCCGGCGATGTGGAGCGGCATGGTCGACCAGCGGTTGGACCACATCGACAGCGGGAAGTTGTCGTCGACCGATGAACGGGCGTACTTGGTGGTCCCGTCGGTGACCTGGACCCATCGGCCGTACATGCCGCCGAGCGCCCAGTCCCGGATGCGGTCGGCCTCGCCGGTGAGCAGCGGCGCCAGCGACCGGCCGTGGGTGCGGTGGTCGACGTCGACGCCGAACACGTCGGTGAGGGTGGCGAACAGGTCGACGTTGGTGGTGAGCGCGTCGCAGGTGCCGCCGCCGGGCCGGCCCGGCCAGGCCACGAGGAGCGGGGTGTGGCCGAGCGGCTCGAACTGCGGGACGTTGGGCTTGCCCCAGATGTCGCGGCCGTCGCGTTCGTCGCCGAGGTAGTGGCCGTGGTCGGTGCAGACCACGAGGGCGGTGTCGTCCCAGAGGCCGCCCTCGTCGAAGGCATCGAGGACGCGGCCGAACCAGTGGTCGATCATGGAGAGCTTCGACCCGTAGTTGGCGCGTATGTGGCGGCCCTCGCGCTCGGTGAGCTGGCCACGGCTGATGGCGCCGTCGGCGTAGGGCGGCCAGATGATCCACTCGTCGTCCCAGGGCTCGTCCTCGTACCGGCCGGCCCAGGGCGCCGGGGTGTCGAAGGGCTCGTGGGGGTCGAACTCGTCGACGAACAGGAACCAGCGGTCGTGGTGGGGGGTGGCCTCGCGGAGGAAGCGGGCGGCCTCGGTCATGGTCCGGGGCCCCGGGTAGTCGGCCTCCTCCCGGAAGAAGGTGCGGGAGCGGTCGTAGCCGCGGTCGACCCGGTCGGCGCCGGTGAGCTGCTTCCACCCCCAGCCGCCGGTGCGGGCCGGCATGGCGGGGGCGCCGACCCAGGTGGGGTCGGGGTGGGTACGCCAGGGGTCGCCCTCGTGGCCCCGCACATAGTCCCAGCCGCTGAAGTCGGTGTGGTAGTTCTCGCCGCCGGCTTCGAAGAGGTGCGGGTGGTCGGTGACGAGCATGGTGGTCACGTCGGCCTCGCGGAGCACCCGGGTGACGGGCTGCTCCCAGGCCTCGATCGACCCCCATGGCTTCCAGAGGAAGTCGAGGGCGCCGACGAGGATGTCGTGGCGGGCCGGCATGCACGGCAGGGACCCGGTGACGTGGCGGGTGAACCGGGTGGCGTGGTCGGCGGCAAAGCGGTCCAGGTTGGGGGTGGCGAACTCGGTGCCGCCGTAGGCGCCGAGCAGGTGCCGGTTGAGCGAGTCCAGCAGGACGACGCAGACGTTGCTCGGGCGGCTGGCGGGTTCGGTCACCGGATGCTCCTCGGGGTCGATGGTGACGCTACGGCAGTCGGCGTCCGGCGTCGCCAGGGGGACGAGGGTGAGGCGGATGAACATCGAGACGGCGTCGGCGCCGGCGAGCACCAGCAGGGCGACGAAGGCCAGGGCATAGCTGCGGCTGAACCCGAGCACGATCGTCCCCAGGCCGAACACGCCGACCACCGACAGCAGCGTGCGGCCCAGGCGACGCTTCAGGGGCCGGATCGACAGGGTGACCGCGACGACGCCGGCGCCGATCCCGACCGCCGCGCGCAGCCAACCCAGCCCGACCGCCCCGACGCCGAGGCGGTCCTCGGCGATGGCTGGCAGCAGGGCGACGGCGCCACCGAACAGGACGGCGAACAGGTCGAGCCCCATGGCGCCGAGCAGGATCGGGCTGCGCCGGATGAACCGCAGCCCCTCGAGCGCCTCGTGGAACGCTCGTCCCGTCACCGGGACGTCCAGTCGGCGCACGCCGGACGCCGGCGCCAGGGCGACGATGCCGAACGCCAGCAGCAGTGCCCCGGCGCCCGCCAGGTACGGCAGGGCCTCGTCGACGACGAACAGGAACCCGAACACCACGGGCCCGGCGATGATCCCCGCCTGGAAGGCGACCGACTCGAGGGCCACCACGCGGCCGACCACCTCGATGGGCGACAGGTCGATCAGCAGCGCCCGACCGGCCGGCGAGGCGAACGCACGGGCCGCGCCGACCAGGCCGGCCACGAGGAAGATCGGCAGCACCGACGTGGGCTCCGAGTCGACATAGGCGAAGAGGAGCAGCGATCCGACCGCCTCGGCCACCATCGCCACGCCGAACACCCGACGGCGGTCGAAGCGGTCGGCGAACGTCCCGGCCAGCGGGACCAGGAACGCCACCGGCAGGAACTCGGCCAGGCCGAGCAGGCCAAGGTCGAGTTCCCGCCCGGTCATGTCGTAGACCTGCTTGCCGAGGATCGTGACCTGTCCGATCACGACGAACGCCGTCAGGAAGTAGGCCACGAGCAGGGCACGGACCCGACCGGGAATCCTGACGACTGGCGGGTCGGACATCGACGCATCCTCGCACCGCTGGTCGAACGACCGGGCCATCGGCGGACTGGGCATCGCGAGCGACGACGCGTGACGATTCTCCCGTGGCAGTGCCCGAGGCGGAACACTTCGACGTCCTGGTCGTCGGCGCCGGCATCTCCGGCATCGGGGGCGCGTACCACCTGCGGGACCAACGCCCGGACACCTCGTTCGTCGTGCTCGAGGCCATGGAGGCCTTCGGTGGCACGTGGCGCACGCACACGTTCCCGGGCATCCGCTCAGACAGCGACCTCTACACCTTCGGGTACCGGTTCAAGCCCTGGACCGGCCCACCGATCGCCACCGCCGAGGAGATCCTCGCCTACATGGGCGAGGTCATCGACGAGAACGACCTCGACCGCCACATCCGCTACCGGCACTCGATCACGTCGGCCACCTGGTCCAGCGAGGAGCGGCGCTGGACACTCGAGGTCACCCGCGGCGACACCGGCGAGGAACTCCGGTTCACCGGGAACTTCCTCTGGATGTGCCAGGGGTACTACCGCCACGCCGAGGGCTACACCCCAGAATGGGACGGGATGGACCGGTTCGGCGGCGAGATCGTCCACCCCCAGACCTGGCCCGACGACCTCGACTACGCCGGCAGGCAGGTGGTGGTCATCGGCTCCGGCGCCACGGCCGCCACGCTCATCCCCGCCATAGCCGCCGACTGCGGACACATCACGATGCTGCAGCGGTCGCCGACCTACTTCTACGCCCGCCCGAACAGCCACGAGTTGGCCGACACCCTCCGCGAGCTCGACGTCCCCGAGGAGTGGATCCACGAGATCGTGCGCCGCAAGATCCTCCACGACCAGGAGCAGATCGTCCAGGCCTCGAAGCACTTCCCCGACCTCGTCCGGGAGGAGCTCTTCAACGGCATCCGGGAGGTCCTCGGCGAGGACTACGAGCTGAGCCCGCACTTCACGCCGTCGTACCGGCCGTGGCGGCAGCGCCTGGCGCTGATCCCGAACGGCGACCTGTTCCACGCGATCGCCGACGGCGACGCCTCGGTGGTGACCGACGAGATCGAGTCGTTCACCGAGACCGGGATCGCCCTGGCGTCGGGCGACCACCTCGACGCCGACATCGTCGTGACCGCCACCGGCTTCGACCTGAGCGTGCTGGGCGACATCCCGTTCACGATCGACGGCGAGCCGCTCGACTTCGCCTCGACGGTCGGCTACCGGGGGATGATGTTCACCGGCATCCCGAACATGGCGTGGGTGTTCGGCTACTTCCGGGCCAGCTGGACGTTGCGGGCCGACCTGATCGCCGACTTCGTCTGCCGGCTGCTGCGCCACATGGACGAGCGGGGCGCCACGGTCGTCACGCCGGCCCTGCGGCCCGAGGACGCCGACATGGACCTGTTGCCGTGGGTCGATCCCGAGGACTTCAACCCCGGCTACCTGATGCGCTCGATGCACCTGCTCCCCCGCCAGGGGGCGGACCAGCCGTGGCGCCACACCCAGGACTACTGGGCGGACAGGGACGACATCCCCGACGCCGACCTCGACGACGGCGCCCTCGTCTACGACTGACCAGCCGGTGCGCCGCCCGTAGGCTCCCGGCGTGGAGGCGCTGGTCGACGAGGAGGCGGTGGCGGCGTTCGCCGACGACGGCGCCGTGTGCCTGCGGGGCGTGTTCGCCGACTGGGTGGACGTCCTGGCCGACGGCGTGGCCCGCAACGAGGCCGAGCCCAGCCGGTTCTTCAACGACAACGGCACGGCCGGCGACCCCGGGCGGTTCTGGGACGACTACTGCAACTGGGACCGGATCCCCGAGTTCGAGCGCTTCGCCTTCGAGTCGGGGGTGGGGAGGCTGGCGGCGGCCCTGATGGGTTCCGACACGGTGCAGTTGTTCCACGACCACGTGCTGGTGAAGGAGGCGGGGGCTCCCCGGCACACGCCGTGGCACAGTGACGCCCCCTACTACTTCGTCGAGGGGCCGCAGACGGTCAGCTTCTGGGTTCCCCTGGACCCGGTGCCGGTCGAGTCGACGCTGCGGATCGTCCGGGGTTCTCACCGCTGGGACACGGCGGTCCATCCGGTGGTGTGGGCGACCGGCGAGGGGTTCTACGGCGGCGACGCCGACGCCGAGGACGGCGGCTACCGGCCGATACCCGACCCGGACGCCGACGACGACGGGTTCGAGGTGCTCGAGTGGGCGGTCGAACCGGGCGATGCCGTGGCCTTCCACTTCAATGTCGTGCACGGTGCCCGGGGGACGGCGGGCCTGCGCCGGGCGTTCTCGCTGCGGGTGGTCGGTGACGACGCCCGCTACGTGCAGCGGTCCGGCCGGACCTCGCCGCCGTTCGACGGCCACGGCATGGTCGACGGCCAGCGCCTCCGGGAGGACTGGTTCCCCCACCTCCCCGTGTAACCCCGAGTGGGGAGTAGACGAACCTCCTCCCACTTGGTCGGGTCGCCGTTCTCATGGACGCTCACACGGTTGTGCGCGAGACTCCATGGCGCCAACCGCCGGACGACAGGGGGAGATCGACCATGGCGTGGAACCTGAGTGGGATGTACTACGAGAACTGCTCGTGCACCGCGACCTGTCCGTGCACGTGGTCGCTGATGCAGTACCCGGCGACCACCGAGCGGTGCAACGCCAACCTGGCGTTCGCCATCGAGTCGGGCGAGATCGAGGGCACCGACATGTCCGGTCGCTCGTTCGCACTGATCATCGACGCCCCGGCCCTCATGTCGGAGGGCGGCTGGAACGTCGGCCTGATCATCGACGACGGTGCCGACGAGGCGCAGGTCGCGGCCCTCGGCGCCGTGGTGAGCGGCTCGCTGGGCGGGCCGCCGGCGGCCCTCGGCCCGCTGCTGGGCAACTTCATGGGGATCGAGCAGCACCCGATCTCGATCACGACCGTCGACGGCGAGCACACCGTCACCATCGGCGACTCGACCTCGTTCACCGGCCGCCCGCACGTGAACGGCTCCGGCGACGTCGTCGAACTGCACGGGGTCGACGCCCACCCGGCCGGCCCGGTGATGGGCGTGGCACCGGTGTCGACGTCGTCGGTGTCGCTGATGGGCATCTCGTTCGGCGGGGAGGGCCTGAGCGGCTTCTCCAACCCGTTCAGTTGGGCAGCCTGACTCCCGCGCCGGCAGCGCCGGCGAACCGCGCCTCACGTTCCGGCGCGGCCATCCACGTCGTCGGCGCGGCCTGCTGGGTCGCGACGATCCTCTGGGCGGTCCGGATGGACATGGGCCTGTGGGGCATGCCCGGGACGATGGGGATGTCGTTCCCGTCGTTCGTCGGCATGTGGGCACTGATGATGGCGGCGATGATGCTTTCGGCGATGGCGCCCCTGGCGCTGCTCTACGAGCGAACCATCACCGACCACCGCGCGCCGCGGCTGACGGCGTTCGCCGGCGGCTACCTCGTGGCGTGGGCGGCCACGGGCGTGGTCGCCTTCGCCGTGGCCGACGTGTTCGGCGACCTGGCCGCCGACCGGCCGGGCCTGGCGCAGGGGGTGGCGGTGGCCTGCTTCGCCGGAGCGGGGCTCTACCAGCTGACGCCCGCCAAGATGCGCTGCCTCGAGCACTGCCGCAGCCCGCTGGGGCACCTCATGCACTACCTCGGCTTCCGGGGACCGCTGCGGGACCTGCGGGCCGGGGCGCACCACGGCCTGTTCTGCCTCGGTTGCTGCTGGGCGCTGATGGTGCTGATGGTCGCCTTCGGGGCGATGAACGTGGCCGCCATGGTGGGCCTGGCGCTGGTGATCGCCGTCGAGAAGCACTGGCGTCACGGCGAGCGCTTCGCCCGCGTGGTCGGGGCGGTGGCCCTGGTGTGGGCGGTGGCGATCCTCGTGGATCCGGGCGTCGCCCCGGGACTCGACCCGGACGCCGTCATGAAGATGGACATGCCGATGGACGGCATGGGTGGCGACATGGATGGCGAGATGGGCGACATGGGGGGCATGGGGGGCATGGGCTGAAACCATGGCCCGGACGCGAGAAAGGCCCGGAACCGTTGGGATTCCGGGCCTCTCACCTGGTGGCGGGGGCAAGATTTGAACTTGCGACCTTCGGGGTGCCGCTCCGGCCGCCCGGCCGGCGTCCCGATCGCAGCGAGGCGACCATGACGGACGGCCAGTTCCCACGCCTGTTCTCGCCGATCGACCTCCGCAGCCTGCGGCTGAAGAACCGCATCTGCCTCGCCCCGCACGGCACCGGGATGACCGAGGGCGGCACCTTCGGCAACGACGTCCTCGCCTACTACGAGGCCCGGGTCCGCAACGGCGTCGGCCTGGTGGTCTCCGAGGCCCACCACGTCGTGCCCATCCCCGGCCAGACCTACCCGAACGGCTGCGCCGCCACCGACGACTGCATCGAGCCGCTGCGCCGCATGGTCGAACTCTGCGAGGCCCACGACTGCCGCTTCTTCGGCCAGCTGTACCACGAGGGCCGGGCCCGCATGAACTCGCTCGACGGCAGCCGCGACGTCGCCGTCGCCCCGTCGGCACTGCCCGACGAGCGGTTCCACATCGTGCCGCAGGAGATGACGGTGGCGATGATCGACGAGATGGTCGGGGCTACCTGCACGCCCAGTTCCTCAGCCCCCGCACGAACCACCGCACCGACGACCACGGCGGCTCGCCCGAGAACCGACGGCGGTTCCTGGCCGAAACACTGGCCGCCATCCGCGAGGCGGTCGGTGACGGACCGGTGGTCGGCTTCCGGATCGTGCCCGAGGACCGGGACCCCGACGGCCTGCGCCTCGAGGACTCGGTCGAGGCCTGCCGGGCGCTCGCCGAGGCCGGCCTCTGCGACTACGTCAGCGTCACGACCGGCGGCACGCACACCCTCGCCGGGGCCAGCCACATCGTGCCCACCATGTTCACCCCGACCGGGGCGGCACTGCCGGCGGCCCGGGCGATCCGCGAGGCCGTGTCCGTCCCGGTCCTGGCCTGCGGTCGCATCAACCAGCCCCAGGACGCCGAGCGGGCGCTCACCGACCGACGAGATCCGGGCCTGCATCGCCTGCAACCAGGCGTGCATCGGCCACCGGCCGGGCGGGTTCCCCGTGTCGTGCATCCAGCACCCCGAGACCGGCCGGGAACTCGCCTACGGCAGCCGGACACCAGCGGCCACCCGACGGCACGTCGTGGTCGTGGGCGGCGGCCCCGGCGGCATGAAGGCGGCGGCCGTCGCGGCCGAGCGCGGCCACCAGGTCACCCTCTACGAGCGGGCGTCCCGCCTCGGCGGCCAGGCCCTGCTGGCCGAGGCACTGCCCGGCCGCGCCGAGTTCGGCGGGATCGTCACCAACCTCGAACGCGAGGTCCGCGCCGCCGGTGTCGACGTGCACACCGGCGTCGAGGCCACCACCGACCTGCTGGTCGAGGCGGCCCCCGAGGCCGTCGTCCTCGCCACCGGCGCCCTGCCCCACCGGCCCGACCCGGCGTGGTTCGAGGGCGCCCACGTCGTGACCGCCTGGGAGGTCATCCGCGGCGAGGCCCAGCCCGGTCGGGACGTCGTCGTCGCCGACTGGCGCTGCGACTGGGTCGGCCCCGGCGTCGCCGAGTTGCTGCGGATCGGGCACCGCTGCCGGGTGCGGCTCTGCGTCAACGGCGAGGCCATGGGGCAGTCGCTCCAGAGCTACCTCCGCCACGAGCTGGCCGGCCGGCTGCACCGGGAGGGGGTCGACGTCCTCCCCTACCTGCGGCTCCGGGGCGCCGACGCCGACACCGTCTACCTCCAGCACGTCATGACCGAGGAGCCGGTCCTGCTCGAGGGTGTCGACACCCTCGTCCTCGCCTACGGGCACCGCAGCGAGACCCGGCTCCTCGATGCACTCGACGGCCGGATCGCCGAGGTCCACGCCGTCGGCGACTGCGTCAACCCCAGGACCGCCGAGGAGGCCGTCCTGGAGGGACTCAGGGTCGGATCACTCCTATGATGCGCGGCGCCAGCAAGCAGTCGCTGCGTCGGTAGCCACCGAGAGGAGGTCGTCGTGCGTACGTTCACACCGGACCTGTTGGGCCTCGACGTCGCCGAGGTCGATGCACAGGTCGAGGGGCGGTGGAGCCTCCCGGCCCACACCTACTTCGACCAGGACGTGTACGAGTTCGAGCTGGCGGCGATCTTCTCGCACCGCTGGCAGTACTTTGCCCCCCGTGAGTGGCTGACCGAGCCGGGTTCGGTCGTGACCGGCGACATCGGCGCCCTGCCGGTGGTCGTGACCCGCGGCGAGGACGGCGAACTGCACGGCTTCCTCAACGTCTGCCGGCACCGCGGCTACCGGGTCGTCGCCGGCGACTGCTCCACGCGCTGGCTGCAGTGCGGCTACCACGCCTGGACCTACCGCCTCGACGGCTCACTGGCCCGGTCACCGGGCACCGAGGACGACCCGTCGTTCTGCGCCGAGGAGATGTCGCTGCTGCCGGTCGCCGTCGACCAGTGGGCACAGGGGGTCTACGTCAACCCCGACCCCGACGCCCGCCCGATGCTCGAGGTCCACCCCCTGCTCGAGGAACTCGTCGCCCGGCGGGGGTTCGACACCGACCCCGCCAACTACCGGTTCCACCGCGAGATCGTCACCGAGAACGCCGCCAACTGGAAGCTCTGGTACGACAACGGCGTCGAGTGCTACCACTGCCCGCACATCCACGGCTCGACGTTCTCCGAGGCGTACGACGTGGGTGCCACGACGGGCTACGAGTGGAACACCTACGGCACCTTCTCCAACTCGCACTTCGAACCGTCCGAGCGGGCCGAGGACGGCTCGCTGCGCAGTTCGACCTACTGCTCGTTCCAGTTCTTCCCCGGCGCCCACGCCGTCCAGCAGGACGACTTCATGTACATGGCCCGGATCGTGCCGACCGGGCCGGAGTCGTGCCGGTTCGTGTGCCACTACTTCGCCGAGGTGGGCGCCGACCTCGAACGGGTCGACCGCTGGATCGACGTCTGGGACGCCACGTTCGAAGAGGACGCCGACGCCGTGGCGGTCCAGCAGCGCAACCTGCGGACCGGCCGGCTGCCCAGGATGCGCTACGTCGACGAGCGCGAGGGGCCGGTGCTGTTCTTCAACCGCCTGATCTGGGAGGCCTACAAGGAGGCCCTGGGCGTGTAGCGGCCCCGGCGGCTCAGATCTCCGGCAGGCGCCCGAGGATGGACAGGCAGGCGGCCAGGTCGGCGACCTCGACGTACTCGTCGGGCCGGTGGGCGACGCCGATGTCGCCGGGGCCCCACACCACCGACGGGATGCCGGCGGTCTGGTAGAGGCCGGCCTCGGTGCCGTAGGCGACGACGCCGACCTCGGGGTCGCCCCCGAGCAGGGACCGCATGAGGGCGATGGCCGGCGAGTCGTCGTCCCACTCGAGGCCGTCGATCTCGCACACCACCTCGGTGGCGAACCCGGCGCCGGGATGCACGGTGCGCATCTCGGCCAGCAGGCGCTCCTCGACCTCGGCCATTCGGGCTTTGACGAACCCGGCGTCGCTGCCCTGCACGGGGCGCATCTCCCACTCGAACGAGCAGCCGGGCGCCACCGTGCAGCGGGCCATGCCGCCGGCGATGGTGCCGACGTTGGTGGTGGTGTGGGCGGGCTCGAAGCGGCTGCCGGCCGGCGCCCGCTCGGCCAGGTCGCCGGCCAGGCCCAGCAGCTCGCCGATCCAGCGGGTGGCGTGGTGCACCGCGCTGACCGCCTCCGCCGGCCGGGAACTGTGCCCGTCCATGCCCGTGACGGTGGTCGTGTACTCGTAGCAGCCCTTGTGGGCGCCGATCGCCGGACAGCGACTCGATGAGCACCGGGGCGCCGTGGAAGCCGTCCTCCTCGTCGTAGGTGAGGGCGACGTGGATGGGCCGCTCGAGGTCGAGCGCCGCCCACCCGGGGGCGTGGGCCAGCACACAGGCCACGAAGCCCTTCATGTCGGCGGTGCCGCGGCCGTAGACCCGGCCGTCGCGGTGGTCGGCCTCGAACGGCGGGGTGGTCCAGTCGTCGGGGTCGACGGGGACGACGTCGCTGTGGCCGGCCAGCATGATCCCGCCGTCGACGGCGGGGCCGATGGTGGCGAACAGGTTGGCCTTGGTGCCGGTGGGGTCGTGGCTGAGGCGGACGTCGGACGCCACGCCGTCCAGGCGGTCCACCACCCAGCCGATGAGGTCGACGTTGGGGGTGAGCGCCACCGACGGGAACGCCACCAGTTCGTCGAGGATGCCGAGGGCGTCCCCGAGCAGCGGATGGTCGGCTGGTGGGTGGTCGGCCGGTCCACTCATGGCTTGACGAAGAGCTCCCGGGGGTAGTCGGCCAGCGGCTCGGCGGGGCCGTCGTCGCGGATGACGAGGCTCTCGGTGATCTCGAGGCCCCAGTCGTCCATCCAGAGGCCGGGCATGAAGTGGAAGGTCATGCCGGGTTCGAGGATCGACTCGTCGGAGGGCCGGAACGAGATGGTGCGCTCGCCCCAGTCGGGCGGGTAGCTGATGCCGATCGGGTAGCCGCAGCGGCCCTCCTTGTGGATGCCGTACCGCTCCATGGTCCCGTAGAGGGCGTGCACAGCGGCAGCTGGTATCGGCGATGGGCGCCGGCGATCTCGAAGAAGGTGCCGGCGCCGGCCTCGAACGGCTTGTCGTCCCAGGTGAGGTGCGGGGCGGAGGCGTCGGCGCCGGTGGGGAGCATCGGCACGAAGGCGGCGTAGTCGCCGCCGAACTCGTCGGTGCCGCGCATGGCGGTGTCGTAGATGGCGCCGACCAGGTCGCACTTGCGCACGCCCGGCTCAACGAGCTCGCGGACCCGGTCGTGCATGCGCTCCACGATGCGGGCGGCCCGGCGCATGTAGACGAGTTCCTGCTCGGACTTGACGCCCCGCTGCCAGTTGACCAGCCCGGTGGCGTCGACGACGGTGGCATCCGGCAGGGCGGCGACCAGGTGCTGGTGGGCGGCCGCCGAGTAGTAGTAGTTGTCGAGCTCGACGCCGACCCGGCCACCGCCGAGACCGAGGTCGCACAGCAGCCCGCCCAGCTGGCCGAAGGCGTGCCGCTCGGGATTCATGACGTGGTCGTCGGAGTAGTCGAGGATGCGCGACTCGTCGAGGTAGACGGTGCGACGGGCGCCGTTGGCGTCCATGCGCCGGCCCCACCACCACGGCTCGCCGTCGGGGCCGACGACGACCGCCTGGGGCGTGTAGAAGGACCAGCCGTCGTAGCCGGTCAGCCACGACATGTTGGACGGGTCGGCGGCGACCAGCACGTCGACGCCGGCGGCCTCCATGGCGGCCCGCACCCTGGCGAGGCGGACGGCGTACTCATGGCGGCTGAACGGGAGTTCCACGTCGGGCATCGGCACAACGTAGTGGCGGGCGAAAGCGCCCGGCCCTGCCCGGAGG
>LUME01000442.1_pt1 | contig 17517 bp, 14 predicted proteins | sample 729951 | NCBI WGS metagenome assembly LUME01 (sample SAMN03860271, study PRJNA289734) | marine metagenome | biome: seawater column; feature: ocean; material: water; isolation source: Red Sea water column Station 34 - depth 200m | place: Saudi Arabia: Red Sea | collected 2011-10-15 | depth 200 m | reverse complement strand
GGTGTAGCCGATGGTTCCTACTTCCATGCTCGCCAGAGCGTGGAGGCCAAAGACAGCCACCGGTCTGGGATCCTCCATGGTGTTCTCCCGAACCATAAGATCAGCCCCGCCCTCCTCACCGGGAGGCGCACCCTCTTCAGCCGGCTGGAAAATGAACTTGACGGTTCCCGGGATATCTTTCTTCATGGAGGTGAGGACAGAAGCGACGCCCAGCTGGACCGACGTATGAATATCGTGGCCGCACGCATGCATAACGCCCACATCGTTCCCGAGGTAAGTCGTGCGGACGGTAGACTTGAAGGGGAGATCAGTATCCTCGGTAACAGGGAGGGCATCCATGTCGGCCCTGACAGCCACGACGGGCCCCGACTTACCGCCCTTCAGAAGACCGATCACTCCAGTATGGGCCACGCCGGTCTGCACCTCCATCCCGAGGGACCTGAGGTGATTGGCCACAAGCTCGGCCGTTTTGAACTCCCTGTTCCCCAGCTCGGGATACTGGTGAATCTGATGGCGAAGTTCAAGAATAGCGGCGGTATGCTTTTTCACCGCTTTCTGAATTCTTCGGTCATCCGCACCCCCACTGGCTGTGAGCAATACAGAAAACGTGAATAAAAAGAGAAACATTCTATGTCTATTGATCATAACCCCTTCTCGTTGGTTGTGCGGGAGAAAATCGTTCGAGTTCACCGGTTGTGTTTATAATACACATAATATTAACACATATCATCATTAGAAGCGAAGTCTAGCATTCACGACAATAGTCGCTTTCGTCAGACTCTCGACTGTCCCTGACGGAGTATACTGATCCGATGAGCTTCTTTCCCACATGGTTGTCAGATAAGATAAGTTAATAATAAACTGTTGTGTGGGGGAAATTGCAATTCCACCGGTGAAATAGTTCCTGTCCTCGTCGGGAATGCGGAGAGGAGAGGGGATGAGAGTGTAACCGCCGCGAAAACTGAAAGCCATTCCCCGAACTCTCAGGACATATTCAGCACCGGAACGCAGTTCGACGGTTGTCCTGTAGTCGGAGGAGAGGATTCTGTTTTCGGCCTCCAACTCTTCGCGCAGGGGCGTTGACGCCGGGAGGTCCTTCAGATCAAACTGAGTGCTTGCCCAGTCCTTGAGGCGTGCCGTCGCTGAAATGGTGAGAGCTGGGCCGGTGAATGCGGCTCCAACATCCATCGACAGAGGGGTTCTTACTCGATATTCCCAGTAGCCTGCTATCGTGGAGTCAGTGGTTGATTCATCATCGAAAGTGAGCTCCTCCTCGAGGTAGTGTTGCTCCGTAATCTCGAATGTTGATGGGAGAGCGACCGTCGCGCCGATTTTCAGTTTCGGCGAAATGGCCGACATGATGCCGCCGCGGATTCTGGTGGCTGTCCCTTCGAGTGAAAGGTCCTGTGTAACGAGATATCTGTGAAAATCGGCAGGGAAGGCAGTGTACCTGTTCTCGGAATCAGTCTGGCCAAAAATAAACCTGTATTCTTCGCGAGCCCCTACAGTAGAGACTGAGAGCCCCGCAACGGTTCGGGGCGACATGGCTACCCCTATACCGAGAGAGATTTGATCGACGCCGCCGATACTCCTCACCTCCTCGGAGCGCAAAACATTGGAGTTGAACGGATACAAAACATGTTGACCGTCTTCCTCAAACGTAAACTCGAGACCATTATCCACAGAGCTGAAACCGGAAAAGTCGAGGTAATTGTCATAGGAAGCGAGCTTGTTGATCCCGACGCCGATGACAAAACTTCCTCGAACGGTGGGGAGGGCCGTGACCAAGCCGATGGCGCCGAGACGCTTGTTCTGATCAGTAACGTTGTTGGAGGCGCCGAGGTACGTAATGTTGTTCGTTAACGTATTCCCGAGTCCCTCTGCAAACATGCCGCCGACGGGGATGGTGGCCAATCCGGCAGGGTTCCAGTAGATTGCCGAAAAATCGTTGGCGATTGCTGTGTAGGCGCTGCCCATAGCCAGCGCCCGTGCACCAAAGCCTGTTTCATTGCTGCTGATCCGAACGGCATCGGCGGCAGTCTGACCTATCAAGGGGCCAACTAAAATGGTGATAGCTGTGGAAGCAACCAGACATTTATTCGTCCAGTTGCTCAATGCTTCTTCTGGGAAGGGAGTAGGGAGCTTACCGCCGGCGAGTTACCCGGCCTGAGGAAGAACTCGATCTCGAAGAAGAGCTTCCAGATGAACTGCCGCTGCTGATGGATCTGCCGGAAGGGTAAGAACTTCCCCTTGACCAAGTGGAGGAAGAGCTGTTTCCCCGGTATGATGGTTTATCATAGTTGCTGTTGGAGACATCCCAGCGTCTCTGTGACTCCGACATCAGGAAGCTCCGTTTCGGAATGGGGGGCTGCTTCCTGATCGGTTGTGCAGTAACATCAGCCAGAGACAGCTCTCGCCTGACAATGAGGTTTGAAGAGGTTTCACCGGTACCGCCCCGACCCCAGTTCCTCGGAGTCTGCGTCGTACCATTGCCGATGACCGGAGTTGTCAGGCCGTAGCCGTATCCCGGTACATCATATGGATAATAGGTGTAGCCGTAGGGCGACATCCACCGACTCCCTCCATAGGGGCTATATGGAGAATAGTAACCGAAGGGCGATCCATAATCACCATAGTAAGACCAGAACGATGGATCATAGCCGTAGTGTCGTAGGCCACGGTACAGAGACCGGGGGTTTGGTTCGAAGTCTGATGCCCGCTCCAGACCTTCCAAGCCGTAAGGATCGTACTCGGAGAAGGTGGACTGATCTTCATTCGGCTCCGGCGGATGAAACCACGCCAGCTGAGTGTAACACGCCTGAATTGACAGGAGCATGAGCGCGAAGGTGGGGAACAGAAGGAGTTTCTTGAACATCTCGTTAAAGTTTACTGACCGCATGAGGGGTATGTCAAGACTTTTCTCGTGAGTTATCTGTCGTTGCACCCCTCGCCCTCATCAACCTCGCGGATGGTGAAATCTTCTCCCCTTTGAACAAACCGAATGGAGAAATCCTGATTTTCTTCAACTGTACTCCACCTTCCCGGCCGATTGGCCAACTCCTCGGAAGTGAACCTGACACTGAGATCCGCCACTTCGCCGTGATTAATAATTCTCACTCTGTAGTCTTCCCCACTTGACACAATCTTGATGTTGCCGTACATGTTGCAAAGCTCCTTCATCGGTATTTTCCTGTACATATTAACGATCGGCTCTCCCAATTCTGGATCAAGTGATCGAAAGGCGGTAATTGAGAGTGCTAGCCCACCGATATAATACAACCCGGATCTTTCTACAGGCAGGAAGAAGGGAGCATCACCCTTTTCGGGCGTTTCCCATATCATATTCATGGCATATCTCAGAATTGCGTATGAAAACATTAGGCCGATTAAACCGGCGCTCTGATTTTCTATCTGAATTCTTTTTCTGGTTCTCTGATAACAATTTAGATATCGTTCCCGCGCTTCAGAATTACTGTACGGAAGAAACTTTGGGGTCGGTGAGTAGAAATAGGCCATGGCGATGCCTCCATACGGGACGACATGGTTTCCGAAGAACCCACCAATCCACCAGCCTGGACGCCAGACCGAATCGATAACATCCAGCTGTGCCTGAATACAAGGATCGCTGTTCTTAGAGAATGTGGGGGTCGTTAGTAAAAATGGCGAGAGGAAGAGAAGAATGAGTTGCTTCAGTTTCATCGGGGGGATTGCCGAGAGCTTGGTCCGTTACGATCGGCCAGGCGAAGCATAAGGTCGGGCTGAAGAATCGGGATGCCGGGAAACGCAGTCACGGCACGGTAGCCTCAACTAGGTAAGTTAATCTGTATGGCCATGTGTTGATGTGATTGAGATCACGCTTTTTCCACGTTCCGGCTATTGTTTGTGCAATAGCATTTATTTTTTTTGATACTTTTCAAACCATTCAAGGATTTCCGCCACCTTCGCAATGTGCTGGCTGGGACGTCGGTAGATGCCGTGAGAGGCACCCGGAATACGGACAAGCTTGGTATCGATCTTCCTGAGCTTTAGCGCCTGATAGTACTGTTCGGACTCAGACATGGGCGTCCTGTAATCAGCCTCTCCTGTGAGAAGCATGGTGGGGGTGGAAACATTTCCCACTAGAGACAAAGGCGACCGCTTGTGGTAATGGTCTGGCATCTCCCAAGGAAATCCCGGAAACCAGTACTTTGTGAATATCCCGTACATGTCTGCTGTAAGAACAAAGCTGTACCAGTTGATAACTGGTTTTTGTGAAACGGCTGCTGTGAAACGGTCACTCCTCCCAACCAGCCATGCGGTCAGTACTCCACCACCGCTGCCACCAGTTACGAAAAGATTATTTTCATCGATATATCCTTTGTCTATAGTGGCGTCGACTCCCGACATGAGGTCAAAGAAATCGTCGCCGGGATAGGCGTGATGGATAAGGTTTCCGAACTCTTCGCCGTAGCTTGTGCTTCCCCGAGGGTTGGTATAGAGAACAACATAGCCGGCGGCTGCGAAAGCCTGAATCTCCGCTGAAAACCGATCCCCGTAATTGGCGAAGGGTCCGCCATGAATCTCCAGAATCAGGGGATATTTTTTCTTAGGGTCGAAGCCCGGCGGTTTTGCAATCCACCCATGGATATCACGTTCGTCGTGGGACGACTTGTACCAGATCTCCTCCACTTGAGCCAACTCCTTGTGGCCAAAGAGGTCCTCATTGAGAGAAGTGATTTTTTTCGGCTTTCCTCCCTTCGCGGAGACAACGGCCACATCGGCGGGGCGGCCGGGAGATGTGACGGTGAAAGCGATGGTTCCGTTATCCGAAACAGTGAAAGAACCGCTGGAGTAGGGCCTCCCGATGGAGGTGCCGCCCACATCACCGGCGATCACTCGCACTTTTCCTTTCAGAGGGATGTAGGCGATCTTGCCGTTTCCCTTGTCGCTGTAGCCGGCATAGAGCCCCTTCCCGTCCTTGCTCCAAGTGATATTCCCCACGGAGCGGTCGAGAGATCCAGTGATTCTTTTTGTGCCTGTTCCTTTCCGGCTGATTGTATAGAGGTGTGAAACCTGATACCCCTGGTATCGGTCATCATAGCCGGTGTAAGCCACGGTATTGCCGTTGGGGGAGAGCGCCGGAGAACTGTCCGGCCCCTTCCTTTTTGTAATCTGTCGGAGGGAACCGTCTTTAGCAGAAATCTCGTACACTTCCGAATCTCTCCCTTCGTACTCCCAGTCATCTCTGCGGTTCGCGGAGAAGATGAGGGCCGAACCGTCGGCAGTCCATTCTACCGAGCCGCCATGATGGTAATCGCCGCTGGTGAGCTGGCGTGGGGTTCCCCCTTCCGCCGGAAGGGTGAATATGTGGCTGTAGCCGTTTTCACGGTATCCTGAGCCGTCAGCGCGGTAGATCATTTTGTCGATTACTTTCGGAGGATCGGCCCATTTGGCCCCGGCCGGTTTGTCCGGCATCTCGGCTGGTGAGGAAGGTTCCTTTTTCACAAACATGTTGAAAGCGATCATCTTCCCATCAGAAGACCAACTGATTCCGCTCGGTGAATATCTGACATTTGTGAGGCGCGCAGTCTGCCCGCTGTCCATCCACCGCATATAGATCTCTGAAGAGCCCTCCTTGTTTGAAACATAAATCAGTTTCGAACCGTCTGGCGACCACCGCGGGGAACGGTCGTTTCTATGTCCCGTGGTAAGAGAGCGATGGTTTTTTCCATCAACATCGACAATCCATAGATTAGAATAACGTCGGTCTGTCATAATATCAGCAAAATTCCGAACGTATATGACACGCCCACCATCGGGAGAGATTTGAGGATCGGATGCATACTCCAATTCGAAGAATTCACCTAAAGTGAATTTTCCACCGCTCCCTGCGTGAACACTTGTTGTTGTGATAAGGACAGACAAAAAGAAGATTACAAATTTTTTCATCTCACAACTCCTTTATGATGAATCAAGCAAATCTATACCAGATAAGCCCTAAGGTCAAACGCTCCCCTCAGCCACCTCCTAAAAGATAGAAAACGATAAATCCCAAATATGTCCCAATTCCATTACCCAGTGCTCCGACCAGAATCCCCGGGAGGATGAGATCCTGACGCGCCAAACTCTTGGCCAGAGCCAAGGCAGAAGTAGACCCTCCCACGTTAGCCTGGGAAGCGACTGCCGCAAGTTCCCAATCTTTGAACAGCCAGACGCCTAGAGAAAAGGTTATGGTCCCGTGAATAACCACGATTATCGCAGCAAAGCTTAGCAGAACAATAGCGAGCTCACCAATCTGCCCCATGGCTGCTACCTCACAGTAGGCGCCAATTACCGCCAGAAAGAAATAGACACCCATCAGTCCAAGGATTTTGCTACCGCTGATCTGTTGAATTACGGGGAATTGGGCCAGCACAAGAGCGATTGTTGTTACGATGAGAATACTTGGTAGAGAGATAATTGCGGCCAAACTATCACTGACCCAAAGAACCGCTGGCGCAAGCACAATCAGCAGAGCCATCCCGAAAGGGTTCAACACTTCAGAATCCTGCTCATCACTCCAACCGCTATCTATGTTTACCACCGGTGATTTCTTCTTCCTAAGCATCATTTTGGGAATTGCAATAGTGGTTATCATCCAGATTGCCGTCAGGATATTGTCCACTGCTACGGATCCGGCATATAGTGTCCCTTCTTTAACCACGTTTAGGGCCAGTGCAACGGCGTTGAAGTTTATACTTCCACCTATGTATGTTCCTGTGAACATACCGCCAAGCGCTGGTGCCAGTTCAATCTTACCCGGAAGGTCAACGATGAAACTGGCAGCAGCAACGCCTACCATTGTTCCAAAGGCACCGATAGAAAAAACAGCGATCATGGGACCCCCCGCCAATCGGAGGGAACGAAAACTGACTCCCAGCAAAAGATAGAAGATAGATATAGGAGCGATGTATTGGAAAACCGTGCTGTAAAGTGGAAATTCGTCGGATGCGGATGGGATGATCCCGAGGTTGGCCTCCACGGCTGTGATCAGAATGACTAAAAGTGCCGTACCGAGATGGCGAAAAAAGCTGTTTCGAACAAGCCACTCAGATAAAGCTATGTTCAACGCTAGCATAGCGACTACGAGCAAGGGATGATTCATAAAGCGATTCTAAGGGATGATCAGAAAATAGAAAGTCTTAATGTAAAATTAATATCCGTTTGGGCAGTGGGCATATCGTTAGAGACAAGACTTAATTGATTCCCATGGAATGTCCATTCTATGTCGGTGACTTTCCAATCAGCTACAGCGTTGTGTCGTGCCATGAAACCGATAGAAACAAGTTGGGAGAGAGTATAATCGATCCCACCCATTAGAATCCATCGTAAAGGCCCGGCCAAGTGGTTGCACTAATCCTCCATAGATATATCGGGATCGTATGAGGTAGTCCAAGGTAACAAACTCATCCGCTGGCGTCCTGCCGAATATGGTTCCGTACTTATCGCCTTGAATACCTGCCCCAGCTACAAACGGAAGTCCCAGTTCCAGTTCTAACTGGATGAAAACGTTTTCTTTTGCCAATCGTCCGTGGTAAGGGTAAGTCCTTGTTTCCTCACCATAGATGGGATGAGGCATGGTTTTTGAGCTAGCGAAACCGTTATCACTAAAGACTGTCAGAAAATGTTCAGCTGTGCCCATCTCATGTATGCCGATACCGCCATAAATCTTCAGGGAGGAAAGAATCCCCCCACTTGTTTGTGCAAAGCCAGTTGATAGGGTTAAAGATGCCACTAAAACCAATCTAATTATTCGAATGATCATCATTTCTTCATCCGCAATTTAGGTGCAAGAATCGAAAAACTATGATATTGGACTATTATTTGAGATGGGTTTCAAACAGTCCAAAAATTCTCCTGTATTCATCGGTCCAGCTGCTGGTCTCTCGGAATCCGTGCCCTTCAAGGGGATAGATGGCAACTTCCCAGTTTTCTTTGCCTAACTCTATCAGCCTTTGTGAGAGCCTCACCACATCTTGAAAGTGGACGTTTGTATCTATCATGCCAACGCAGATCAGGAGCGCTCCCGTCAGCCCTTCGGCATGATAGATTGGCGAGCTTCGTACATAGGCGAGGCTATCGGCCTGAGGAATATTGAGGATGTTGGATGTGTAAGGATGATTGTAGTGAGCCCAGTCGGTGACCGGCCGAAGAGAACCGCCAGCGGCGAATACGCCCGGCTCCTTGAACATCGCCATGAGAGTGATAAATCCGCCATAGGATCCGCCATAAATTCCAATCCGTTTTGAATCGACGTTGTACTTATTCACTAGCAGCCGGGCGCCATCGACTTGATCACTCAAGTCTTTTCCACCCATATGTCTATAAATGGCGGTTCGCCAATCTCGGCCGTAGCCAGCACTACCGCGGTAATCAATATCGAGGACAGTATAACCATTGTCTGCCAGAAGGTTGTGGAACATGTATTCACGGAAGTAACTGCTCCACCATTTGTGGACATTCTGGAGATAGCCAGCTCCATGGACAAAGATGACGGCAGGGCCGCCCTCGCTTGGATTCTCCGGGCGGTAAAGCCGTGCATATACTTTAGCTCCATCCTCCGCTTGGAAAGTAATGATTTCGGGATCGCGCCATGGATAGGAGCTCCATTCATCGGTCTGTGATTCTGTAAGTCGAGTGGCTTTGCCTCCGGGACGATTCTTCATAATAAACAGATCCCAAGGGCGATTGCTGTATGAGTGGCGGACGGCAACTGTTTTCTCATCAGGAGAAAGGGCAACCTCATTGTTGCCCGTCATGGAGGTGATTCGCTCCCGCTTCCCGCCGGCCACGGGCATTCGATAGAGGTGAAGCTCTCCCGGATGGACTTCATTGGAGCGGAAGTACCACCATTTCTTATCGCGAGATATTCTCACATCCCTCACCTCGAAATTGCCATGGGTCAGCTGTTTTTTCTCACCGGTTACCCCCTCTACAGTGTACAGGTGGGAATAACCTGTCTCCTCAGATTGGAACCAAAACCTATTGTTGTCAGGTGTCCAACCGGTACTCACGGCTCCACGCCAGCGCCGAATCCCGGGCCCCCCTATCCACGCTTCGTCTTGCTGGTGGTCCAGAAGTTTAATCTCTGCAGTGGATGGTTCGAGTTTCACAATCCAGCGATCTTTATTGTCGAGGGATTGAAGAATCAACGCCGCAAGTTTTCCATCCTCAGACCAGATAGGGCCTATAAAATTAACCTCTCTCTTGCTCCATTCTTCATCATCTTTAGTATCGGTAAACTCAGGAGAATCGAAGATGCTTGGTAGAGAATCTGTATAGACATAGATGACGGTATCGGTATCGATGCTGTAGATGCCAAATTCATATTCACCATCTGGGCGGCCCACCTTATCCCGGGCGTTCAGGTTCGTAGTAAAGCCGGACTCAGTTACGTAACTGGGGACGATAGTACGTTCCACATCCTTATTCGCTTTATAGAGGCGAAATGTGACAAATTCCCCATCGGGACTAGCTTGAATATTCTGGACCTTCTTATCCCCATGAATTATTATGAGGGGCCTTTCAGGCTCTTCATTTTCCTGAATCTCCTCCCTTTTCTCTTGCTTTGTCCGTCTCTCATCGAGAATCGTGATAAGTTTCAACTCTTCCTGATTTAGCCACTTTTCATGGGCGGTCTTCGGCTCATCTCCATCTTTGGCGTCATTCTTTCGAAAGTCGGTTAACTGAACGGTTATTCCAGTCGCCAATTCCCACCGATACAGATTGCCGTCAGCGATGTAAGTGATGCTCTTCTCATCGCCCGAAAAGCGAGGAGAAGACTCTCTGCCAACGGTATTGGTCACCTGCTTTGTATTCCCGCTCTTGATGTCCAGAATGAAGATATCACCGTTCTTGGCATACACTTTTTTCATAAAGTTCTTTGTGTAATCGCCGTACCGGGCGGGGAGGGCAAGGCGCTCCTTCGGCGACACCTTCTTCGGATCTCCCCCTTTCGGCGACACTTTGTAAAGCGAATCGCTTTCAGCGCCGTCAGGATTCCAATTGAAATAGATCCACTTGCCGTCTTCAGACCAGTGAATATTCGAGGGAGAGATGCCGATCCACTTGGGATCCTGCATAATTTTCGCTACTGTCAGCTCGTAAGGTTTATCAGCCATCAAAGTAGAAAGCATCAGGTAAAACAGGAGAGTAATTAATTTTTTGTGAAGCATAATTGACTCCGTCTTTTAGAGTTGAAAATTGCCACAATTCAAGCCGCAATCATACGACAGCCTGAAACAACTGACAATCTCAACCGTTATCCACTGTTTTGATTAAGTGCCGCTGGGAGTAACTTAAACACTATTTTCAGGTTAAGGATGATTCAAAAACAACATATCACTCTTGTGGCATTATGCCTACTAATGTCTCTCGGAGCGGCTCAAACCGCGATTTCTGCAGGATCACGAACGGTTGAGGCGAAAAACATTGGCAATGAGCAAATAGAGTTGGATGGTATTCTCGATGAGACGGTGTGGGCGTTTGTGGAACCTGCCACTGATTTTATCCAGGAAGATCCCAAAGAAGGAGAGCCAAGTACAGAATTGACCGAAGTGTATATTCTTTACAACAATGACAACCTATACATCGGTGCCAGACTTTTCGACAGCGATCCATCGGGTATTCTCGCCTACCAGAAGCGGAGGGATGCTAGCCTCAGGACAGATGATCGCTTTATGTGGATTCTCGATACGTTTCTTGATGGGAGGACCGGTTACTTCTTTGAAGTCAATCCGGTGGGATTGATGGGAGACGGCATCTTAGGCGCCGGCGGCCACTGGAATGTAAACAAGTCGTGGGACGGCATCTGGGATGCGAGAGTTCAGATCACTGAAGAAGGATGGTCAGCAGAGATCGAGATCCCATTCAGGACGCTCAATTTCGACCCTGAGCTCGACACTTGGGGCATTAACTTTCAACGGACAATTCGCAGGAAAAATGAGGATGCCCGCTGGACGGGTTTCAGAAGGAACCAAAACTTGACAGAGCCGGTCCACGCCGGTAGGGTATGGGGACTCCGGGATATTGTGCACAGTAAAGGTTTTGAGGTGACACCTTACGGTATTGTGAAGCGGCAGCAGAGCTCCAACGGCGTTCCCGAAAACCTCAGCGATGCCGGCTTCGATCTCTCTTTCAATATCACTTCCGGACTTCGCGGTTCATTTACCTACAACACCGATTTTGCCGAGGCTGAAGTGGATGATCGACGTGTCAACCTGACCCGTTTCCCTTTGAGATTCCGGGAGAAGCGGGATTTTTTTCTGGAAGGAGCCGGCGTGTACAGCTTTGCCAGTAGGAGCGGAGTTAGCCCCTTTTTCAGCAGAAGGATTGGTATCTCCGAGGGGAGCCAGATTCCAATTGCTTATGGTGGTAGGCTCACAGGACAGATTGGTGATTATGAGATTGGCATGATTAGTGCCCAAACGGAGAGCGTCGGTTCTGTGCCAAAGGAGAACTTTAACGTCGCTCGTGTAAAAAAATCACTCTTTAGTGAGTCCTATCTCGGATTTGTTTATACTGGGCGCTCAACGGTTGCGGACTCCCTTTATGAGGATCAAGATCTAATTGGTGTCGATCTTGACCTCACCACATCAAAATTCAGAGGTGACAAGAACCTAGCTTTTCAAGCATTCTTTGTGGGGCATACGTCACCGAAAGGAAATTCCGACGCCTCCATAAATGACTTATCGACGCGCGGGCTGCGACTCAACTATCCCAACGATTTGTGGCAGGCTCACATTTCCTACCGAGAATTTGGCGAAGAGTTTGATCCAGCTGTCGGCTTCAATCCGAGGAATGGTTTCAAACGTGTACAGCCGACTGTCAACTACCGCCCTCGACCGGAAAGTTGGGAACTTGTGCGGCAGATGGAATTCGGAGTTGAGTTTGAGTATATGACAGACATGTGGAACCGACTGCTGAAACGACAGACAAAGGTGACACTGTTCGAACTGAATTTTGAGAGTGCCGATCGTCTTTCTGGCGAAGTGGTTAATCTAAAGGAGTTCCTAGATCATGATTTCGAAATCGTGGAGGGTAATACCATTACGGTGGGAAACTATGTAACAAACAGTTACAAGATTTCCGGAGAGACGTCGGAAAGGAGAATGGTTGCTGCGGAGCTTTCCTTTTCTTCTGGTGAATTCTGGACAGGAAAAAAGCAGACGGCGGAAGGAGAACTTTCAGTTAAGCCATTTCCCGGTTTTACGGTTCAGGCCGATTTTGAGCATAACTCTGTCATGCTTTCAGAAGGCGGTTTCGACACGAATCTCTATCGCTTGACACTGGGCATCTATCCAACACCTAGGACGGCTTTCTATAGCAATATTCAATATGATGACGTTTCCAACCTGCTGGGGCTTTTTTCAAAACTCCACCACACCATCCGGCCCGGGAGTGATCTGTATCTCGTTTACACGCACAACTGGAAGAATCTTGGTGACAACCTGCTGGAGAGAGAATTTGAGACGCTGTCGAGGGTCAGTTCACTGAAGCTGAACTATACTCACCGATTCTGAAAATCGAGCATGATTGAGTCATTGAAACTCTCTTATAAGTGAGTTATACTCTGATTCGGAATTTCCCGTAATAACAATAGAAGGTAATAGTATGAAAAATCTTCTTAAGTGTTGCGCTCCCACTGCTGATGTCAGTTACAACCGGTGTCAGTTGACCGGGCTGGTGATTATGCGAGTCCTGATAGGGTGGCACTTTCTTTACGAAGGGATCGCCAAACTGCTGAACCCCTACTGGTCGTCGGCGGCTTATCTTCTTGAATCAAAATGGATCTTTTCCGGCCTCGCCACAACCATTGTGGCGAACCCCACACTCCTTACAGCGGTGGACAACATCAACATGTGGGGGCTCACACTCGTCGGCCTTGCCCTCACTGTCGGGCTTGTGGAGCGGCCGGCGGCTTACACGGGGATGACACTTGTCCTTCTGTACTACCTCTTCATGCCGCCCTTTGTCGGATACGATTATTCAGTGCCGACGGAGGGGAGCTATATTGTAGTGAACAAAAACTTGATCGAAGCGGCCGCCCTTTTCGTGGTCGCCTGTTTCCCAAGCGGTGGGATTATCGGAATTGATAAGTTTCTCTTACCGAAGAGCGAGAAGTAACCGGGAGGGCCATTATGAGTGAATCAGCGAAAGAGAACGTTACAGAAACGAAGCCGACAAACGGCATGAACCCTGAGCGCCGAGAAGTGCTGAAAGGCCTCGCCACCATTCCGGTGGTGGGCGTCTTCTTCTACAATCTGTGGAAAAAGCTCCGCATCGATGAGATGAAGAGGAAAAACCTCCTGTCCGACCGAATGGACGACGACTGCCGCGGAGAATGCCCAAAAGAATAAGCTCGACAAAGGGTTTGAAACATTCATGTCTCAGGAAGACCTCAATGTTTCGCTGACGGGCGTCTGCGATCTGTTTGATGTGCGGGCGGAGATTGGCCTTGCTGCTTCGGAAAATGATATCCGTCCCGGCGGCAAGCCGATGGAGGGGGCCAAGAAGTACCGCCACCATACCGAGCTTCTTGAAGATGAGAGCATTGATGCAGTCATTATCGGCACCCCCGACCACTGGCACTCGCGGATTGCCATCGATGCGGCGCGGGCCGGCAAGCACGTTTACTGCGAGAAGGGACTTACGCGCACTTTCGATGAAGCCATCGACCTCTACGATGCGGTGAAGGAGACAGGCATCACCTTCCAGTTGGGGCATCAGAACAGGCAGGTGGAGGCGAACGAGAAGGCGCGGCAGATTGTCGAGCAGGGGCTTTTGGGCCCTGTGAACCTTGTGGAGGTGACCACCAACCGCAACTCCCCCTGGGGCGCCTGGGTGTGGGATATCCATCCAAAGGCGAACAGGGACAACCTCGACTGGGACACTTTCCAGGAGCCGTCTCCGAACAAGGTGAAGTTCGGCGATGAAGCGCTGGCGAGGTTCTTCCGTTGGCGGTGCTGGTTCGATTACGGCACCGGCCTGTCGGGCGATCTCTTCTCCCACGACTTTGACGCCATGAACCAGATCCTTGATCTTGGCATCCCGAAGTTTGCCAGCGCGTCTGGCGGCATCTACTTCTTCAAGGATGGCCGCGATGTGCCCGATGTTTTTCAGGCGACATTCGAATATCCTGAGAAAGACCTTACCCTGCTCTACAGCGCCACCCTTTCGAGCAACCAGAGCCGCGGAAACCTGATCATGGGACATGACGCCACCATGCAGCTCGGCGGTCAGTCCAATCAGGGTTCGGTGGCTGGCTTCATCGTTACGGCCGACATGGAATCGACGCGGTACAAAGAGAAACTGCAAGACGGCATAATCAATTCCCAGTACCCCATCTACTCTTACACGCCGGGGTCGAAACAGATTGACGGCATCACGTCCGCCACCGCCAGGTATTTCGCCAACAAGGGGCTCGTCTACACCTATCGCGAAGGGAAGCGCGTTGACCCCACCCATCTCCACATCAAGGACTGGCTCGACTCCATCCGGAACGGCACGCAGCCTAGGTGCAACATCGACGTAGCGCTTCACGAAGCGGTGGCGTGCCACATGGCGACGGAGTCGTACCTGAAAGGGCGCCGGATTGAGTGGGACGCAAAACGGCGGAAACTGGTATAGCTCTTAGCAGAGAATAGGCAGGGAGACTCGCCCATGAACAAGAATACCCGTCTGGGGACAATGATGTTTCTGCAATATGCCCTCTGGGGGGCGTGGCTGCCTGTGACGGCCAGATACCTCTCCGCCAGTACGGCGGAAGGCGGCCTCGGCTTTTCCGGCTCGGAGATTGGGATGATCCTCGGCCTCGCCGGCTCCATCGGCGCCGTGGCAGCGCCGTTCATCGCCGGACAGATCGCCGACCGCTATTTTAGCACGGAACGGATTCTCGCGGCGCTGGTGATCATCGGCGGCGTCGTGAAATGGATCACCGCTTACCAGACCACCTATTCGGCGTGGCTGATTCTCTCCATCATTTACAGTGTTGTCTATATGCCGACGCTGGCGCTCTCCAACTCAATCACCTTCGCCCATATGAAGGATCCCGACAGCGACTTCCCAAAGATTCGTGTCTGGGGCACCATCGGTTGGATCGCCGCAAGCTGGGCCTTCCCCATGATCTGGCTCCAGACCGACCTCAGTCTTCAGATGATGCCGCCGTTTATCGTCGGACCGGAGGTGGTGGACGTCACGAGCCGCTTGGCCGACGCCCTCATCTTTTCCGGCATCATTTCTGTCACTTACGGCGTGTTCTGTTTCATGCTTCCGCACACACCGCCGAAGCGGGACGCCGTTGAAAAGCTGGCCTACAAGAAGGCGTTCCAATTGTTCAGTCACTCTTCGTTCACCGTTCTTGTGGTAGCCAGTCTCGCCGTCAGCATTATCCATCAGATCTATTTCCTGCAGACGGGGCCGTTCCTCTCTTCCATCGGGCTGAAGGACAGCCAGATCGGCCCGGCAATGACAGTGGGGCAGTTTGCTGAGATCGCGGCCATGGCCTATCTCGGATTCTTCCTGAAGCGGCTCGGCTTCCGGCAGGTGATCTTTCTCGGTGTTCTTGCGTACGCCGCCCGCTACGCTGTCTTCGGCACTGTGGACTTGCCCATCTGGGTGATGGTAGTGAGTCAGGCGCTCCACGGTATCTGTTACGCTTTCTTCTTCGCCGGCGCCTACATCTATGTGGACAGGATCGCTGATGAGGACGTGCGGCATTCGGCTCAGACCGTTTTCGGAATCATCATACTCGGCGGCGGCCCTGTCATCGGCGGGTGGCTGTCGGGCTTTCTCCAGGAGAAATTCACGGTTGAGGGCGTGTTCAACTATGCCCCCTTCTGGTACACTCTTTCGGCCGTCGGTTTCGCAGCTGCCATCTTTTTTGTGTTGATGTTCAGAGAACAACTGAAGGAAGGGGAATCTTAGTATGGCGGTCAAGCGGCTCGGGATCGGCTTTATCGGGGGCGGATTCATCTCCCGCTTCCACATTCAGTCCCTTATCGGCGTGCGGGACGTAGACGTCCACGGCGTCTGTTCTAAGACCACGGCGTCCGCCGAAGCGACGGCGACAGTGGCCCGGGACCTCGGCATCGGCGAAGCCAAGGTGTTCGATTCAGCGACTGACATGGTGGCCGATCCCAACATCGACGCCCTCTGGATGTGCTCTCCCAACTTCACACGGATGGAGGTGATGGAGGAAATCGTCCACGCTCTCGAGGCGGGGAAGGGGGAGCTCGTTGGTGTCGCCTGTGAAAAGCCGCTGGGCCGGAACGTGGCCGAAGCGAAAAAGATGCTTGAACTTGCTCAACAGGCCAACCTCTTAGACGGATACCTGGAGAATCAGGTTTTTGCCCCATCGGTGACGCGAGGCAAGGAGATCGTCTGGGCCAGGGGTGCCTCCACCACCGGGCCGCCCTATCTCGCCCGCGCCGCAGAAGAGCACAGCGGGCCCCACATGCCGTGGTTTTGGGAAGGGGAGCTTCAGGGCGGCGGCGTGTTAAACGATATGATGTGCCACTCGGTTGAGGAGGCGCGGTTCATGCTTACCCCTCCCGGCGCAGGGAGAGATGTGCTAACTCCTGTCAGTGTGAACGCCTACGCCGCCTGCCTGAAATGGCAGCGGCCAAAGTACGCCAAGATTCTGTCGGACAACAGCGGTGGCAAGACAGATTACCTGAAACGGCCGGCGGAAGACTTTGCCCGATCGCTTGTTGAATACGTGAATCAGGACGGCGAAAAGGTGGTGGGTCGGAGGGGGAGGACCTCGTTGAGAAACAGAATGCCGAGTCTGGCGAAATGCCGGTAGTGAGCAACGAGGCCGACGCCTACGGCTACACTGCCGAGAACCGTCACATGGTTCAGTCGTTCCTGGCGGGGAAACGGCCGGAAGAAAATTTCAGTGACGGCGTAAACGTAACGGAGCTCCTCATGACCGCCTATATGAGCGCCGAGCAGGATAAGACGATTCCGTTTCCGCCACCCGATCTTGACACATTCATCCCCGCGGTGGCGAGGGGCGAATGGAATCCAAAGGAGAGTTAATCGAATGAAAAAACTGTTGATCCCCATATTGGCACTTGCATTGACGGCGTGCGGTTCCGATCCTGAAAAGAAAGGGTTTGAGCGCATCCTGAAAGAGCACGACGGCGTCTACTCCAAGCACGGCTGGAACCACTACGGCCCGGGGCATTTCGAACTGGACAGAGAGACAGGCGTCCTCAGCTCTTACGGCGGGATGGGTCTCTTCTGGTACAGCGTTCGGAAGTACAAGGATTTCGTGCTGGAGCTCGAGTATAAATGTTCCGAGCCTAAGACCAATTCAGGTGTTTTTCTTCGAGTGCCAGAGATAGTAACAAGTGACGAATATATTCATCACTCTTTCGAGGTGCAGATCAATGATACAGGAGATGGGATTCATAAGACGGCGGCGGTCTATGACGCCGAGCCAGCTTCCCACGATGCGTCAAATCCGACGGGAGAGTGGAACCACTACAGCATCAC
>LUME01000197.1_pt1 | contig 17524 bp, 19 predicted proteins | sample 729951 | NCBI WGS metagenome assembly LUME01 (sample SAMN03860271, study PRJNA289734) | marine metagenome | biome: seawater column; feature: ocean; material: water; isolation source: Red Sea water column Station 34 - depth 200m | place: Saudi Arabia: Red Sea | collected 2011-10-15 | depth 200 m | reverse complement strand
TTGTTGATTCTTCCAGACATAACCATAGTAAAAATTTCTGCAGTTTCGAGGTCAGTATATCTGCTCTTCACACCGCCAGGGGAAACAATGAACTTTGGTTCCTTGCCTAACTGTTCTGTGACTTTTGTAACCTCTTTTCCTCCACCATGAACTAGAACTACCTTCTCTTGTTCTAGTACTTTTTTTATGTCCGCTACGACAGAGGGATGTAAGTCATCAACTACACTCCCTCCAATTTTGATTGTAATCATTTGTTATACAGGTGTCAATGGGGAGTACATAATTCCTTGTGTTTCATCGAATCCTGACATCACATTCATGTTCTGGATAGCAGATCCCGCTGCACCCTTCATCAAATTATCAGAAGCAGAGAGTGCAATCAATCTGTTATTGTCATCATCAAGATCGAAGCCAATGTCACAAAAGTTTGAACCGACTACAAACTTTGGGTCAGGGAACTTGTACATGCCATTTTTGTCACGTATCAGTCTGATGAATTTCTCCTCTCCAAATTCAGCACGATAAATTTTCCAAAGTTCCTTTTCGTTAACTTCCTTTTTCATGAATGTATGATTTGTACAGAGAATTCCCCGTACAATATCTACTGCATGGGGGCTCATAGCAACTTTGATCTTTTTTCCAGCAGCTTCACTAAGTTCTTGCTCAATCTCACCTGTATGGCGATGTTTTGCAGGTTTGTAAGGTCGAATAACTCCAGCCCTCATTGCATGTTGTGTGCCAGATGTACCACCAGCTCCAGCTCCAGATGATCCAATTTTAGAATCAACAACTATGTGATCTGTATCAATAAGATCATTCTTGATCAGTGGATACAATGCAAGCATAGACGTAACTGCCATACAGCCGGGACAAGAAACTAATTGTGCATTTTTGATTTTGTCCCTGTGAAGTTCTGGAACGCCAAATACTGATTTTGTCAAGTAATCAGGATGTGGGTGATCCCAACCATACCATTTTGTATAGTCTTCAGGGTTATGTAATCTGAAATCTGCACTAAGATCAATAATTTTCATCCCCCTATCATAAAGTGCCTTTACAATGTCTGTTGCGGTTCCGTGTGGCACAGCAGTGAAAACCAAATCACATTTGTCTGACATCTTGTCATAATCAAGTTCCGAAAATGTTAGTTCTGTAAAACCCTTTAGGCTAGGGTGTATTCTATGCAGATATTCCCCAACGTGCTTAGTTGATGTAACCATTGAAACCTCAGCTTCAGGGTGACTTAACAGTAGACGGACTACTTCGCCGCCAACATATCCAGACGCCCCTACTATTCCAACTTTCATTGTAACATCATTCGGATTTGATATAATTTATTCTTATTAACGGTTTACTTTCTGATTGAGTTTAGTGCAAATTCAATCATTTCTTTTGGAATGTTTATGTTTGCAACTTTGGTTAGACCCTTAAACTCAACCGTGTTATTGACTTCATGAACAACTAATCCTTTTTCTTTATCCTCCATCAAATCAACGCCAAGAATTCCTCCTCCAACTGCCTTTGAGGCTTTTGCACACAGATCTTCAATCTCATTTGTGATATTGCAAATTTCAGGCTCTGCACCTAGTGCAATATTTGTTTTGAAGCTACCTGAGGATTTTCTATACATTGCAGTGACTGCTTTGTCTCCAATCGTAATTACCCTAATATCCCTTGGTGGTCTGTTTACTAACTCCTGAAGATAAAAAATTCTATCCAAAGGACCATCTGTAATTTCTCTTTGCTCAATGATTGCATCTGCGGTATCTTTGTCCTTTAGCGGTACGATATTTCTTCCCCAACTTCCAATGATTGGTTTTATTACTAATGGATAACCAACATTTTCAAGATTTTCTCGTGCAGCATCAGCAGAGAAAGAAAAGTATGTCTTAGGCGTTGGTATGTTGTTCTTTTTTAACAACATCGATGTTAATAGCTTGTTACCACACATTGCAGAGACATTAAACTTGTTGATTACTGGAACATCTAAAAATTCTAGACATGCAGTAAAGTACAATCCTCTGTAGTAACTAACGCAACGTTCTAAGACCACGTTTCCAAAGTCAAAATCTTGTATTTGGTTAGATGTATTGATCTGTGTAATTTTGGCATCAATAAGAGACGTGTCATGCCCAAGTTTTACCGCCTCTTTTTGAAGTATTTTTTCTTCAGTTCTTAGTCGATCAAATACTATGCAAATTTTTGACAACTATTCTCCCCAGTCTTCGCCTACGGTTTCTGCTTCTTTGATTTCAACTGTATTGCCGTCTTTTTTTGAAATTTCATAGTCGGCTCCACAATCACTACAGGAAACAATCTCACCAACAGCAGCATCTTCAGGAATATTTAGTTCCGCATCACATTCTGGGCAGTTCATAATTTTTTTCACTTTCTCTTATGTAATTTATTAGCTTCTGTTGACTGCATTCCCCACAATTCTACAAAGCCTTTGGCTAATTTTTGGTCAAATTTTGAACCTTTTCCATAAGTTGCAATTTTATGACTGTAAAGTGAATACTTTGATTCTCGGCCAACAACTCGAAGGCTCCCCTTGAATAATTTCAGTTTGACAGTTCCTGATACTCGTTTTTGCGTTTGCTGTATAAACATATCAAGATCATTTTTTAACGGATCCTCCCATAGACCAGAATACACTAACCAAGACCATTCATCATCCACTAACGACTTAAATTTTGTTTCATGTTTTGTGTGCACCATCTTTTCCAAGTCAGAGTGTGCTTCGATTAGACATGCAGCAGCTGGTGTTTCATACACTTCACGTGATTTTATTCCAACTACTCGATCCTCAATATGATCAACAATACCAATCCCACATGAACCTGCTTTTTTGTTAATGTATTCAATTAATTTTATTGGGTTCATAGATTTTCCATCCACCGCCACAGGTACTCCTTTCTCAAACTTTATTGTTAGATATGCCGGTTTGTTTGGAAGATTTTTTGTTTTTACCCAAATGAACGCGTCATCTGGTGGTTCGTTGTTAGGATTCTCTAAAACTCCACCTTCAATTGCACGACCCCACAAATTTTGATCAATACTAAATTTTTTTGCAACATTTTCAATCTTAATTCCATGTTTTTTTGCAAATTTTAATTCCTCTGTCCTATCCAAATTAAGATCCCTTATCGGTGCAATTATTGGTAGGTTAGAACCTGCATGCATTGTCAAATCAAACCTTACTTGATCATTACCTTTGCCTGAACAACCGTGTGCAAGTGAGGTAACTTTTTCTTTTTTTGCAATATCCAGTACTTTTCTAGCAATTAATGGTCTAGCAAGCGCAGTAGCTAGACAGTATTTTTTTTGGTATAGTGCATTTGCCTTGATTGCAGGAAAGATATAATCAGAAACAAATTCTTTTTTGGCATCAATATTGTAATGTTTTTTCACTCCAAGTTTTTTTGCTTTTTCGGAAATTTTTTTGTAGTTATCTTCTTGTCCAACATCAACTGTAACTGTGACAACATCCATGTTGTGTTTCTCTTGCAGATACTTTACTACAACAGAAGTGTCTAATCCTCCTGAAAAAGCAAGTATTGCTTTTTGTTTCATAGGGCAATGGAGTGACTTGTTTTGCATTTATCTTTTATGTTCTAAACATTTTCAACTATTTTGTAATAGCTCGAGCTAAAATACGAACAATATTTAACTATGAATTATAACGCTGTTTTATGAAAATTTCACTAGGGATTACAATAGGAATTGTGGTGATTGTAGCATTAGCTGTAATCCTAGCTGGAAATTATAGTTCAGATGAGATAAATCAGAACAAAATTAGAGTTGCATTTTTTCCTAACATAGGACATGCAGTACCAATAGTTGGATTAGAAAATGGAATTTTTGAAAATGGAATTGGCCAACAAATTCAAATTGAAACTAAACTATTTGATAGTGGTCCACAAGTCATAGAATCAATGTTTGCTGGTTCAATTGATCTTGCATATGTTGGACCCGGACCTGTTATCAACGGATTTTTAAAGTCAGACGGAAAAGACATTAAGATTTTAGCTGGTGCAGCTAGTGGTGGTGCAAGTTTTATTGTGAAATCAGATTCGGAATTAGATTCAATTGAAAATTTTGCTGGAAAACGAATTGCTTCTCCACAAATTAGCAATAGCCAAGATGTGTCACTTAGACATTATCTTGCATCAAATGGTCTAAAGCCAATTGAAAAAGGCGGAACAGTATTTGTTTTGAATATTTCAAATCCTGATATTTACACACTATTTGCAAAAGGTGATATTGATGGAGCTTGGGTATCTGAACCTTGGGCTACAATGCTGGTACAAGAACTTGACGGTGTTAGATTATTCAATGAAGAAAAGTTATGGCCAAACGAACAATTCGCATCGGTATTACTTATAGCTAGGACAAATTACATCGAAAATAATCCGGAGATTATCCACAACTGGATAAAATTGCATGAAGAAACTGTATTATGGATTAATTCTAATCCTGATAAATCAAAATCAATGTTTAGTGACTTTCTGTTAGATTATATGGGAAAATCTTTGCCCTCAGAAATTATTGACGAATCTTTTTCAAATTTAACAATTACCGATGATCCGATAAAAAATTCTGTACTAACCTTTGCAGAGCGTGCTGATTCGTTAGGCTATCTTGGAAGATCCGGTTACAATTTAGATGGGATTTTTTATAACGTGGATTTAAAAGCAGAATTGGAGTTGACACAACTAAATGGGTAAGCTAGAGGCCAGAAATATTGAAAAATATTTCAAGCACGATGGGAAACCACTTAAGACATTAGATGGAATTGATCTAAATGTTCAGGATGGTGAATTTCTCTGTATAGTAGGCCCTTCGGGATGTGGGAAATCTACTTTCCTGAGAATTACGGCTGGGCTTGAAAAACCAGATAATGGTGAAATTTTGCTTGATGGTAGGCCACTAAGCAGCACTGGACCAGATAGGATAATGGTATTTCAAGAGGGGGCTTTGTTTCCTTGGCTTAGTGTTCAAGATAATGTAGAATATGGGCTAAAAATAGCTGGAATTCCCAAAGAAAAGAGGAATGAGATTTCAAATAGATATTTGGATATGATGCAGCTTACTCAGTTTGCTACATCTTTCACTTATCAGCTTTCAACTGGGATGAAACAACGTGTTGCTATAGCTAGGGCTTTGGTAATGGAGCCTGACGTATTGTTGATGGATGAACCGTTTGCGGCATTGGATGCACAGACTAGAGATCTTTTACTAGTTGAGATGCAACTAATTTGGCAGAAGACAAAAAAAACTATTGTTTTTGTAACTCATAATGTTGCAGAGGCAGTTATGTTGGGTACGCGAGTACTAGTATTCAGCCATAGACCTGCTATAATTAAGAAAGAAGTTAAGATTGATTATAGACGTCCTAGGGTAGTTGAAGATGAAAATCTTTTACAATACCAAAAAAAGATTTTGGCAGAATTAAGACCTGAGGTCAAAAAGTAGGTTGAGAAGATGAAGACGAGTCTACTTGCAAAAAAACTTGGTTTTTACGCAATGATAATTATAGTATGGCAGGGTCTTGATAGTTCAGACATTTGGCCCGACAATATTTTTCCGTCACCAGTAGATGTTGTAGAAGACTTGGCATATGGAGTTTCTGACGGAAGTCTGTTTTACGGAATTGGAACAAGCATGTTGAGGTTGATTGTTGGTTTATCAATAGCAATTGCTGGCGGCATGGTACTTGGAATCTTTATGGCAAGAGTTGAAACTGTTAACCAAACTATTGGCTCGTTGGTTCTTGGACTGCAGTCAATTCCATCCATAGCTTGGGTCCCACTTGCTATTCTGTGGTTTGGTTTAACTGACTCTGGTATTATTTTTGTTACTGCCATTGGTGCAATATTTGCTGTAACCATAAACACATACACTGGAGTAAAAAATATCAACCCGTCGTATATCGAGGCTGCAAGAAATATGGGTGCGAAAGGAGGCCAACTTATCACTTCCATATTGATTCCTGCGGCATTTCCATACATGATATCAGGTTTCAAACAGGGTTGGGCATTTGCATGGAGAGGTGTAATTGGCGCTGAACTTCTGTTCTCATTCCTAGGTCTTGGTTTCCTTCTTAATGTTGGTCGTCAATTAAACGATGTATCACAGGTGATAGCTGTAATGATAGTAATAATGGGAATTGGTATACTCGTTGACGGAGTGGTCTTTAAGAGAATTGAAAATAAAGTTATGATCAGATGGGGATTACGCTAAAATTTTAAAAATTACTTGATTTCTTCCCTGGCTAGTTCAGCACCTTTGACAATTGATCTGATTTTGTCAAAGGAGACCTCTCTGGTTCTTGTTCGTAGACCACAGTCAGGATTGACATACACTTTCGTAGGATCACCTAGTGCCTTTGTCGCATACAATATCCTATCCCTTATGAGCTCAGGTGATTCTATTTCATTTACATGAACATCAGAAACACCAATTCCAATCTCACCCTCGAATCCGTGTTCCTTGAACAGCTTCAAGACATGAAATCCCTTCCTTGCATTATCATCAACTCCCTCATTCCAGGTGTCACGGTTTGCAAATTCTAATGTGTATTGATCTGCTTTAATTTCTGGCATTTGTGGCGCCAACGCTTTGTAGTCATTTCCAGAAAAGCATGCATGAACTACAAACTTAGCGTCAATTCCCTTTACTGATTCATTGATAGATTCCCTGAAAATATCCATTTCTGCTGGATGTGTAGTTGCAGCTGGCTCATCAATCTGAATAATTTTTGCTCCTAATCTTACTAGGTCTTTTACTAGTGGCCTTACAACATTTCTTGCTAATGCCAGTACAAGCTCGTCCTTTGATTTGTAGTGTTCATCATATGACCAGTCTGCTAAAGTATATGCTCCAGTCACAGGGACTTTAATTTCTCTTTTTGAGTTCTCTTTTATAAAATTGAATTCTTCTGCATGAAAGTTTTGTCTGAAGCTGACAGGCCCTACAACTCTTGCCTTGTTATAGTATTTGTTATCCCATGAACGAACTCTACCTGCAAATTCAAAACCATCAACATATCTTACTGGTTCCTCATACATTTCAACACGACGCACTTCACCGTCGTAAATAATGTCTAGTCCAATATCTTCAAGTGTTTTAATATTCAAAAGTGCTGCATTATTTCTTACCTCAATTTTTTCTTTGTCTGAAACATTTGGATCCTTTACTTTTTTCAGCATATCTACTGGTTTCTTGAGACTGCCAATTTCCTGCGTTGGGAATAACTTAGACATCTTTTGCACCTCTCGCAATTTCTCCAAGAACTGATATTTTATTCATCGCAAATTCCTTGGGCACGTATTCCAAATCAAAATTAGTACTTACATAGGATTCTTTTGGATTTGTTTCTGCATTAATCTCATTTATCTGTTCTATACATTCTTCAGATTTTTCAATCGCTGTATTGAAAGAATTGATTATGCCTACAGTAAGTAATTTGTCTGAAAAACTGTGTTTTTCTATAGAACTTACCGGAGTCGTAGTGATATCGAACCCCAAGCCGGAAACAGGCAAGTCCAAAAGACTTTCAATCTTCTTTGAGACATCTCCGAAATGCGTGTGAAGAATTGTTTTTGCTTTTAATCCATTAGTAAGTATCTTTAGCGCATCAGAAACAAGACCAAAGTCAACTTCATTGTTGTATGCAATTGACGGTCCTAAAAGTTGAATTAATTCAAAACCTGATTTAACCAAAGAATCTATTTCTATTCTTAGCATTTTTGCAAGGTTAATCGTAAAATCCTCTTTTGTTTTGAATCCTTTGCTAGTATGACGTTGAGCAAATGTAAATGGATCTGGAATTGCAGCAGTTCTATTTTTTGGAAGTAATGATAAATCTAAATTGGATTGAACTAAATTGCCCCCATCACTGGATATCTGCCCATCAAAAGATAATACACGATAAAATGTGTTCATTTCATAAATCCTGTTTAATGCAGTAGGGGTAACTGTTTCTAAATTTGAAAATGGTCTAAATATGTCATCCCACTTTAGCAATGGGTCTGAAACGAATCCAAGATTTGCGTTTTTTTGTGCAGAGATATATTCTTCAGTTTCCTTTTGGAAGAGCGAATTCAGGTTTTCAGTATTCTTTCTAGTTGCTTCAATTAATTCTTCTGAGCGTGGATAAATCCCAAATGTGTATGACGAAATCAAGTTGCTAACTTCGAAAGTGTTTCATGAGCCCCTTTAAAATCATTTGGTGAGCTAATTAGAATGTCACCAGCCAATTCATGTATTTGATGAGCAAACTCTATAAAATTATTTTCATAATCCGACCAATCTATCTTAAGGAATTCGGCAGATTTTGAATTTTTTTCTGAAGGTAAAAGTAAGCATGGAATAATCCTAAATCCATTTGGTTTTAAGAAGTCAGTTAGTCTTTGTACCATATCCTTTGAACTAACAACCTGCGTAAAGAATCCTTTTGGCTTGGCATTAATTTTTTTTTGAATTTTAGTAAAGTTTGGGATAGCTGGAATTGAAAGAAACAATTCAAGTTTTTCACCAAACCCCTTATCATTTAAAGATGCTACAACTTGGCTTGAAACTAAATTTATTTTATCGCTATTTGTATTTGATTTGTCACCCATCAAGATCAGTACACCATCAACTATGCCAACAGACTCTTTGACAATTCCTTCAATAGTGTTTAGTTCTTTATCTCTAATTCTCAAGCTACAAGTAAGTTTAATCTTTTGATTAGTCTCTCTAATTTTTTTTGCTATGTTCAAAGGAGAAACTCTTGGGGTACCTAGTACTGAATCAGTAAGATGAATACCATCACACACCGAGCTGATTGATTCAACTCGCTCTAAAAGTGCATTTAGAGTATTTTGTTCAACAGGGATTCTGGGCGGATTGATCTCATAGGTTATTGTCATAGGTGGTTTTTGCCTCAACCTGATTAAAACCTTTGAGCGATAAATCCATAACATACAATACTTTTTCTATCATATGGATATTGAACAAATACGTTCTGTATTAACAAATGAAATTCATCCTATACCGTTTTCTGAATTAGATGAAAATGAACTTGCATCAGTTTTAGTTGTTATCTATGGAAAAGAGCCGTTCATACTAATGACAGAAAAGGCAAAAAGTTTGAAGGTGCATGGAGGTGAGGTATCATTCCCAGGAGGTAAGTGGTGTGCAAAAGACCAGGATCTGCTAGAAACCGCAATTCGTGAAACAGAAGAAGAATTATCCCTACAAATATCAAAGGAACAGGTCATCGGGCAGTTGGACAATGTTATTACGCTTAATTCTAAGTACAAAATCACACCATTTGTAGCTATATTAGAAAATATTTCACCATTAAAACCAAATTCTGAGGTGAAATCTATTTTGCATATACCACTTGTATCATTTTTGAAGACAATGACCAAAGATACCAATCCGGAACATCTCTCTATTAAAGAAATGTACACCCTCACTTTTGAAAAATACAACATTTGGGGTGCATCAGCAAGAATACTGAAGCAGATCTTTATGCTATTCTCTGAGAAAAAATTACTATAGATTATCGGATTTTAGTTTAATTTAAAAAGAGCTTTTCTTGCCTGTGACTCTATGGCAGCACGTAAACGTTCGGGAAGAAAGACACGTCTACTTAAAAAAATAAAACAAACATCTCCAGTACCTGCATGGATTATTCTTAAAACCAATAAAACAGTAAGAACAAACCCAAAACGAAGAGCATGGAGACAGACTGATGTGGAGGTGGGTTAATGTCTCAAGAAGTTGAACGCGTTTACACAGTTAACTTAGGAAAAGTGTTGCTTTCTCCTGACAATCAACGTGCAAAGAGAGCAATTAACATGGTGAAAGAATTTGCTCGACACCATATGAAGACAGAACAGGTCAAAATTGAAGAAGATGTAAGTCATTTGCTTTGGTCAAGGGGTATAAAACATCCACCTAGAAAAATTAGAGTTAGGATGACAAAAACTGATGATGGTTATATCTTAATCTCAAAATATGAGGGAGAAGAGACAATAGGTAAAGAAGAGAAAAAAGTCGAGCCTGAAAATGTAACGCCAGAGCCAATAGCTGAACCGGTAGCTAAACCAGAACCAGAACCGGTAGCTAAACCAGAACCAGAACCGGTAGCTAAATCAAAGCCAGCAGCTAAATCAAAGCCAGCAGCTAAATCAAAATCTAAAAATTAAAATTTTTATTCTAACTGTTTTAAATTAAGTTCGCAATCTATACTACAGTCTGGTTCGTCCCAATCAATTGTATTTTCAGATGGAATTATTCCAAGTGGATCATATTTATCAAATCTAATTTCACCTTGGACTGAACTTAACATAACAACTTTAGATTCTTCAGATGACATATCGACGTGTATACTATCCTCATCAAATATTCCACCGGTTATGTTAGAAATTGAATTTAATACTCCAACTGGTATATTGGAACCGTGATATACATACAGCATAGATCTTTTAATGCTGTTTGGTGGAACGTCTTCATATAACATTCTAAGAGAGTCTTTAAGAGAAATTTCTACGTCATTACTAGTTTTGCTTGTTGATAAGACGTTTGTATGATCAGAGATCTCAGACGATTTAAGCGAAAGTACCACACTATCAATTGCCTTATTAGAAATCTCATAACACTGCTTCAGGGTAAGTTCAGGATTACTGTCAAGCAGTGCATCATTATCTAGAATAATAGTACAGTGTGAATCTTTTCTCATTCTTTTTAATGCTATACCTGATTGGAAGATTCTTTCTTTTTCAAACTTGAATGGCATTACGGCAAAAGATAGAAGGTTCTTTTCTTCTTCCTTACAAATTTTTGAGATTATTGGTCCAATACCAATCCCAGCTTTTCCAGCTAGATTTGACATCAAAATGATTGTAGAATAATTTGAAATATTTTTTTTAATCTCATCTAAAGTTTCTAATGCTGAACCTCTAATTAGATGGGCTGATGGATTAATAACTGACTTTGTTGATATTTTTATTGAATTTTCTTGTGTAAGATCTTTCTGATCATGACTTATCAAAAGACAGTCAGAATTTAGAGATTTTTTTGCCTTTTCAGCAAGTTTAGCTCCTACTCCACCAAGGCCGATTATCAGTATGGGTTCAGTTAACTGAAATGTCATAGCAAAATATTGTTACAAATTCCGATAAATAACAGTTAACTAAGTTTTCATCAAAACATCGATCAAAAATTTTTAGCTTGCGATCTCACCGATCAAACTATGGTTTGTCGCACCCACTATTTCGACTATATGAGTTTGCCCAATTTCAAATATACCATTGGCAAAAATTGGTTTGTAGGCAAAGTTTCTCCCCTTTATTTGGTCATCTGAATTCTCATCAAACAAAACTTCGCCTTTCCATCCGATCCATTTTTTGTTATTTTCAAGCGATATCTCATTCACTAATTCAGACACTTGCTTACTTCTTTTCTTAACTTCCAAAACATCAAGCTGGACCATTTCTGCAGCTTCGGTTCCAGGTCTTTGGCTATATCGTGAAAGATTTACAATATCAGGTCTAGTTTCATTCAAAAGTTCGATTGTTTTTTCAAAATCTTCTTGCGTTTCAGTTGGATATCCCACAATGATATCAGTTGAAATCGTAAATGAATCAAATTTAGCTCTAAATTTTCTTACAACATTCCTGAACGTTTCAACAGTGTGCCCACGCTTCATATGATTCAAGACATTGTTACTTCCACTCTGAACTGGAATGTGTAAAAACCTGAAGACTTTATCATTTTCAAAAGATTTGAGAAGGTTATTTCTTATTCTTGGCATAAACATAGGGTTCATCATACCAACTCTAACTTTGAATTTTTCAGGAATCTGACTGACTTGGTTGATTAAAGCTGGTAAATCTGTTCCAATATCCAAACCATAACAACCATTATCAGTTGATGAGAGCCAAATTTCCTTACAACCATCATCAAGTTCTCTTTTAACTTGTCTCACTATATCTCCAAGCCTGTAGCTTTTCAAATCACCCTTTGATAGCTTTGTCTGGCAGAAGGTGCATTCACTCATACATCCACTGGAAATCTCTACAATTCCTACTGCCGGATTAAGCCTGACTTTGGGTAATCCCACTTTGGATAGATCAGTATCTTCAAGCGCTACCATTTTTGAGCCTCCAAGTGTGGTTTCTATCACCTGAAGCGTCCTTCCAATGGAGTTTGGACCCATCAGACTTGCATTATGAGCAAATTTTTCAACTGTTTGCCTTTCTGCCTTTGGGAGGCAGCCAGCAACAACAAGTGGCTTTGATTGTGACTCTTTTATGCGGCGAACCATCCTAGTTGCAGTAGCGTCTTTTACAGAACAAGTTACGATCAGGTTAAGATCTGATTCGGATTCATTTTCAGCAAGAGTGTGCCCACCATTTACGATCAAACCAGATATCATCTCAGAGTCAGCAAAGCTAGCTGAACAGCCATAGGCTTCAACCCAAATTTTTGCCATATCTATTTTAACAAAGAATCAACTTGCTTTTTAGTCATTAATTTTTTTGAAATTACAAGATCACGAATTGTTTTACCCGTTTTTATAGACTCCTTGAAAAGCTCAGCTGACTTTTGGTAACCAATTTTTGGTGTGAGTAGAGTTACTATTACAGGACTTTTTTCAATGTTGGCTTGAAGCTTTTCCCTGTTTGCAGAAAGTCCAGCAATTAGGTTTGTAGTAAATATAGGCAAAAAGTTTGTCAGCATATTAGTAGAGTCAAGAATTGCCTTGAGCATTACCGGAAGCATTACATTAAGTTCTAACTGTCCTGCTTGTGCAGCAAAAGCTACAGTAGTGTCATTACCAATTATATCAAAGCATATCATGTTCATGCATTCTGCTAGAGATGGGTTTACTTTTCCTGGCATGATTGAAGAACCAGCATGGACTGCAGGAATCTCAAGCTCACCAAATCCAGCAACAGGTCCTGATGCCATCAATCTAATGTCGTTTGAAATCTTTCCAAGCTCAACAGCTAGGTTCCTCAAAAAAGATGATGCATGTGTAATTGCAAGTCTACTTTGAAGTGCATGCTGACTTTCAGCCGCAGGTTTTAGTGGAAGACTTGAAGTTCTTGCAAGTTCCTTGATTACATTTTTACGATATCCATTTGGTGTATTTGCCCCAGTACCGACAGCAGTGCCACCTAACGCAATTCTATATAGAGATTCATAAACAGTTTCAATTTTGAGTCGTGCATAACGAATAGAAGCTGAGTATGCTTGAAACTCACTTCCAAGTGTTACTGGTAGTGCATCCATGAGATGCGTTCGTCCAACTTTTTTGTATTTTTCAAACTGTTTTGCTTTTTTATCTAGAGACGCCTCTAGCTTTTTGATAATTGGTACCAAGTCATCAAGTGCAAACATTACTGACATATGCATTGCAGTTGGATACGTATCGTTGCTTGATTGAGACATGTTTACATGATCATTTGGATGCAAGTGTTGATACTGACCTAGTCCTTTACCAAGAATTTTTAGCGCAACGTTTGCAATCACTTCGTTTGTGTTCATGTTAAACGCAGTTCCAGCACCAGAGTTTATCATATCAACAACAAACTGGTCCTGATGTTTTCCCGCGAGAATTTTGTTACATGCTTTAACAATAGCATTTCCACGCTTACTGTCCAATGTCTTGGATTTCATGTTGGTAACAGCTGCAGAGCGCTTTATCATTACAAACGACTTGATCAAATACGGATGAGCGCTCTGACCAGTAACCTTGTATTGTTTGATTGCGCGACCAGTAAATGGTCCATAGTACGCATTTGTAGGGATTTTTACTATACCTAACGAGTCTTTGTCGCTTCGATACTTCACATATACAAATAGTCAACTCTTAGTATAAATTTTAGCAAAAATTTTTCTTCACAAAATGTAGTATAGTAATCAAACACATCAGAACAACAAACCAATGGTACAATCATGATAAAGCTATATTAATTCCCTCTTTGATCACTTGATCACGATGAATAAGCGCATGAACTTAATGTTAACCATCTCTGCAATCGCAGTTATGGGCGGCGCGCTATTCGGTAGTAGTTTTACATCCCAAATGACTGGAGCAGCACTTGGCACAGACCAAAGTGCATTAGACAAAATCCATGCCATGGGCGGATTAGAACTTATGATGCCAGCAGCATTTGCTGCAGGTGGCGACTGTGACAGCGATGAATATGCAGATCGTAATGTTGTAGAGTTCCCACTTACTGGTGTAAGTATTGAGCTCCCACGACTAGGTGGTGGTACTTTTAGTGCTATGACCTTTAGTGAGCAGATCCCAGGACCTACACTAAGAGTTACACAAGGTGACGTCGTAAAGATGACATTAACTGTACCAGATTATGAGGCAACTCCACACGGTAACGACATGCACGCATCACAAGTATCTGCTGTACCAACATTTGGTGCAGTACAGCCAGGAACTGAAAAAACCTATTGTTACATTGCAGAAGTACCAGGGGTATACAAATACCACTGTTCTGGTGTTAATGTAGCAGCAATGGACCAACACGTCCTTCAAGGAATGTATGGCATTGCCATAGTTGATCCAATTGACGGTTACAGTAAGTTAATGGTTGAAAAGACCACTGTAAATGCTAACGGTGACGTTACACGGGATAGACAATTCCATTCCGGTGATGCATTGGAGTGGCAACTCCAATATCAACAGATGTACTTAACTGACGAAGGTACTTATGATGCAACAAAAATGTTCGCACATGACACTGTCTACACTGCAGTTAATGGCCAACCATTTGGTTACGTACCAAATGAGATCCACAACTTGCTTAATGGACATCCAGGTACAAACATCTTTGTAGCACAACCATGGAATAGCATGGACCTAAAGCAGCATCAGTCACAGCTGTTGTTCACACCAACTGGCGTTCATAACAGAATCTTTATAGAAAACCAAGGTAACGAACCAGTTTACTTCCACATAGTCGGTGAGATTCTTGACAGAGTCACACAAGGCAACAGAGTACAATCTGGTGGTACAGAAACATGGTTACTTGGTGGTTCCCAGAACATGATTGTTGATCTTGTGTTTGATGAACCCGGCATTTATGCTGGAGTCAACCACGATTATGCAGCAATTTACACTGGTGCAGCCACAATCTGGGTTGCTGGACTTCCATTGCCTGCTATTAATGAAACTGCAACTGCCATATCAACTGAAAAGTATGATGTTATTGGTGGTGCAGTAGGGGCATTGGCATATTCTGGTGCACTTGGAAATCCATATGATGCAATTCCACCATATGGCGAACAATCTATAATGCATCCAGCAAAGAACGTACACTGCATGTGTAGCGACGGTGTCGCAGCAGCACAAGCAGCCGAAGGCGCCGTAGAACTTTGGGTAGCAATTCCAGCGATTCTTGAGGAATCAGCAAGAGTTGCAGCAGAAGCAGCAGCAGCTGAAGAATAAACCCAATCATCATTTTTTCTTTTTTTTTATACTCCTGAACTGAATAACAGCTCAAAATGATTATATTCCGTGATTAAGGGCACACTTCATGAGTCTTGACCAATCTATTCTTGTTTGTGACCAGGTAAATCCCACACTTAATGAAATTCTTGAAAAGAATGGTCTCAAGGTTACCTATGAGCCTGAAATAACACCGGAACAATTATCTGAGAAGATTGGAAATTTTCAAGTTGTTGTAGTACGAAGCAGAACTAAATTGGTTAGGGAACTGATAGAAAAGGCAGACAAGTGTCAGATTATTGCAAGAGTTGGAGTGGGTCTTGATAATATTGACGAGAACGCTGCAAAAGAAAAAAACATCAGGGTAATCAATGCGGTAGAAGGCGCAATGAATGCAGTGGCCGAACTTGTTATCGGTCTGATGTTATCTATGGCAAGAGAAATTCCACGTGTTGACAGAGAAGTTCGCAATGGAAACTGGATTAAAAAAGAATTGATGGGCAGAGAACTTAGTGGAAAATATCTTGGGATAGTTGGATTGGGAAACATAGGAAAAAAACTTGCAAGACACGCAAAGTCGTTAAATATGAACATAATTGGTTATGATGTAATTCCAATAGATGAGGAGTTTTCAAAAGAAGTAGGTCTTATGAAGGCAGATCTTGATACATTGTTATCAAGCTCTGATTATGTCTCGCTTCACGTACCACTGCTTGAAAGCACACATCATATGATAAATAATGAAAAGCTAAAACTAATGAAAAAGACTGCATGTATTATCAATACTGCTCGTGGTGGTGTGATTGATGAAGATGCCTTGTATAATTCTCTGAAAGAGGGAAATTTGGCAAATGCAGCATTGGATGTTTTTGAGGCAGAACCTGCCACTGGAAACAAGCTTACTACACTTCCCAACTTCATTGCCACGCCTCACATAGGTGCTCAGACAAAAGAAGCTCAGTCATTAGCTGCAAATATTATAGCAGAAAAGATAATACAGATACTTCGAGGCGTAATCTAATGAAGAGGATCGCTATTTTTGCATTATCAATTTTGGTATTAACCCAAGCATATGCATTTTCTCAAGCTGAGGCACAATCAAGTGCAGACATTGTCACGGTATCAGTTTCAACCGTTTCACCTACCTATCAAACAGGCGATATAGTAGAGATTTATGGGTCGGTTAGTGTGGTTTCAGATCCTTTACGGGCATATGATGTAGCTCTTATAGTGAAAGCACCAAATGGAAACTTTATTGAAGTTGCCCAGATAACACCCGGCGCTGATGGCTATTATTCTAAATCAATTCAAAGTGGTGAATCGTGGAAAGAAGGTACTTACACAATAACGGCTAACTATGACATAAAAAGTGCTTCCACAAGTTTTTCATTTAGTGCTTCAGATACTGCTGCAATAGAAGAAGTTGTAGAGGCTGCTGAAGAAGTTGCAGAAGCTGCTGAGGCAGTTGCTGAAGAAGTTGTAGAGGCTGCTGAAGAAGTTGCAGAGGCTGCTGAAGGAATTGTAGAATCTGCTGGAGGATTAGCCTGTGGAGCTGGTACGCATGAGGCAGATGGCTTTTGTATTCCAGATGGAAGTGATTCATTTGGACTAAGCTATGATTCTGCATCAGCAAACGGATTGATATTAACGGCTGCCATTGCATTTGGAATTGCAGTTGCAATCATCATTACACTTCGCCTAATTGGAAAAGCAGGCAGAAGTAGTTAATACATAATTATATCAAACTGTCGGTAAATTTACAAGAATAATTCCTTTTTTTATCAGATATTGTAATGCCATAGCGAATTCTGTGTCTGAAATTTTTCCGGTTACCCACCATTCTGCATTGGTTTTTACCCAATCTGGGATATTTGTTATCACATCACCTTCAGGTTCTGTATATGGAATTTTTATTACTTCATGCTGAATTAAATATTCTATCGCTCTTCCAAAATCCTTGTCTGTAACAAGCGGTTCAGTAATCCACATTGTTGCTAGATCCTTTATCCATGATGGTATTGCAACTTCTCCAGTATCTTGTATAGAGAATTGAGT
>LUME01000105.1_pt1 | contig 17658 bp, 14 predicted proteins | sample 729951 | NCBI WGS metagenome assembly LUME01 (sample SAMN03860271, study PRJNA289734) | marine metagenome | biome: seawater column; feature: ocean; material: water; isolation source: Red Sea water column Station 34 - depth 200m | place: Saudi Arabia: Red Sea | collected 2011-10-15 | depth 200 m | reverse complement strand
CTCTGATGATCAATACCCGTGACGTCGGACGGGTTGAATTCCATTGTTATGAGCGGTCTCGATTCGTATGCCTACAAATCAGTACGGAATACCGACGACACTCGCAGATAACGCAGGGCATCATGTCTTGGTGCTGTGGCTGGATGCATTTCCTGCGGCGGTTGATTCACAGATCTGGAATTGGTTGCGGGAGGATTACACTGAATTTACGACCCGTAACACTAAAATCATCATCGTAACCCGCCAAAGCACATCTGCGAATCAGCGGTTTTCGAATCGGTTTGAATTCTTCTTCGATGTGCTGAGTGATCCAGACGATCAACTTATCACTGAGCTTAAGTCTCAACTGTCCGGGACGACAATCCCTGAATTCTGTCTGATCAATCCAGCGGGCAGGGTAGTGAAGTGGTCACTTGGCCGACCTCTAAAGGCAGAATTGGAAGGCGTACTGAGCTATCTCGATTCAAGACGCTTGATCGGTGATCAGGTACCTGATGTCGATGTATTTGAATTAGCTGCCCAGGCGCCACAAATTATTCGCAGCGAAACACTGTTCTCCAGTCATAAGGTGGTGTTGTTTGGCGTGCCGGGAGCCTACACGCCGGCCTGTTCAGCTGAACATCTGCCCGGGTTTCTAGATCACTACGAGGACTTGCGTGGTCGGGGTGCAGACAGTGTTATCTGTATTGCGGTCAATGATCCCTTTGTGATGGATGCCTGGGGACAGGCGCAAGAGGTGCAGGGACGCATCCGCATGGTGGCCGACGGCGATGGCAGCTTTACTCGGGCAATGGGCCTGACATTAGATCTTGGTGTTTTCGGTCTGGGTAAGCGCTCCAAGCGTTATGCCATGATCGTGGATGATGGTGTCATCAGACATTTCAATGTCGAAGCAGGGCCGTTCGTAGGCAGCAGCAGTGCCTCTGATATACTGACTTTGCTCTAGTTCTGTTTCCGCCTCAGTCCAGATCTGGGGGTGATGGCACCAATTCTTTGAACTGTTGTTCCAACGACCAGCCAATACTGAGTATTGTAGATTCTGTATACGGGTGGCCGTGTATGCACAGCGATAGCGGAAGCCCTTCTTCCGACAGGCCATTGGGAATGGCAAGGCTGCATAGGCCCAAAACGTTTGTAGCCCGTGTGTAGTGAGCGGGCAGTAACTGTTCATCGACGTCGACGACGGGTATAGCCGGCCCGGTCGTGGTCGGTGTCAGCAGAGCATCGACCCCTCTCATATGCGTGTTGAACTCGGTCCGCCAGTGTTTGAACTGCATCATTGCATTCAAGTAATCCCTGGCTGAACAGGTCTTTCCCGGTAGGAGCCTTTGGAGAGTTGCATCACCGATCGGCAGCTCAGTCTGGCCAACCAGTTCAGCGGCATGGGCATAGCCTTCCGCACTGATCACAACATTGGAAAGATTTCGGTACGTTTCAAACGAGTGAGGCAATCCCCGGGTAATGATTGTTGCACCCAGGTTATTGGCATGTTTCAACGCACGGTCGTAGGCGTGATTAACATCATCGGAACAGGCTCTCCTTTCTTCGTCGGGCAAAGCGGCAAGACAAATATCAGTTAGATCTTCTTTTAGGATATGCGGATTGTCGAGCGGTTGATAAAGCGTATCGATGTGGTTGGTATCCGGACCTCGGAGAATGTCATAAATCAGGGCCGCATCTGCTACGCTGCGTGCCAGGGGACCGACCGTGTCCAGTGTGTGTGACAGTGGCATAACGCCGTGGTTGGAGATTCGGCCGAAAGTAGGCTTCAGTCCAACCAGACCACAAAACGCGGACGGTAGCCGGACTGATCCGCCCGTGTCTGTTCCCAGAGCTGCAGAGGTTAGTCCAGCGGCAACGGCGACACCAGATCCACTGCTGGATCCGCCGGGTACGCGATGGGTTTGGAGATCCCATGGGTTCCAAGGGGTGCCTAGATACTGATTGGTGCCCCAACCACCGAGCGCAAACTCAACCGACTGAGTTTTACCAATAATAATTGCACCGGCGTCCCTTAGCTTTGTTACGACCGTGGCCGACATGGGCGACAGCCGATTTCCCAATGCCCGGCTGCCCCAGGTAGCAGGGTGATCCTCGTATTCAATGATGTCTTTCAGACCGATTGGTATCCCGTGCAATAGACCGGTTGCATAACCACGGGCCCTGGCATCGTCTGCTTCTTTGGCCGCTTGAAGTGCCTCTTCAGCAAAAACTGCAACAAACGCGTTTAACTTCGAGTTATATCGGTCTATCCGGGCTAAATACAGTTCCACCAGTTCGACAGAGGATAGCCGACCCTCAACGAGGGATTTTCGTTGTTCCTGTATGGTCTGAAAAAAGGTGTGTTCATCCACGCCGCAAGACCTCACCGTAAAAAGTATTCAGCCGGGCCCTGCCACCATAGCACAGGGGCCTTCGTATCAAGCACTTTGTCGTACTGATTCGGTTGAATTGGGTGACCCGTTCCTCTTAACATGGCAGGCTGCCGGGTGGATGCCAGCCCTACACAAGCAATACAGAAAATAGGAGCATGTTCAAGGTGCCTATTGCCACAGTCAATAATACCCAACTGTACTACGAGATACACGGTGAAGGTGAACCGGCAGTTTGTATGGGGGGCTGGGGAACTTATTGTCACAAAGACGGTCGCGGCCTCGCCCGGGGTTTGACCGACAAATACCAGGTACTGGTTTTTGATTATCGCGGTATCGCCCAGTCCAGAGATGATCTGAATATTCCGGCCTCAATGAAACTTTATGCGGCTGATCTCATTGCCCTGCTTGATCAACTGGGTTGGAAAGAGGTCCATCTGATCGGCTTGGTGGGTATGGGTTGTGGTGTTGCCCAGGAGGTCGTACTAAGTCGACCTGACTTGGTGAGAAGCATGGTGAATATGGGTTGCTGGGCGTCAGTAGATGACTACCTCCGTGACCAGTTGGAGCTTTTCAGAACAGTTCACCGCGAAGTTGGTTTCTATGCTTTTCAGCAGTTCGTCTGTATCTACTCCTTTCTGCCAGAGTTCTACAACCAGAACAAACATCGGTTGCTTGGTCCGGACGGCGAGTGGGGTGAACTCAGAGACAACTACGTAACCCACGAACGGCTGGTGGACGCCTGCCTTGGACACAATACCAGCGATAGACTCAGAGACATTACCACGCCGACCCTGGTAATCCATGCAGCCAAGGACATGGTCACCAGTCCACGAACCACGTTACCTATCGAATACGGCATCCCCGGAGCTGAGGGCGTGACGATGGAGAATACGGCCCACGTGGTTGTGGGAAAGGCTCAGAAAATTGAGTTTTGCAATATTCTGTTTTCTTTTCTGGATAAGCATTGAGCGCGTTTGCTGCACCGGCTGAAATCGAGGCAATGGGAACACACCGGCGGCTTTCTATACAATCACGGGGTTCAAGACACGCTGTAAGGATGCACTGATGAGGAATACGTCTGCTGATGACCGACTGAAGGGGCCGCTATCCGGTGTTCGAGTGATCGAAATGGGCCAGCTGGTGGCTGGGCCTTTTGTCGGGTCTCGCATGGCCGATTTCGGTGCTGAGGTGATTAAGGTCGAGAGCCCGGGGCAGGGTGATGCGATGCGGCGCTGGGGTCATCATCGCTACAAGGATAGAGGTCTCTGGTGGCCGGTTCTGGCTCGGAACAAGAAAACCGTCTCTGCCAATCTTCGGGAAAAACGAGGTCAGGACTTAGTGTGCCGTCTGATTGAGCAGGCAGATGTGTTGGTCGAGAATTTTAAACCCGGGACTCTGGAAAAGTGGGGACTTGGCCCTGACGCACTGCATGCAATCAATCCCGGGCTCATTATCGCTCGAGTATCCGGATTTGGACAGACAGGTCCTTATTCGAGTCGGCCGGGTTTCGCCAGTGTCGGTGAAGCCATGGGTGGACTGCGTTACATTAATGGATTTCCGGATCAACCGCCTCCGCGGACCGGCATTTCCCTGGGTGATACCCTGGCCGGAATGTTCGCTACCCAGGGCGTGTTGATGGCGCTCTACTGGCGCGACACAATTGGAAAAGGCAAAGGCCAGGTCGTTGATGCCTCTATTACCGAGTCGTGCTTCGCAATGATGGAAAGTGCACTGCCGGAATATGACAAGGTTGGATTTATACGGGAGCCCAGCGGAACCGGCCTTGCCAATGTTTCACCGTCGAATATATTCCCGACAAAAGATGGAAAGTGGGTAGTTATCGCGGCGAATCTGGATGCAATGTTTAAACGGCTGTGTGATGCGATGGAGCAACCGGAGCTTGCGGATGACCCTCGATATTGCACGCACCAGGTACGTGGTCAACACTGCGATGAGCTCGATGCCCGGATTGCAGACTGGACGCGGGAGCTGACAGCGTCTGAGTTGGATGCGCGCCTTGATGAATTTGGTGTGGTATCCGGTCCGATTTATTCCATAGAGGACATCGTCAATGATCCCCACTACCAGGCGCGCGACATGATCCAGCGCTACCAGGACGATGAGCTCGGTGATATTGCGGTGCCGGGTTTTGTTCCGGTGCTGAGCGAAACCAAGAGCGAGATTGCCTGGCTGGGCTCGTCTGAAGTAGGCGCCCACAATGAAGAGATCTACTGCGGCTTGCTGGGCATGACCCAGAATGAATTAGAGGAGTTGCAAAATGACGGCATCATTTAGCCGGAACGCCCCTGTTTCGATCTGTGATGTGGCTGCGCGAGACGGGCTGCAGAGTGAAAAAAGAATTTGGAGCGTGGCTGAACGGGTTGAACTAATCAACCGACTTGCCAAGACTGGTATCCGGCGGATTGAGGCGGTCAGTTTTGTCAATCCAAAGCGGGTTCCGCAGATGGCAGATGCTGAAAAGGTTATGGCGCAGATTGATCGTGAGGTAGATGTTCGGATTGCAGGTCTCGCACTCAACATGAAAGGTGTCGAAAGGGCGCTTGATGCGGGTGTCGACGAGGTGCGCTATGTGGTGGTAGCCAGTGAGACATTTAATCAAAAAAACCAAGGGGCAAGCATTGCCGAGACTATGACAGGATTGGAGTCGATCGCAGGCCGTGTCAAAGCTTCCGGTAAAGTGTTCTCGGCCGTGATAGGCGCATCGTTTGGCTGTCCGTTTGAAGGCGAGATCACGACAGAGGCGGTGGTTAATATTGGAGTTCGCCTGCAGGCCCTGGGCGTCGACGAGATTCTGTTGGCCGATACGATCGGCTGTGCAGTGCCGAGTGAGGTTCGGGAGCGTGTTGAAGCACTGCAGTCGGTGCTGGAGGACTCAACAGCTGTCGGGTGTCATTTCCATAACACTCGCAATACGGGAATTGCAAATGCCGTCGCCGCAGTGGAATCAGGTGTGCGAATTCTCGATGCCTCTGTTGGCGGTATTGGGGGCTGTCCCTTCGCACCGCGGGCGACCGGCAATATTTCGACCGAGGATCTGGTTTATGTCCTTCGCAATATGGGTTATGAAACAAGTATTGATTTGCCACAGCTGATCGATGTAGCGACTTGGGTAGAAGATTATTTTGACGATCCCCTGCCCGGGCAGGTCATGAAAGCCGGCTTGTTCCCGGACGACGTGATCGCCGGTCAGAAGACTGCTTCTGTTTAGCCCTGAAAAGTATAGTTGCGATGGCCTGAATCGAGCTGAGGAAAAGTAAAGAAGAATGACAGATCAGCAGGATGTCTACAGTGAACGCTCCTATGGCGGCGAAACCATCGGTTTTGGCAGCAAACCAGGTATTGCTGTGGTTGATTTCCAGCTTGGATTTACTGACCCTTCGTATACGCTTGGTGGGTCGCCATTGGTTCAGCGGGCTGTGGAGAATTCAGCACGATTGCTTGGGGTTGCCCGAGAGAGTGGTGTGCCCATCGCAACTTGTTACACCGGTTATAACTCGAAACGAGATATGCCGTACTGGAAGATAACCGCAGTCATGGAAGATCTGATAGAAGGGGAGGCAGCGACAGAGCTTGATCCTCGAACCTACGACCCTGATTACGACGTAGCGATGCGCAAATCGGGTGCATCGATGTTTTTTCAGACACCGGCCGCAGCATTTTTTAATAAGGAATTGGTCGATACAGTGTATGTGGTGGGGTGTACAACGTCTGGTTGTGTACGGGCATCGATCGTCGACTGTTTTCAGTGGGGATTTAGAACTTTGGTGCCGGAAGATTGTGTCGGCGATCAGGCGGAAGGGCCCCATCGGGACAACCTGAGAGATGTAGAGCGGCGTTATTGCGATCTGACCACAGCAGACGACGCAATCGATCGTATTCGAACGTGGAACGCCTCCCAGGCGTGACTTTATGATCCACAAGAACAGTAATTAAATAACCACCGCCCGATCATGAGTAAAGATTCACGAAAGTCTACTGAGTGGTTTGATGCGCAGTTGCGAAAAGCGAAAGATGAGTTTGCTGGGCTGGCGCGAGGTAGAGAGGATTTACGTCCACGTGAGACAGCGAAAAGGCCGATCGAGAGAGAGTCAAAGCCCTTCGAGTCTCCAGCTAAGACAGACACGACCCAAGCCCGGGAGACCATTCCGCCCACCCCGTCCCGAGCGGAGGAAGCCCGCCATCAACCCCCGACTACCACTCGCGAGAGCCAGGGGACGCGTGAATCGAAAAGACCGATCACGGCGGAACGCTCACAGATCTCGCGTTCACGTGCTACGGGTCAGTCCGGTTATCGATTGGGCGCAGACGTCGGTGGTACGTTCACGGACATCTTGTTGATTGAAGAGGCCAGTGGACGCAGTTTTACTGCGAAAGTACCGTCTACCCCGCAGGATTCCTCAATCGGCGTGTTGAACGGTATAGAACGGGTCTGTGATCAGGCCGGTGTGTCTTTATCGGACATCAGTCATGTCATGCACGGCACAACCGTGGCCACGAATACAGTGCTGACTGCCAGCGGTGCACGAGTCGGCCTGGTGACAACCAAGGGGTATAAGCAGGTCCTCCAGATTGCCCGTTCATATGTACCCGGTGGTTTGGGCGGTTGGGTGATCTTTAATAAGAGCGAACCGTTGGCGCCGCTTGAACTGACCATAGAAGCTGATGAACGAATCGGGGCCAAAGGTGAGATCGTCCAACCGCTTGATGAGGAGACGCTGAAGCAGTCATTAACGGCACTTTCAGAGCGCGGAATAGAAGCACTGACGGTGTCACTGATGAATGCTTATGCTAATGGTACGCATGAAGAACGTGTGCGCCAGATCGCAGATGGTATTTTTCCCGGAATTCCGATTTCTATTTCATCTGAAGTCGTGCCCGAGATGTATGAATATGAGCGTACCGAGACAACCGTTGTCAACTCCTATATCAGACCGGTGGTGTCGACCTACATCGAGAATCTCGAAGCAGAACTCAATCGAAGAATGAGTGGTATGCAGTTGCATATTCTTCGGTCAGACGGTGGTTTGGCATCTGCCCAGGCCGCCAAAGAGGCACCAGTCAATCTGCTGATGAGTGGTCCGGCAGGTGGTGTGTCGGGAGCTGTCTGGATGGCCCGTCAAGCCGGCTATACAGATCTTTTGACTTTTGATATGGGTGGGACTTCAACGGATGTTGCACTGATTCAGAACGGTGTTGCCCAGACGCGGCGTGAAACCCGGGTAGCCGATGTCACTGTGCGTTCATCGTCGATCGATGTGCGTACAGTTGGTGCCGGTGGGGGTTCGATTGCCTATGTGCCGGAACTCACTAAAGCCCTGCGGGTCGGCCCGCAGAGTGCAGGTGCGGAGCCCGGTCCCGCAGCTTACGGGATGGGCGGAACTGAACCCACCGTCACGGATGCCAATGTAGTACTGGGCTATCTGCCGGCGACTGCAAAACTTGGTGGTGATATGAACATGGATGCCGGTAGGGCTGAGACTGCCGTCGAGACTATCGGCAAGGCGATGGGTTTATCAACACATGATTCGGCCGAAGGCATCGTTAATATTGTCAACGAAAATATGTTTGGCGCATTGAGACTTGTCTCGGTTGAGCAGGGCTTTGATCCACGTGATTTTGCCCTGGTAGCTTTTGGCGGAGCTGGGCCGCTGCATGCTAACGCGCTGGGAAAACTGATGAATTCATGGCCCGTGATTATTCCACCAGGGCCAGGTGTCCTGTGTGCCTATGGTGATGCGACGACCCGTGTCCGTGATGAGGCATCACGCACCTTTGTTCGACGCTTCTCAGAGACGAGTCACACAGAAACACTGGGCATTCTTCAGGAGCTTGCGAGCTCGGCTGCGGCAACCTTGGATGCGGAGGGTGTGGCGAGGTCAGATCAGTCAACGGTATACCAGGTTGATCTGCGCTATGCCGGACAGGGAATGCGCCTTACAGTCGAGATCTTGCCGGAGGAATTTGAAACCGGTGGCCTTGAGGAAGTGGGGAACCGGTTTGATGCGATGCACGAGCAGTTGTTTACATTTGCGCTGGACACCGAGCGCGAGCTCTATACGTTGCGTGCTCTTGTCCAGGGTAGTGAAAGTGCAGCGGAAGCACAGGTGCTTGTCAGCGGTAACGGTGATCCATCTGCAGCCAGGTATGCACAGTCCAAGGTGTACTACGATGGTCAACACCACGATGCAATAATATTCGACCGGGCTCTGCTGAAAGCGGGTGATCGTGTGAGTGGTCCAGCGATTGTTACCGAGATGGATTCAACCACACTGGTGCTGCCGGGATGTACCGGCGAAGTCGATCCGGTTGGTAACCTGTTGATCCGACTGGATTGATACCTGAGCCATAAGAGAGTAACGATGCCTGCACAAGTCATACAAAGTAATTCAACACCGTTTCAAGACGTAACCGTTGATCCGGTCACGCTCGATATCATCGAGAACGCTCTCAGAAACGCACGCAGTGAGATGGATGCTGTGTTGTTTCGAACAGCGATGTCACCGGGAATAAGAGAACAGCATGATGCGTTCCCCATGATTGCAAATCATGAAGGCAAAATGGTGGTGGGTCAGTTCGGCTCGTTTTTCTGGGGGTTTCAGCAGGGATACAACGGCACTATAGAGGAAGGGGACGTTTTCCTAACGAATGATCCCTATACCTGTAACGGGGCTATCAGCCATCTCAATGACTGGTTGATGATGATGCCGATCTACGTCGATGGTCGATTGGTATCCTGGGCAGCGATGTTCGGCCATATGACCGATATCGGTGGGAAGGTACCCGGCAGTTTGCCGACAGATGCCGCACAGGTGTTTGAGGAAGGTATACAGATCCCGCCAGTCAAGATAATTCGTAACGGCGAACTGAATACCGAAATACTCGAACTTATTCTTAGAAACTGCCGTTTGCCTGATTGGAATCGTTCTGATTTCAACGCCATCGTGGCTGCACTGCGATTGGCTGAACGCCGGGTTCTTGAGATGGCAAACCGCTTCGGAGTCGAAGAGTTGGTTGCTGCCATGGTGGAAATGCTCGATCGTAACAAGCGAGCCATGGGTGCGATCCTGAATATGGTCGTCCCCGAGAACAAACAGCATTTCGAAGACTATATCGATGACGATGGTATGGGAATGGGACCCTATAAGGTCAGTTGTGCGATGTGGCGGGAAGGGGAAAAAGTCATCTTCGATTTCGAGGGTACCGACCCGCAATCCATCAGTTCAGTTAACTTTCTGCTCAATGAAGAAATGTTCAAGATGTTCCTGGGCGCATTTTTTATCAATTTGTTCGATCCGCAGATTCTATTCAACGATGGGTTTTATGATCTGGTTGACGTGCGAATTCCACGTGGTTCTATCCTTAAACCCATCCGTCCGGCAGCACTAAGTTCTCGAACCCATATGTTGGGCCGAATTTTTGACATCATGAGCGGGTTGCTGGGCCAGGGATCACCGGATGCGCTCTGTGCGGCTGGTTTTTCGGACAGTCCGCATTTCATGTATTCGGGTTACGACAAAAACGGAGAGTGGTACCAGCTTTATCAGATCGGTTTTGGCGGCATACCCGGCCGCCCGGCAGGTGACGGTCCCGATGGTCACTCACTGTGGCCGGCCTTCACCAACGTGCCCAATGAGTTTCTGGAAGCGTACTTTCCGCTTCGGATCGTTACTTATGAAACCATACCTGACAGTGGCGGCCCTGGATTACATCGCGGAGGTAATGGTCTATCGATGGGTTACCAGTTCCTGGAACCCGGTGAAATCTCGATTCATGATGATCGCTGGTTGACTCATCCCTGGGGGGTGAATGGTGGTCTCCCCGGTCAGCGCAGCAACAAGCTTATGGTTCGGGCAGATGGTAAAAACGAATGGATGGAATCCAAATGTGACCGGATAAAGGTATCGGCGGGTGATACGCTCTATTTTAATACTTGGGGTGGTGGTGGATGGGGTGATCCGCTTGAACGTGACGCAGAAAAAGTGTCTCTCGATGTGCAACGGGGTTTGGTGAGCGTTGAAGGTGCTCGACGCTACGGTGTGGTGCTGCAGTCGGATCTGACTGTTGATGAATCTGCCACCACGAATCTGCGTAGACAGATGTCTTCTGAACGCGGCAAGGTAGATTTGTTTAATTTTGGCGGAACCGTTGAAGAACTCAAAGCGCGTTGCAAAACGGATACCACGTTAGAGCCACCTAGGGCACCGGTGTTTCAGAAGTGGGTTACGCGATCGGCAGGTGAAACTGCCGGATAAATTTAATAGAGGGTTATCAAGAACAAGCCGCTACGGTTGGTTTTGAACTTGCTAGCCCAAAGTGAATATTGGGTGCGTCGGGTTTGAAGGCGCTCTACTACATTGCCGTGGTGCTGCCCTCACCGCAAGCGGATGCGGTAAAGACACTCCAGAATAGGGCACATACCGCGTACCATAGCCGTGCAGCGCTCCGATCACCTCCGCACATCACGTTGCAAGCACCGTTTCGACTGGCACTGGATCAGGTCGGGGGTCTCAAGCAGGTTCTGACTGAGTTTGCCTCGAGTTACTCCTCTTTCTCGATTGAGCTGGGTGGTTTTGGCTGTTTTCCACCCCGGGTGGTATTTGTCCGTGTAATTGAAAATCAGGCTTTGTCCTTGATTCAACACGATCTGATTAAAACGCTGACAGAACATCAGATCGTCGGCTCTGGCGAACAGGCGTTGCGTGCTTTTCATCCGCACATCACCATCGCATTTCGCGATCTGATCCAGCGTCACTTCAGGTCACTGTGGGATGAGGTTGAACATAAGTCCTTTGTCGACCGGTTCACAGCCGGAGGTATTACTTTGCTGCGGCACGATGGAAAAATCTGGACCGCAGAAGCCGACTTTCTATTCGGGCAACAAGAGTTTGACGAGCGCACCTAACTCGAAAGGGTTCGAGGCAGGTTGGTTACCGTTGCTGTCGTCGGGTCGTTTCGAATCAACAGCTGCCGGGCAGACCATTCGGTCGCGGGGTCGGGTGGCAGCTGCCAGTGAAATTCTCCGGCAACCAACTGAGCGATACTGACACCATCTTTGTAAAGCAAGCGATTAGCAGACACCGCAGCAATCCTGTCTCCCGGTGTGGTGATGCCATGCAGATTCACTGGGTCTGCAGCAGACACAATCACCGGTCGTGAAGTGTCAGTTTGATTATCTGGGTATCGGAACTCGCGCAGGCGTTCTACTGCCTCAGGCCACGCAAACTGTTCGCCACTAAATCCGTTAACGAAACGGCCACCTCGAACCTCACCCCTGGCTTCGAGCCGGCGGAAAGCACGGGCCAGTTCCCGCCAGTGCGGCAGTGAACGGTGTTCACGAATCAGCAGTGCCCGGAACACGATCCCGTAACGATCGAGTAAAGCCACGGCGATCTGTTCGGGTTCGATCGGGAAATTCTGAACAGGCACTATTGGGTCGTTTTCCGAGGGTCCGTTGGACAGTGCAGCTTGATGGGAGAGTGTCTGTTCAATCAGAGACCAGCGGCCAGCCGTCTCCACCGTTGTGGAGCGGTGTCGGCGGGCGCGTCCGCCACCGGGCCGTTTGGATGAGGGTGCAATCAGGACGCGCAGGCCGGCAAAACTGTCCGACGTGACGATGCCCCAGGCGACAAGTTCTGCCAGGGCCTCTTCGAGTTGACTCCTCAACAGGCCGGTCATCGACATCAGATCGGTAAAAAATGATGCACCGTTTGATAACAGCACATCTCGCAGGCGGCTGGCCTGCCCCGATAGTGAGGCCCAGTTTGTCAGCTTGCCGGTGCTCAGGTCAGGGTGTGTGATCCAGGGCAACCAGCTCTGGATCTGACTGCGCTCAAAAAACATGATCGGCGTGTTTCGGACTGGTCCAATTCGGCGTGTGCTTTTGACGGGTGTAAAGGGGCGCAGCCACATAAACTCACCGGCGGTGAGCAGTTGGTCGAGCTGATTGTGACTGTATCCCGAAATTCGGTGTGGCAATAAGGATGATTCCCAAGCCACGGCGGGGGCCGCAAATCCCTGTAATCGATAGAGTGCATCGCGCAGTGCCTCAGGCCCGCGTTGTTTTTCACCGGAAAGGCCCTGCCACTGCAACACAAAGCGCATGAACGCGCCTGGGGGTACGGGCTCGACCTGCTTGCGCAGGGTTTTGATGGTGTAACGGCCGATGCGTGCCAGCAGACGGCGTTCACACCATTCTTCGCTGTCGCCAAAGCGGGTTTCACAAGCACTGATCGAGTTGACGCGAAATAGCCCTCGCATGGCGAATCCTTCGGTCTCGAGTGTTAGCAGTGCCCGACTGACAAGTCTTTTGTCTATATCCAGCGGTTTGGCCAGTGCTGTGGCGGTGACAGGCCCCAACGTTTCGAGCCGGCTTCTGATAATTTCAACCAGTCCCTGTGTTGCAGCGGACTCGGGATCTTCCAGCTGTGCAGTAGCGGGCTCCGTAGGCGTGATAACCGGTTGCAGCGAGTAGTCCCCACTCACACACCGTGCCAGCTGTGACAGCCGTTCTGCACTGGTCCAGAGTACGGACCCCGACGCGAGCGACAGTGCGGTTGCGCGTTTGTCGAGCACCAGTTGTTGGAAATACTTGGACCACTCAGGCAGCGAATCACGGATCTCGCCCGTTTCAAGAAACCCGGATAACACCAGTGCATCGTGGAGTTCATCGGCGTTCTGTGGATCGGGCCAGGCCTCAGCGCGGACGGCCTCGATTGCAGTTGGATCGAGTTCCGCGACCTGTGCAGCGTCTTCAATATCGAACAGGTGGCGGTTGCGTATCGCCTGGGTCCGGCGCTCCTCGGCCGGTGCATCATCAAGAAAGGCATAAGGCCGGGCGGTGATAGTCTTTATCATTAAACCGGCTGATGAGCCGTTGTAGTCCGTCAACATCCATCACCTCGGTCAGGCAGTCGGACAGCACCTGGGCCACCAGCGGATGATCTGGAATCTCGCGTTGGCCGGTGATGTTCTCGGCACAGGCGAGCTGGTCCGGAAAGATCACAGCCAGTAGATCATCGGCATCGCTACGCTGGAATTGTGCGGGCACTTTCTTGCCATTTCGATTTCGACGGACTGCAAGCGCCGTTGTCGTCACCCAGCGCCATCGAGTTGGGAACATGGGCGCATTGAGCAATGCCTGGATCAGCACCTCCCGCACGCTGTGTGGTCGCAGGTAATCAACCACTTCAAGCAACGGAAAACTGTGGGTGGGGCCTAGCGAAAGGATAATGCTGTCGTCCAGTGCTGCGGCCTGCAGTTCAAAGTTGAACCGCCGGCAGAATTTTTTCCGGATTGCAAGACCCCAGGCGCGATTCAGTCGAGTACCAAACGGCGAATGAATGACAAGATGCGTATCACCTATCTCGTCAAAAAACCGTTCGAGAACGATGTGCTGCTGAGTTGGCAGGGAGCCCAGGGCGGCTTTGGCGAGGGCCGCATATTCCGCAAGCTGTCCCGCAGCACTGGCAGTCAAGCCGATCGTGCGCTGCAGCCAATCTCTCGTTCGGGCTATGCCATCTTTTGATGCGCTGAGCTGGTGGTCCAGCTGTGCCCGAAGCCTCGATACCGCAAGCGATAATTCATCACTGCGTCCCGGGGCTTCTCCAAACCAGAATGGAATGCTGGGAGACTGTCCTTTCGCATCTTCGACATAGACCTTGCCCAGTTCGATCCGGATGATACGGTAGGCTGTGTTGCCCAGTTGGAAGATATCACCGGGGAGGCTCTCGAATGCAAAATCCTCATTCAGTGACCCAACGGGAAACTCCTCGGGCAGGAGCACAACGTCATAATCGAACTGGTCGGGTATCGCGCCGCCGTTCGTTATAGCAGTGAGGCGGGCACCACGTCTTCCACGTATTTTGCCGTTGACCGCGTCCAGATGCAGATGTGCCCCACGTCGGCCCCGACGGGTGGTATAGCCATCGGCGAGCATCTGGATAATTTCGTTAAACCGCTCGCGCGTTGTTGCCCGGTAGGGCCAGGCCCGGCGAAGTACCGTATATAGGTCATCGACACGCCATTCCTCGGCTGCTGTCTCGGCGACAATCTGCTGGGCGAGTACGTCCCAGGCCGGTCGTACCAGCTGAATAGCATCCAGTTCCTGGCGTTGTACAGCATCCAGCAGGGCGGTGCATTCCATCAGGTCATCACGCGATAGTGGAAACAGGCGACCTTTAGGGAGGGCGTTAACGCCATGACCGGATCGGCCGACGCGCTGAAGAAAAGTGGCAATGCCCCGGGGTGAGCCAAGCAGGCAGGTCAGGTCAATATCGCCGATGTCGATGCCGAGTTCGAGTGAAGCTGTGGCCACCAGTGCATTGAGTTCCCCATTTTTGAGGCGCTGCTCAGCATCAAGACGGTGGTCCCGGGCAAGACTGCCATGGTGTGCGGTGACGCCACTGGCAGGAAGTCCGCGTTCCTGCATGCGTTCGGCAAGGTGCCGGGAGACACGTTCCGCCAGGCGACGGGTGTTGACAAAAATCAATGTAGAGCGGTGTTCGGCAATGAGATCAGCCAGGCGGTCGTAGATCTCACTCCACACTTCGGCGGGCATGATAGGTTGAAGGGGTGAGCGTGGCAGTTCAATGGCAAGGTCTCGGTCACGCACGAAACCGGTGTCGATGATCCGACACTTATCGTTGCCGGGCCGGTCACCGATTAGAAAAGCTGCCATGTGGTCGATTGGCTTCTGGGTCGCGGAGATTCCAATACGAACAGGAGGCTTGACACACAGGGCGTCCAGGCGTTCCAGGGATAAAGACAGGTGCGCGCCGCGTTTGTTGCCCGCCAGTGCATGTAATTCGTCAATAATGACTGTACGTACTGTTTGCAATATTCGACGTCCGGACTCAGAAGTCAGAAAAATAAAGAGCGATTCCGGAGTCGTGACCAGGATGTGCGGTGGTTGCCGGCGTACCTTGGCGCGTTCAGCCTGTGGTGTGTCGCCGGTGCGTACGGCTGATCGGATCAACAGCGGACTGGGTGAAGGTAATTTCTGGGTGATACCCACCAGCGGCGCTTCAAGATTTCGGTTGATATCGTTAGACAGGGCTTTGAGTGGAGAAACGTACAAAATACGGGTTTCATCAGGCAAGCCGAACAGTTCACCGTCGCGCACCAGTTCGTTAATGACCGCAAGAAAGGCCGCCAGGGTCTTGCCCGATCCAGTGGGCGCGGCTATCAAAGTGTGTGAACCCCCCTGAATAGCCGGCCAGGCTTGCACCTGTACTTCGGTGGGTTGATCGAACTGGCTGTTGAACCAGCTGGCAACGGCTGGGTGAAAATGGGAAAGAGGCATCAAGATAGTGTAGTGCCTTAGAGGCTCATTGGATGAGTATTCACAGCGCTGTGTCGGCTGCGTAGAGTCCGGTTCTTGGGTCACGGTAGATTCGGTTATCATCGTGCCGAACTGAATCAGAATTGAGGAACTGAGGATGGCCATATCGCTTGAACAGGCCCAAATTATTGCAACGGCCGGCTTAGCCAAAGCCAGGGAGTTGGCTCTAAAACCCGTCAGTGTGGTGGTGTTGGATCCAAGAGCCACCCTGGTTGTGGTGTTGTCTGAAGATGGCGTCAGTATGCTGCGGCCCCGTATTGCCCAGGGGAAAGCCAATGCGGCCGTTGCGATGGGTATGGGCACGCGGGCGCTGATTATTACAGGAACGCTATACTCGTATCGCCCTGGACGCCGCACAACAATCAGAACGATGGGAAAAACCCAAGCAGTACTGAAATTTCTCCTCGCCAGATATTTGGCTGGGAGGATATCGATCGCTATAGGTTTGATGAGGACGGCAGTGAAGCTCAGATCATCAGTGGTGAGCATATGCATTTTCTTCGGGCGGTGTTTGAACCAGGATCAATCTACCCGATGCATTCCCACCCGCATGAGCAGTTCAGTCTAGTACTGTCCGGGCAGATTCTTTTGACGGTGGGCGATGAAACGCGAGAGATCGGCCCTGGCGATGGCTGGTATGCAGCGAGTAATGTGCCGCATGGTGGTCAAATTATTGGTGGTGAAAAGGCAGTATTTATTGATGTGTATTCGCCAGCGACGCGCTGGATACTCGATATACTAGATACCGGGCAAAGATTGCCTCCAGTTGGATCGGTGGACTAGAAGCTGTTTTAAACACACATTCAAAAGGAATGAAGGCGATGGAGTTGAAAAACACATTTGCAGGTGATGCATCGTCTGAAGCCGTTGCTGCGGCGGTTGCAGCCGATGGGTATGCTGTTGTACGTGATGCGGTCAACGCCGATACGGTTGCTGCCGTAAATGCCGACCTGGCACCTTATTTTGAGAAAGCCCATGATGGGCACGAAGAGTTTTATGGCAAGCTCACCAAGCGGTTCGGGGCGCTGCTTGCGAAGTCGACTGCTGTTCAGGCGCTGTTGGTTCACCCCATGGTGCTGGCAGTGGCGGACAACGCTTTGTTGCCTCATTGTGTCCGCTATCGTGTGCACTATACCGGCGTGATGCATATTGAACCGGGTGAGACCCGCCAGGTTTTGCACAGGGATATTGGTCTCTATCCGATTGCGAGTCCATGCCCCCCGTTAACTGTAGCGACAATGTGGGCGCTCAGTGATTTTACCCGGAAAAATGGGGGTACCCGCCTGGTACCGGGGTCGCATCTTTGGTCCAGTGACCGGGTACCAAAACCGGAGGAAGTTGTGGCCACTGAAATGCCGGCAGGTTCTGTGCTGATTTATACCGGAAATACCATCCATGGCGGTGGTTCGAACCACGCGGACCATCCGCGAAGCGGTGTTGCCCTGCATTACACCCTGGGCTGGTTGCGCCAGGAAGAGAACCAGTATATGGCCGTGCCCCCGGAGCTGGCTCTACAGTTGCCGGATCAGATCCAAGAACTGATCGGATATTCGCTGGGCTCGAGCAGTCTCGGTGTTGTGGACCACATGGATCCTAAAGACTATCTGCATGGGGTGCGTGATCCAGCGCAAAGTAGCCTCAGCTCTCCAGAGTTGGAGAAGCAAGTTCAAGCATTGTCGAGATTTCATATCAGCCACAGTGAAGACGGGCTCCCGAACTACTACGACGTGGATACTGATTAGGGTGGAAAGGGTTTTTGTTTGGCAATGTTCTGGCACAGCGACTCAAGACTGAGTCATGATGAATGATCATCTTCTAGCGGGTGACTTTCAAGAAGAACCATGGTGGTGGCATGCTGCGCCTCGGCCTTCACAGTCCTCGGTGGACAATTTTCCGGACCGCGCCGATGTTGTCGTAGTAGGT
>LUME01000296.1_pt1 | contig 17724 bp, 15 predicted proteins | sample 729951 | NCBI WGS metagenome assembly LUME01 (sample SAMN03860271, study PRJNA289734) | marine metagenome | biome: seawater column; feature: ocean; material: water; isolation source: Red Sea water column Station 34 - depth 200m | place: Saudi Arabia: Red Sea | collected 2011-10-15 | depth 200 m | reverse complement strand
GCAGGTGGCCGGCCACGACGAGGGCCACCTGCGGGTGGGCGGCGATGACCGCCTCGAAGCGGTCCCGTCCGGCGAGGCCCGAGGTGTCCATGTAGTCGAGGCCGACGGCGAACGGCGGGAAGTGGGTGAACACGAGCGTGGGCCGGTCCGGGTCGGCGGCCAGGGTGCTGTCCAGCCAGACGGCACGGTCGTCGTCGAAGCAGGCGTCGTGGAAGCCGACCTTCGTGGTGTCGATGCCCACGAGGCGGACCGGGTGTCCCTCCACCACGTGGCTGCAGTGTCCCTCGGGCAGGTCGCCGGGCAGCAGGTCGGCGAAGGCCTCCCGGAACGCCGGGGCGTGCTCGTGGTTGCCGGGCAGCACGACGAGGGGAGCCACCAGTGGCTCGACGACCTCGCGAAAGCGTGCCAGCTCCTCCGGTGTCCCGTCGTCGGTCAGGTCGCCGGTGACGAGGACCACGTCGGGCCCGGGGTCGAGGCCGTTGAGGTGCTCGACGACGGCGGCGAGAGTGGCGCTGCTGTCGACGATGCCCGTCCATGGCCCCTTGGTGCTGTCGGCACCGCGGAGGTGGCAGTCGGAGATCTGGGCGACCAGCACGCCGCGGAGCGTAGTTCAGGGAGGTGGCAGGCTCACTCGCCGCCGCGGCGCGATCACTGCTCCTCGGCCAGCGCGTCCTCTCCGGGCTCCTCGGCCAGCGCGTCCTCTCCGGGCTCCTCGACCCCGGTCAGGTCCAGGAGGCGCTGTGCCTCGTCGTCGGGTACCTCCTCGACCTCGCGGAGGCGGCGTTCCATCGCGCGGGTCCGGACGCCGGTGTCGTCGATGGTCTTCTGGGCGGTACCGAGCTGCTTCTTGAGCTTCGCAAGCACGTCGCCGAACTTGCCGAACTCGGTCTTGACGGCGCCCAGCACGGCCCACACCTCGCTCGAGCGCTGTTCGATGGCGAGGGTGTGGAAGCCCATGCGGAAGGCGTTGAGGATGGCCGCCAGCGTGGTCGGCCCGGCCACGGTGATGCGCAGCCGCTGGAGCTGGTCGGCGACCTCCTGGCGACGCAGCACCTCGGCGTAGAGGCCCTCGGTCGGCAGGAAGAGGATTCCGAACTCGGTGGTGAGCGGTGGCCCGAGGTACTTGTCGCGGATGTCGGTGGCTGCCTTGACGACGGCCTGGCCGAGTGCCTTTCCGGCGAGGTCGGCGGCCTCGGGGTCCGCGCGGTCCTGGGCCTCCTGGAGGCGGGCGTAGTCCTCCTGGGGGAACTTGGCGTCGACCGGCAGCCACACCTGTTCCTGGTCATCGCGACCGGGTAGGCGGATGGCGAACTCGACGATGGCGTCGGAGTCGGGCAGCGGCTTGACGTTGGCTTCCCACTGGCTGGGGGCCAGCACCTCCTCGAGGATCGAGCGCAGCTGGACCTCGCCCCAGGTGCCGCGGCTCTTCACGTTGGTGAGGACCTTCTTGAAGTCACCGACGTCCTCGGCCAGCTGCTTCATCTCGCCGAGGCCCTCGTGGACGGCCTCGAGCCGCTGGCTGACCTGGGCGAAGGCCTCGCCGAGGCGCTTCTCGAGGGTGCCCTGGAGCTTCTCGTCCACGGTGGCGCGCATCTGGTCGAGCTTCTGCTCGTTGCCCTCGCGGAGCTCGCGGACCTGGCGTTCGAGCTGGTTGCCGAGCCCGGTGAGGTGCTCCTTCTGGCTGGCGGCGAGGGCCTCGGTGGCGGCGGCCATGGACTTGCCGACCTCCTCGCGCAGCGCGGCGTCGCGGAGGTTGGCCTCGGTGCGGGCGCGGTCGAACTCGTCGCGCAGCAGCAGGGCGCGGTCTTCGGCAAGGTCCCCCGGGGCGCCGTTGCCGGTACCCAGACGGGACTCGACACGCCGGACGAGCAGCGCCACGATGCCGACGGCGACGAGGGCCAGGATGCCGATGAGCACTTCGGGGGTCATGGCTGGGGTGCTCGCTTCCCGTCGGGGGTCTGGCCGGTGCCCGCAGGGGGCATCCGGCTCGAGCGTACGCGTCCCCTGTGACAGCCACCGGGAGCCACTGGGAATTCGAGCGGGTGAAGGGAATCGAACCCTCATCATCAGCTTGGAAGGCTGAGGTTCTAGCCGTTGAACTACACCCGCGGCAGCGACGAGCGTACCGGGGTGCGCCCTAGCCTCCCGGGCATGCAAGAGACCAGGAACGGGACCAGCAGCGGGAACAGCGCCGCACGGATGCACGAGTTCGACGAGGAGTGCGACGCCCTCATCTGGTCGGTGTTCCGGTACGCCCTCGACCGCATCAAGGAGCAGCCGCCGCTGGACGGTCCGCTCAGCGCCACCGAACTGCAGGCGCTGGTCGGCGAGACCGTCACGCCGGAGGGGCTCGGCGGCGTCGAGGCACTGCGGCGGTACACCGAGCACCTCGCCCCGGCCAGCATCTCGGTGGACCACCCCCGCTACCTGGCCTTCGTGGCCGGGGCGCCGACCAAGGCGGCCTCGGTGTTCGACCTCGTCATCGGCGCCTCGTCGCTGTGCGGCTCGACCTGGCTGGACGGCGCCGGGATGGTCTTCGCCGAGAACCAGGCACTGCGCTGGATCGCCGACCTGGCCGGCCTGCCCGACTCGGCCGGCGGCTGCTTCGTCACCGGCGGGACCATGGGCAACCTCTCGGCCCTCGTCGCCGCTCGCCACGACGCCGATCATCGGCGCGCCGAAGCGGGCCTCGGTCGTCCGGCCCGCTGGGCGGTCGTCGCCGCCGGGAGTGCCCACTCGTCGGTCGACTCGGCCGCCCGGGTCATGGACGTCGACGTCATCCTCGCCAGCGTGGACGACGACCTGCGTCTCCGGGGCGGCGCCGTGGCCGAGGCCATCGCCGGCGCCCCCGAGGGGACCGAGGTCTTCGCCGTGGTGGCCACGGCGGGAACCACCAACCTCGGAATCGTCGACGCCCTCGAGGGGATCGCCGACGCCTGCGCCGACACGGGCGTCTGGCTCCACGTGGACGGCGCCTACGGCGGTGCTGCGATGGCGGCGCCGTCGGCCCGTCACCGGTTCGCCGGGATCGAGCGCTGCGACTCCCTCGTGGTCGACCCCCACAAGTGGCTGTTCTCGCCCTTCGACTGCGCGGCGCTGCTGTACCGGAACCCGGAAGTGGCCCGTTCGGCGCACACGCAGCACGCCGGCTACCTCGAGCCGATCATCGACGAGATGGTCTGGAACCCCTGCGACTACGCCCACGTCCTGACCCGCCGCGCCCGTGGCATGCCCTTCTGGTTCTCGCTGGCGGTCCACGGCACCGACGCCTACCGGGACGCCATCGAGGGCACCCTCGAGGTGACCCGGGTCCTGCGGGACCTCGTGGCCGACGCACCCCTCCTGGAACTCCTGGTCGAGCCCGAGTTGTCCGTGGTCGCCTTCCGTCGACACGGCTGGGGGGTCGAGGACTACCAGGCCTGGAGCGATCGACTGCTGGCCGAGGGCATCGCCCTACTCACACCGACCACGTTCGAGGGTGGACCGGCGATGCGCATCTGCATCGTCAACCCGCGGACGACGGTGGCCGACCTCGAGGGTGCCGTGCTGGCGGCGCAGCGTACCTGTCCCCGAGGGGTCCGTCGACCTCGACAACCACGAGGTGACCTCGTCCGTCGAGGACCTCGACGGCGACCAGGTCCGCCTGACCGTGACCGTCGGCGCCGGCCGCTTCGAGCACGACATCGACAAGGCGTTCCGCAAGCTGGCCCACGAGGTCCGGCTCCCCGGCTTCCGGCCCGGCAAGGCCCCCCGCCGCATCCTCGAGGCCCGCCTCGGCGCCGCCGCCGGCCGCCACGAGGCCATCCAGGACTCGGTGCCCGACCACTACCGCCAGGCCCTCGTCGACAACCAGGTCGACGCCATCGACTCGCCGTCGCTCGCCGACCTGACCGTCGAGGTGCCGGCCCCGGTGGCCACCGACGAGGAGGTCGAGAGCCAGGTCGACACGCTGCGCCGCCAGCACGGCACCCTCGAGGTCGTCCAGCGGGCGGCCGAGGACGGCGACCGGGTCACCATCGACATCGAGGGCAGCCACGAGGGCGAGCCGGTCGAGGGGCTCACCGCCACCGACTACCTCTACCAGGTCGGCAGCGGCGCCGTGGTGGCCGAGATCGACGAGAACCTGCGGGGCGCCGCCGCCGGCGACGAGGTCGAGTTCGACGCCGACCACCCACAGGAGGAGGGGACCCTGCATTTGCGGATCGCGGTCAAGGAGGTGCAGGCCCTGGTGCTGCCGGAGGCCGACGACGCCTTCGCCGCCGAGGCCTCCGAGTTCGCCACGATCGCCGAGCTCACCGACGACCTCCGCGGCCGGATCGCCTCCATGAAGCGGGCGCAGGCCGCCATGCTGTCGCGCGAGAACACCGCCCGGGCCGTCGCCGGACTCGTAACGGACGACATCCCCGACGCGCTGGTCGAAGCCGCCATCGACGAGCGCTTCCGCGACATGGCCATGCGGATGGCCCAACAGGGCATCGACCTGGCCCACTGGATGGAGGCCACCGGTCAGGATGCCGCCGCCATGCGCGAGGGCTTCCGCGACGACGCCGGCGTGTCCGCACGGGCCGACCTGGGCCTCCGGGCCGTCGCCGTCGCCGAGGGCCTCGACGCCAGCGACGAGGAGGTCGAGGCGCACCTCGGCCTCGTGGCGATCCAGGCCGGCCAGCCCGAGGCCGACCTCGCCGACCTGCGCAAGCAGATGGCCGAGTCCGGCCACCTCATGGAGATCCTCGCCGACCTGCGCAAGCAGGCCGCCATGGACTGGCTGGTCGAGCACGTGTCCTTCGTGGACGAGGACGGCAACGCCATCGACCGGGCCGACCTGACGCCGCCCGAACCCGAGGTGGTGGTCCCGGCGGCGGGGGACGCGCCGGCGGTCGACTCGATCGAGGTCGAGGAACCCGGCGACATCGAGCCCGGGGGCGAGGGCGAACAAGAGTCCGTAGGCGAGGAAGAGTGAGCAGTCACGTGAACATCACGAGCATCCACGACCCGGGCTACCGGGTGCAGAACTACCTGGTGCCGACGGTGGTCGAGCAGACCAACCGGGGCGAGCGAGCGTTCGACCTCTACTCGCGGCTCCTGAAGGAGAACATCATCTTCATCGGGACGCCGATCGACGACACGACGGCCAACCTGATCTGCGCCCAGATGCTCCACCTCGAGTCCGAGAACCCGGATCGGGACATCAGCCTCTACATCAACTCGCCGGGCGGCGACATCAACGGGCTGTTCGCCATCTACGACACGATGCAGTACATCAAGCCCGACATCACCACGATCTGCTTCGGCCAGGCGGCCTCGGCCGCGGCGGTGCTGCTGGCGGCCGGCACGAAGGGCAAGCGCCTCGCCTTGCCACATGCCCGGGTGCTGATCCACCAGCCGTACGCCGGTGCCCAGGGGCAGGTCTCCGACATCGAGCTGGCCTCCAAGGAGATCCAGCGCCTGAAGCTCCAGCTCGAGGAGATCCTCGCCCGCCACACGGGGCAGGACGTGGAGCGCATCCACGCCGACACGGACCGCGACTACGTGATGACCGCCGAGGAGGCCAAGGAGTACGGCGTCATCGACGAGATCATCGAGGAGCGTTCCCTGGTCGAGGACAGCGCCGCCGTCACGGCCATCAAGTAGCCGGGGTCCATCCGGCGCGGAACCGGTCCCGTTCGGCGCCCCTCCAGCCGGTACAGTCTGGTCCTGCCCGCGACGGGCACGGGGCTCGAGACCCGGGGGAGGTGAGTGGTGGCCAAGTTCGGTGAGGGGGGAGAACTCCTCAAGTGCTCCTTCTGCGGCAAGACGCAGAAGCAGGTCCGCAAGCTCATCGCCGGGCCCGGCGTCTACATCTGCGACGAGTGCATCGACCTCTGCAATGAGATCATCGAGGAGGAGCTCACCGAGCCCAGCGACGTCTCGTTCGGCGAACTGCCCCGGCCGCGTGAGATCTTCACCTTCCTCGACGACTACATCGTCGGCCAGGAGCAGGCCAAGAAGATCCTGTCGGTCGCCGTCTACAACCACTACAAGCGGGTTCAGGTCGGCCGCATCCCCGGCGACGACGTCGAGCTCGCCAAGTCGAACATCCTGCTGATCGGCCCCACCGGCTGCGGCAAGACGCTGATGGCCCAGACCCTGGCCCGGATGCTCGACGTGCCGTTCGCCATCGCTGACGCCACCGCCCTCACCGAGGCCGGCTACGTGGGCGAGGACGTCGAGAACATCCTCCTCAAGCTGATCCAGGCCGCCGACTACGACATCAAGAAGGCCGAGAGCGGGATCATCTACATCGACGAGATCGACAAGATCTCCCGCAAGAGCGAGAACCCGTCGATCACCCGGGACGTCTCGGGCGAGGGCGTCCAGCAGGCGCTCCTCAAGATCCTGGAGGGCACCACCGCGGCGGTGCCCCCCCAGGGCGGCCGCAAGCACCCGCACCAGGATTTCCTCCAGATCGACACGACGAACATCCTGTTCATCTGCGGCGGGGCCTTCGCCGGCCTCGAAGGGGTGATCGAGTCGCGCCTCGGTGGCGCCAGCGTCGGCTTCGGCGCCGACGTGCGGTCCCGGGCCGAGAAGGACCTGGGGGCACTGTTCGCCGGCGTTCGTCCCGAGGACCTCGTCAAGTTCGGCCTGATCCCCGAGTTCGTCGGCCGCCTGCCGGTGGTCGGCACCGTCGACCAACTCGACGTCGACACGCTGGTGCAGATCCTGGTCGAGCCCCGCAACGCCCTGGCCAAGCAGTACCGCAAGATCTTCGAGTTCGAGGACGCCGAGCTGGAGTTCACCGACGAGGCGCTGCGGGCGGTCGCCGAGGAGGCCCTCGAGCGGGGTACCGGCGCACGCGGCCTGCGGGCCATTCTCGAGGAGGTCCTCCTCGAGGTCATGTACGACCTGCCCGGCGAGTCCGAGGGGGTGCGGGTGCTCGTCGACGAGACGTGCGTGCGGGAGCGGGGGATGCCCGAGGTGCGGGTCCCGGACGGCGACGCCGGCGAGCAGCCGGACCGCGCCGCCTCCTAGGGCCGGCGCGGCCCACGTTCCCTGTCGGCATCAGACGGGACGCCGCCGTGGACTACCCCTCGGCCCTGGCGTTCCTCGACCGGCACGTCAACCTCGAGGCCACCGCGGGCCGCGTCCACGGCCTGAGCCTGGAGGCCATGCGCCGCCTCGTCGCCACGATGGGCGACCCGCACCAGGACCTGCGGACCATCCACTTGACGGGCACCAACGGCAAGGGGTCGACGGCGGCGATCACGGCATCGCTGCTCCGGGCGCTCGGGCTGCGGGTCGGGACCTACAACAGCCCCCACGTCGACACGGCCCGTGAACGCCTGGCCATCGACGGGGAGATGATCGACGAGCAGTCGTTCGGCGAACTCGTCGGGGACCTGGCGGGCTACGCCGAACACCACGCCGCCACCTTTGGGGCTCCCGCCTCCTATTTCGAACTGCTGACCGCAGCGGCGCTGCTGTGGTTTGCCAACGAGGCGGTCGACGTGGCCGTCGTGGAGGTCGGCATGCTGGGGCGCTTCGACGCCACGAACGTCCTCGAGTCAGAGGTGGCGGTGGTGACGAACATCGGCCGGGACCACACCGACGGCGTCGGTGACTGGCGCCGGGCCATCGCCGGTGAGAAGGCCGGCATCGTTCGTGCGGGTCGACCGTTGGTGCTGGGGGAGACCGCCATCGACGTGCGCGACCTCTTCCTCGCCGAGGCCCCGGAACCGCTCTACGAGCGTGACCAGCACTTCGGGGTGTCGTCTGCCCGGCCCGCCGTCGGGGGCCAGGTACTCGACCTCTTCGGTCCGCACGGCCGCTACGACGAGGTGTTCCTGCCGCTCCACGGCGACCACCAGGCCGACAACGCGGCTGCGGCACTGGCGGCGGTGGAGTCGTTCGTCGGCGCCTCCCTCGGCGACGAGGTGGTGGAGGAGGGCCTTGGCACGGTCCAGTTGCCGGGTCGCCTCGAGGTGGCGGCATCGCGGCCGCTGGTGGTCCTCGACGGGGCCCACAATCAGGATGCCGCTCGGGCACTGGCCGTCGCGGTCCCGAACGTGTTCCCCGAGGGTGCCGGCCGGCGGATCCTGGTGCTGGGCGCGCTCGGCCCGAAGGAGCCCGAGGAGGTGCTCGAGGAGCTGGCGGCCCTCATGCCGGACCTGGTGGTGACGTGCACGGCCCCGTCGCCACGGGCAGTCCCGGCCGACCGGCTGGCCGCACTGATGGGCGCACAGGGCCTCGACGTCGAGCCGGTGGCAGATGCGGTCGAAGCGGTGCGCCGGGCCGTGGCACTGGCCGACGACGACGACCTGGTGCTCGTGACCGGTTCCTTCTATGTCCTCTCGGCGGCACGCCAGGCCCTGGCCGAGGCGCCATGACCGGGGAGCCATGACCGAGGAGCCATGACCGAGGCGCCATGACCGGGGAGCCCGGTGCGGCCGGCGACCGGGCCTGAACGCGATCGCCTGCCCGTAGCCTTCCCGGCCATGGACCGAACCCTCGTCATCTGCAAGCCCGACGCCGTCGAACGCGGCCTGGTCGGGGAGATCATCAGCCGCATCGAGCGCAAGGGCCTCCGCCTGGCGGCCATGGAGTTGCGCACCCTCGACGAGGCGACCCTCGCCAGCCACTACGGGGAGCATGTCGAGAAGCCCTTCTACGGCGACCTCGTGGCGTTCATGTCTCGTGGCCCGGTCGTGGTGATGGTCGTGGAGGGCCCGGAGGACACGTTCGCCGTGGTGCGCACCCTGATGGGGACCAGCCGAACGCGAGATCGGGATCTTCTTCCGCGAGGCCTGATCTCCGAGGTGTGAGCCCCGGACCAACTGAAGTTGGCGAGATCCCCGGTATCCGCGCGTTCCTTGGCGTCGGTCCGTGGTCGCCTGTGTGCTAAGAGTGGCGAAACCGTCACGGATTTGTTACGTTCCGGAGGCCGACGCCGCGGTCTCCTCTCCGCAGGCGGTCCGGCACCTCCCACCGACCGCCGCGACAGGACCAGGACATGCCCGCAGGCAGGAACCCAGGAGCCGGTCGGGCAGCGGGTCGGTCGGCGGGTGCGGCCCTCGGCGGACGGGACATCGCCGTCGACCTCGGAACCGCCAACACCCTGGTCTACGTCCAGGGGGCCGGCATCGTCCTCGACGAGCCCTCGGTGGTCGCCATCGACGTCACGAGCGGCACGCCGCTGGCAGTCGGCGCCGAGGCCAAGCGCATGATCGGCCGTACGCCGAGCACCATCCAGGCCACCCGGCCCCTCAAGGACGGCGTGATCGCCGACTTCGACGTCTGCGAGAAGATGCTGGCCTACTTCGTCCAGCAGGTGCACCGGCGGCGCTGGTCCAAGCCCCGGATGGTCATCTGCGTGCCCTCCGGCGTGACCGGCGTCGAGCGCCGGGCCGTCCAGGAGGCCGCCGAGTTCGCCGGAGCCCGCTCGCCCGCCTACATCATCGAGGAACCCATGGCGGCGGCCATCGGCGCCGGCCTGCCGGTCGCCTCGCCGACGGGCAGCATGATCGTCGACATCGGCGGCGGCACGACCGAGGTCGCCGTGCTCTCCCTGGGCGGCGTCGTCGCCAGCCAGTCGTCCCGTGTGGGGGGCGACGAACTCGACGATGCGATCGTGCAACACCTCAAGAAGGAGCACGGTCTGGCGACCGGCGGACGGACAGCCGAGGAGATCAAGATCCAACTCGGCTCGGCGGCGCCACTCGTCAACGAGGTGCGGGCCGAGATCCGGGGACGCGACCTGCTGACGGGCCTGCCTCGCACCCTCGAGATCAACACCCGTGAGGTGCGTGAGGCGATCGAGGAACGTGTGGCCGACATCGTCGACGCCGTGAAGGTCACCCTCGACCGCACCCCACCCGAACTCGCCGCCGACATCATGGAGCGGGGCATCACCCTGGCCGGCGGCGGCTCCCTTCTCAACGGCCTCTCACAGCGGCTACGAGCGGAGACCGGGATGCCGGTCTGGATGGCGCCCGATCCCCGACTCTCGGTCGTGCTGGGGGCCGGCAGGGCACTCGAGGAGTTCGCTACCTTGGGCGACGTCATCTTCGACGACTCGCCGGTGTAGCGCGTGGCCGCACCTCGGCCCGCCGAGCGGCCCCGCCCCACGCTGCTGCTGCTCGCCGCCGCGGCCCTCACGCTCCTCACCCTCCACATCCGCGGGGCGCAACCGCTCGACGCCTTCCAGCAGGGCATCCGGGACATCCTCGAGCCGCTGCGCTCCGTCACCGACACGGTCACCGACCCGGTCCAATCCGTCTGGAACGGGATCTTCGGCTACGAGGACCTGAGGGCCGAGAATGAGCGTCTTGCCACCGAACTGGCCCGTCTCCGGGGGCGGACGGTGAGCGACGACGCCGACCGGGAACTGCTCGAACGGCTGCTGGGCGAGGTGGGACTCGACTACACGGAACTCGACACCATGGTGGTTCGCATCCTCGGGACGCCGCCCGGCAACTTCGGAACGCACCGGATCGAGGTCGATGCCGGCACCGACGACGGCCTGCAGGCCGGACAGGCGGTCGTGACCGGCGCCGGGCTGGTGGGCCGCCTCGAACAGGTCGACAGGGCCCGATCCACGGTCATGCTGGCGACGCACCCGGAGTTCCTCGTGGGCGTGCGGCTCGTGGCCTCCCAGGACGAGGGACTGGCCCGGGGCACCGGACGCGGCACCCTGGAGATCGAGGCCGGCATCCGCCTGGACGCCGAGGTCGGCTGGAACGAGGCGGTCGTGACCAGTGGCGGGCGGAGCCTGCTGCCGCCCGACCTGCCGGTGGGGCGGGTGATCGACCCCGATGAGCAGGCCGAGTACGAGCGCACCGTCGTCATCGACCTGGCCGCCGACCTGGAGGGCCTGAGCTTCCTCAACGTCGTGTTGACCGAACCCGAGGGCGACCCGTTGGGGATCGACGTCGGGCGCTCGGAGCGGGAGACGGGACCGTGACCCCGCGGCTGCGGATCCTGCTGCTCCTCGTCACGGCGCTGGCGTTGGAGGGCACGCTCCTCGACGAGTTCCGCTTCGGCGGCGTGGCGGTCGAACTGCTGTTGCTCGTGGCGATCCTGGCCGGCTACCACGGCGGCCCGGAGCGCGGTGCCATCACGGCCTTCTTCGCCGGCCTGCTCCACGACACCATCGTCGGTGCCCCGCTGGGGCTGCACGCCCTCGTGTACCCGCCCCTGGCCGTGGCCGTCAGCAGCCTCGAGCAGCGGATGCTCCGTTCGGCCCCGCTCACCGACGGGCTCGCCCTCTTCGCCGCGGTCGTTGCCGGTCAGGGCCTGGCCTCGGCGGTGGGCGTGCTCTTCGGGGTGCTGGGCCCGACGACCGACGACTTCGTCCGCCAGGCCATCCTGGCCGGCATCGTCACGGCGGTCGTGGCCGCTCCGGTGAGCCGGGTCGTGCGCTGGGCCACCACCGGCGACCTTCCGGACACCATCGACGTCCGTCGCGGCCGGGCCTGAGAAGTACGGGAGCAGGCAGGCCCCGCATGGACGAACTCACCCGCTACCGGATGCGCGTGCTGGCGGTGGTGGCGGTGTCGCTGTTCGCCGCCCTCCTCGCCCGGTTGTGGTACCTGCAGGTGATCACCACCGAACAGGCGGCTGCCGTGGCGGAGCAGAACGTCACCAGGGAGATCCGGGTCCCGGCGCCGCGGGGCCGCATCCTCGACGTCCAGGGCCGGGTACTGGTCGGCAACCGCATCACGACAGTCGTGACCATCAATCGGCGGGAGTTGGAGCAGGCCGACCTGGACGAGGAGCGTCGCCATCTGATGCTGACCCGAATCGCCGTCGAGGTGAACCGGGCCGGCAACGACCTGCTCAAGACCGACGACATCGAGGCGGCGCTGGCGGACCCCACCTACGGCCTCTACGACGACGTGCCGGTCGCCTTCGACGTCGGCGAGGACCTGCTGGTCTACTTCGGGGAGCGATCCGAGTACTTCCCCGGGGTCCGGGTCGTGGACTCGACGGTCCGCAGCTACCTCTACGGCGACCTGGCCAGCCACCTGTTGGGCTGGGTCGGCCCGCTCAACGACACCGAGTACCGCTCCCGGCGCCCTCCTGAAGGCAAGGACTACGCCCTCCGTGACGAGATCGGCAAGGCCGGCATCGAGTTGCTCTTCGAGGACGACCTCCGTGGCGAGGCCGGCTCGCGGGTGGTGGAGGTCGACCGGCGGGGGCGGATCGTCCGCGAGCGCGACGACCTGTTCGAGGCTCCGCTGCCCGGCGACGACGTGGTGCTGAGCATCGACGTCGACCTCCAGTACCTGGTCGAGACCGAGTTGGAGCGGACCATCTTCGCTGCACGTGAGCGTGAGCCGGAACGCGACGACGATGCCGAGGAGGAGCCGCCCGACTACGAGGCGCCGGGCGGGGCGATCGTGGTGCTGGCCCCGGACACGGGGGACGTCCTCGCCATGGCCTCCCATCCGAGCTACGACCCGAACGAGTCGATCGGCGGCTTCGGCGTGGGCCGCTGGGCGGAACTGAACGACCCCGCCAACGACCTGCCGATGTTCAACCGGGCCATCCAGGGGGAGTACGCACCCGGGTCGACGTTCAAGCTGTTCACCGCCCACGCTGCCTGGCACGAGGGCGTGTTCGGGACCGGCCGGGTGAAGCCGGCGGACGAGCCCTGGGACGACCCGGGCTACTACGTGCTGCAGAGTTGCAGTGGCGCCGACGAGGAGGCCGTCGAGGCCGGCGGCTGCATGTTCCGCAACGCCGGCAGCAAGCCCTACGAGCAGGTGGACCTGCCGCGCAGCCTCACCGTCTCGAGCGACGTCTTCTACTACACGATCGGTGAGTCGATCTACATCAATGCCGACCACAACGAGACCGGCATCCAGGACGCCGCTGAGGATTATGGGTTCGGCCTGCGCAGCGGCATCACCCTGCCGTTCGAGCAGGACGGCTACCTGCCCACGCCGGACAAGCGCATGGCTCGGCATCAGGACAATCCGACCGCCTTCCCCTACGGCGACTGGTACCCGGGCGACAACGTGAACGTCGCGATCGGGCAGGGCGACGTACTCGTCACGCCGGTCCAGCTGGCCAACGCGTACGCCACCTTCGCCAACGGCGGCACGCTGCGCTCCCCGAACGTGGTGTCGTCGGTGCGCACCAGGGAGGGCGAGGAGGTCCGCGCCTTCGGGCCGCGACAGGTGGCGACCGTCGACCTCGACCCCGAGTTCCGGGAGCAGGTGCTGGCCGGACTGTCGGGCGCGACCAGCGAGGAGCAGGGCACCGCCTACTGGGCCTTCAATTCGGAGGCGACCGGGGGCACCTACTTCCCGGTCGAACAGGTGCCGATCGCCGCCAAGACGGGGACCGCAGAGGTCCGGGGCAAGGCCGACACCTCGCTGTTCGTGGCGTTCGGGCCGGCCGAGGATCCGGACATCGCCGTGGCGGCGGTCATCGAGGAGGCCGGATTCGGCAGCCAGGTCGCCGCTCCGCTGGTGGCCCGCCTGCTCGAGGCGGCCCTGGTGGAGGGCGTCGAGGAGGCGCCGACGGCCGCCGTCAGCTACGCCCGCTCGGTTGCCCTGCCGCTCTGCGTGGACTGGTACGAGTGGATCACCGGGGACGACAGCCTCGGTCGCCTGGCGGGCTCGGACCCGACCGGCGACCCGACCTCCGGACCGGTACTCGATGCCGACGGCCGGGTGCGCGTCCGGGGTGAGGTCGTGGACTGCACCGAGTTGCTGGCCCGGGTGGCCGAGGCCCTCGAGGGCCTGGAGACGGGGACGTGACGGCAACGGCCCGTGCATCCGGGCGTCGGGTCGGCAGCAGCAGGTCCGGCTGGGGGTCCCTGGACCCGCCGCGGCCCTCCCTGGCGCGCCACATCGACATCGGGGTGCCGCTGTTCTCGCTGCTGCTGGCCGCCGCGGGAGCCGTGATGGTGTATTCGGCGACCCGGGGTCCGGCGACCGACCTGCGGCCGGCCGACGACACCTACCTCAAGCGGCACCTCGTGTTCGCCGCCGTCGGGGCCGTCGGCATGGCCCTCGTGGCCCTCGTCGGGCACCGCTGGGCGCGCCGCCTCATGGTTCCCGCCTACCTGGCCACCCTGGGCATGCTGGCGGCCGTCCTCTCCGCGGGCATCGAGGTGAAGGGCGCCCGGGCCCGATTCGACCTGGGCAGCTTCCAGATGCAGCCCAGCGAGCTCGGCAAGGTCGCCCTGATCGTCGCCCTGGCGGTGATCCTCGGCTCCGGCGAGGGTGTGGGGATCGCACGGCTCCTCGCCGCCGGGGTCGTGACCGCGGCACCGATCGTGGCGATCCTGGCCCAACCCGACCTCGGGACGATCCTCGTCTACGGCGCCATCTTCGCCGGGATGGTCCTCGTCGCGGGCGTCAAGGGCCGACACTTGGCGGTGCTCGCCCTGCTGCTCCTGACCGGCGCCGTCGTCCTCCTCCAGTCCGACCGCCTCAAGACCTACCAACTGGAACGACTCCTGGTCTTCATCGACGGCGAGGCCGACACGGCCGCCCGCTACAACCTCGAGCAGGCGGAGGTGGCGATCGGCAACGGGGGGATCACCGGCAAGGGACTGTTCCGGGGCACCCAGAACGTGTCCGACCTGGTGCCCGAGCAGCAGACTGACTTCATCTTCACGGTCATCGCCGAGGAGACGGGGTTCGTGGGCAGCGCGATCGTGCTGGGACTCTTCGCCCTGCTGTTGGCCCGGGTCTGGCGGATCGGCCGGTTGGCCGACGACCGGTACGGCCTGCTCATCGCCGCCGGGACGTTCTCGATGCTGCTGTTCCAGGTGTTCCAGAGCGTCGGGATGTCGACCGGGATCATGCCGATCACCGGGATCCCGCTGCCCCTGATCAGCTACGGCGGCTCGTCGGTGGTCGTCACCTTCCTGGCCCTCGGCCTCGTGCAGAGCGTCCACATGCGCCGCCACGAGGCCCGCCGCCGCAGCCTCTTCGTCGACGGACCACCTGGGCGGTCGCGGCGGTAGGCTGTCCACACCATGAGCTCGCTTTGGCCCGAGCTCGAGCAGTTCCTCGGCGAGGTCCAGAAGCCGGCCCGCTACATCGGCTGTGAGGACGGGATGCTCATCCCGGACCACCGGCCGGACAAGGCGGCCTGGCTGCTGGTCTACCCGGACACCTACGAGGTCGGGCTCCCCAACCAGGGTCTCCAGATCCTGTACGAAATCCTGAACGAACGGCCCGATGCGGTGGCCGAGCGGTCCTACGCGCCGTGGACCGACCTGGCCGCGGTGCTGCGCCGCGAGGGCCTGCCCCTGTTCTCGCTGGATACCCACCGAGCGGCAGGCGACTTCGACGTGCTGGCATTCAACCTTTCGGCCGAACTCGTCTACACGAACGTGCTCGAGTGCCTGGACCTGGCCGGCGTGCCGCTGCACGCCGCCGACCGCGGGGCCGACGACCCCCTGGTGCTGGTCGGCGGACACTGCGCCTACAACCCCGAGCCCATCGCCGACTTCGTCGACGCCGCCGTGCTGGGTGACGGCGAGGAGGTCGTCTCGGAGATCAACGAGTTGGTGGCCGCCTGGAAGCGGACGGGCCGCATCGACCGGCCGGGGCTGCTCGCCGACCTGGCCGGCATCGAGGGCGTCTACGTGCCGGGCCTCTACGAGGCCACCTGGCACGACGACGGCACGCTGGCGTCCGTGGCGCCGAACCATCCGGCGGCACCGGCGGAGGTGCCCAAGCGGACGGTCGCCGACCTGGCCGACTGGCCCTACCCCCGGCAGCAATTGGTCCCCCTGACCGAGGTGGTCCACGACCGGCTCAACGTCGAGGTCTTCCGGGGCTGCACGCGTGGCTGCCGCTTCTGCCAGGCGGGGATGATCACCCGCCCGGTCCGGGAGCGTCCCGCCGAGCAGGTGCGCACGATGGTGGCCGACGGCCTCCGCCGCACCGGTTACGACGAGGTCGCCCTCACGTCGCTCAGCACCGCCGACTTCTCGGGTATCGAGGAGGTCGTGGCCGCCACGGTCTCCGACGACGCCTGCGGGCAGGTATCGGTGTCGCTGCCCAGCCTGCGCGTCGACGCCTTCACCGTGGGGATCGCAGGGCAGATCCAGCGTGCGCGCCGCACCGGCCTCACCTTCGCCCCGGAAGCCGGCACCTGGCGGATGCGGCAGGTCATCAACAAGCTCATCCGCGAGGAGGACCTCTACGGGGCCGTCGAGTCCGCCTTCTCGAACGGCTGGCGCCGGGTCAAGCTCTACTTCCTCACCGGGCTCCCCACCGAGACCGACGAGGACACGCTCGGCATCGTCGAGCTGGCGAAGAACTGCGTGGAGATCGGCCGCCGGTACCACAAGGGGGCGTCGGTGACGGTCTCGGTCGGCGGCTTCGTGCCGAAGCCGTTCACGCCCTTCCAGTGGTTCGGGCAGAACACCGAGGCCGAGTTGCGGCGCAAGGTGGGCCTCCTGCGGGACGCCGCCCGCAAGGCCAGGGGCGTGCAGCTCAAGTGGCACGATCCTCGGGCCAGCGTCGTCGAGGGGCTCCTCAGCCGTGGCGACCGGCGCCTCGGCGCTGTCGTCGAGGACGTCTGGCGCAACGGCGGCGTCTTCCAGGAGTGGAGCGAGCACTTCGACCTGGACCTGTGGCTGTCGGCGCTGGAGCGGGCCGGACTCACGCTCGAGGACCTCGTCTACCGGCATCGCCGCGAGGACGAGGCGCTGCCGTGGGACCACCTCTCGGCCGGGCTGCACAAGGACTTCCTGTGGCAGGACTGGCGGGACGCCCTCGCCGAGGTCGGCCTCGAGGACTGCCGCTGGACGCCCTGCTACGACTGCGGGGCGTGCACCGGCTACGGCATCGAGCACGTCGTGGCCTCGGCGGTGCCGCCCGCGGGCGGCAGCCAGGGAACCGGTCAGGAGTTGGCCACCGGCGGCGAGGTGCCGGTGAAGCTGCTGGTCGGCGCGGGCGGGCGGGAGGCGGGCTCGTGAACGCCCCGCTCAACCCCCGACTGCGCGTGCGGTTCGCCAAGCACGGCAAGGTCCGGTTCACCAGTCACCGCGACGTGGCCCGCGTCTGGGAGCGGGCCCTGCGGCGGGTGGCCATGCCGGTGGCCTACAGCGAGGGGTTCTCGCCCCGACCTCGCCTCTCCTTCGGCCTGGCGCTGCCCACGGGCTGCGCCTCGGTGGGGGAGTACCTCGACATCGAACTGGACCGGGTCCGAGCCGGTGAGGTCGAGCTGGGCGATGAGCTGTGCCGGCGCCTGGACGCGGCGCTGCCGGTGGGCATCGACGTCCAGGCCGTGGCGCCGATCGAGCGGGGCGGCCCCTCTCTCCAGGAGGCGGTCGTGGCCTGCACCTGGGAGGTGGAGGTGGCGGGCACCGGAGGCACGGCCGTCCCGGGGGTTGGCGGCAGTGTTCGCCTGCGTGCCGTCCTCGGCACGCGACCGCGGGCGCTCCGCCCCAGCGAGTTGCTGGAGGCCGGCAACCTCGTGGCGGCAGGGGACGCGCATCCGCCCCTTCGGGCCCGGGCCGTGTGCAGGATGCACCAGTGGATCGAGGCAGAAGCCGAGGAGCCGGGCACCAGTCCGGACGACGAATTCGACAGGAACCGATTGATCATGCAGGGCCACCGGTGGACGGGCTGGCAGGAGCGGGGGCTGACCGAGCCCCTTCCGCTCCCGGCCACGGCTGCCGTCCCTGCCGCGCTCGTGGGGACACGGGCGTGAACAGAAGGGAACAAGACCATGGGCGAACAGCGCCCCGAGAACACCAGTCAGAACGCA
>LUME01000215.1_pt1 | contig 17778 bp, 17 predicted proteins | sample 729951 | NCBI WGS metagenome assembly LUME01 (sample SAMN03860271, study PRJNA289734) | marine metagenome | biome: seawater column; feature: ocean; material: water; isolation source: Red Sea water column Station 34 - depth 200m | place: Saudi Arabia: Red Sea | collected 2011-10-15 | depth 200 m | reverse complement strand
AATCGCCTCGGCGTACATCAGCGGTGGAAGATTTCAACCGGCATGCAGTTCACCCGGTTCAAGAGTATCCCCATGCGGATCGGTTATATGTACGGCGGAAAATACCTTAAGGAACTCGGCTTCGGTGCTGGGCTCCATGCCGGACCGATTATTTACGATTTTGCTTTTTCGTTCCGGAACGGAATCTGGATTCACAATATGAAAGGGGCGTCAATCTCTTTTGGTGTCGCCCTCACCAGTTTCAAGAGCCGGAAAGACAAACCGGCGCCGAGCCAGAGCCAGTAAGTGTCGGCTACTTTCTTGCTCGAACGAGCAGGATTATCCCCCCGATTGTAAATAGTATATTCCCGATCCAAGCGGAGAGGACCGGTTCAAGAATCCCTTTATAGCCGAGCGTCTGTCCGAATCGGATAAACGCGTAGTAACCAAAAATGACAAAGACGCTCATGCCGGCGCCGAAAGCGAGGCCTGTCCTCGGTTTGAATGCCACCAGAGGGAACGCAAACAGTACAACAATGACATTGGTGAAGGCGAACGAAATCTTTCCATAGAGGTTTACCTTCCACCGAGTGGTGTCAACGCCGCTCTCGTTCAACTCGGCGATGAACGACTTTAGGTCAACGTAGTTCTTTTCCTGAGGCGAGACAGCCCGTTTCGTCAAATCATCCGGCCGGAAATCGATGGCGAGCAGGGTATCCCTCCGAGAAAAATGGACCCCCGTCTCAAACCCGTCTGGATGAAACTCGCGGATGGCATAGGTGTTCAGACGCCACTTTTCCTCTTCTTCTCTCCACACCATGGTGCTGGCGTCGATTCGTCTGGTCAGCTTATCTTCATCCATGAAATGAATCACCACGCCCGCCGCCTTCAGAGTCTTTGGCGTATACCGATCGATGGCAATGTGAAAGGCGTCGGACTTTCTCAAGAAAATATCCTGATTCTTTGTTGAGTACTGCCTGCTGCGGGACTTGATGAGATAATCTTTTTCGATGGCCCGCCGTTTCTGATTTCCGGCAGTTACCACGCGGTCTTCAAAAAAGAACGACGCACCGCTGATCAAGATTGAACAGAGAATCAGTGGCATGGCGATTCTGTAGAGGGAGACGCCGGAGGCTTTCATGGCTGTCAGTTCGTTCCGTCTCGACAACAGCCCTACAGTGAAGATCGTGGAAACGAGCACGGCCATGGGGAGGCCTATGCTGACGAACCACGGAATTGAATGGAAATAGTAGGCGGCGATCACCCCTTTTGGAACCTCGGCATCGATGAACTTGTCCATATTTTCCACTGCGTCAACGACGAGAAAAATGACGATAAAGCCGAGGAGCGATACGCCCAGTAGAGAGAAAAACTGCCGGACGACGTAGGAATCAATCCTTTTCATGATGTTTTCAAGTTACTTCGGTCGGTAACAATATGGGAGGAAAAATCACTTTTCTCCCTCTTTACTGCCCGTTATATTGGCCCTCTTCGTGAACGGCATGTCCCGCAAACTTTTTCTAACAGGAGTAATTATACTCATACTTGCTTGGGGAGCGTTGGTTCCGTCCGTGGAGACGATGGAGTTTCATCCGTCGCTTCCATCTCTAATCCCTCCCTTGCTGGCCATCTCCATGGCGCTTATTACACGGGAGGTAATCCTTTCGCTTTTCTGCGGCATCTGGATCGGTTCCACGATGATGACAGGGTACAACCCAATTTCAGGACTGTTGGCGACCATTGACACACACATCATCAATTCGATTATCGATTCCGATCAGGCGAAGATTCTGCTTTTCACACTCGGCTTTGGCGGTGTAATCGGCATCGTGAGCGCCAACGGCGGTATGAAAGGGGTGGTGGAGAGCGCCTCTAAGTACGCCAGCACAAGAAAGCGCAGCCAACTCGCGACAATGATGATGGGTGTTGTCATTTTCTTCGACGACTACGCCAACACCCTCTTTGTCGGAAACATGATGCGGCCGTTTACGGACCGACTCAAAGTGTCCCGGGAAAAGCTCGCTTACATTGTCGATTCCACCGCTGCTCCGGTGGCATCTCTGGCGATCATCAGCACTTGGTCAGTCTTCCAGATGTCGCTGCTGGAAACGCCCTATAAAGCTTACGGGATAACGGAGAATCCATACATCACATTCATCAACTCCATCCCTTACTCATTCTACTGCATTCTCACTGTCATTTTCATGGGGTACTTGCTGTGGACGGGGAGGGACTACAGCAATATGCTCAAAGCTGAGCGTCGGGCAATCCGGGAAGGGAAAGTTCTTGCGGACGGCGCTCAACCGCTCACCGACGACGAAATGACCAAGGCGGGGGTCCTCACTTCAGGGGGGTCACACTGGACGAACGCCATGGTACCAATCCTGCTGGTGGTTCTTATCACGGTGGTGGGACTTTATGTAACAGGGACCAGCGCGCTTGCGCCGGGCGACGATCATTCCGTCCGAAACATCATCGGCTCTTCCGATCCGTACAGGGCGCTCATTTGGGGGTCGCTGCTGGCGGGGATAATTGCGATTCTTCTCTCAAACGGGCAGGGAATTCTCACCTTGCGTGAGGGAGTCGAATCGTGGGTACAAGGGGCGAAATCGATGCTGATGGCGTGCATGATTCTTGTGCTGGCCTGGACACTGGGCGATATTTGCGGTGAGGTGAAGACGGCAGACTATATCATCAGCCTCACGGAAGGACTACTGACACCGGCACTTCTGCCGGCAGTCACCTTTCTCACCGCCGCTTTGGTCAGCTTTTGTACAGGCACGTCTTGGGGGACCATGCCGATTCTTGTCCCCATTGCAGTGCCGCTGGCGTTCAAGCTCCTTGGCGGCGATCCGAACACTGTATTGGCTGAGCCCATCTACCTCGCTACCTTCGCCAGCGTCCTCTCAGGCTGTGTCTTTGGTGATCACTGTTCACCACTCTCGGATACCACAATCCTCTCCTCCATCGCCTCCGGCTCTGATCACGTAGATCACGTTCGGACTCAGCTCCCTTACGCTATGACGACGGGAATCATCAGTCTTATTCTCGGCTATGCGATGGTCAGTTATCTGCCGGTGGGTGTTGCGATCGCGTTTGGCGCGATTGTTGTTTTCGGCGTGGTGAAGTTCTTAGGCCGCAGGGCGGACGCCTAAGACCGCCTCTTCCTGCGTATGTGAATCCGCTCGACCTGACTCGGCGTCGATCGAAGAATCCTGATGCTGACATGATCGCTGTCGAGGATTTCGCCTGTGGCGGGAATTCTCCCGAGGCGGTCGATGATGAATCCTCCCACCGTCTCATAATTCCCTGAAGGAAGCTCAATCCCGTACTCATCGATCAGTTCATCGAGGCTCATCCTGCCGTCCATGACAAGACTGCCGTCAGAGAGGCGCGAGACACGGTTCGCCTCTTCATCGAATACATCCTCAAATTCGCCGAACAGCTCCTCAATGAGGTCCTCGACAGTAACAAGTCCTGTGGTCTCCCCGTTTGGCGCAACGACCATGGCGAGGGTCGACCGATAGCGCCGCAGTTCGCTGAGCGCTTCGCTGGGGGTCATCGATTCACTGATGAAGAGAGGCCGTCGAGCCAAGTCTGAAAGATCGCCCTCACTGGAAATCAAGTCGTGGAGAAAGACGATTCCCCGAATATCGTCAACAGAACCGTTGAAGAGTGCCAGTTTGGAGAGGCCTGTGGAATCCATCAGGTTGATTGCATCTTCGATTGAAGCGTTCTCATCGATTCCGATGATATCCGCTCGAGGGGTCATGGCCGCCTTCACCGGCTGAGAACCGAATTCGAATATATTGGTGATTACCTCTTTCTCTTCGGCTTCTAGATCTTCACCGGCATCTGCTTCGTCGAAAAGAATTTTCAGTTCGTCTCTTGCGAGGAAGTCGGTTCCTATCCGCTTGGGATTATCGCCATTCGGGAAACGGGAAGCGTAACCCCGGGCCAGCCAGACGAAAGGAGCGAGAAGCAGTTCAGATGCTTTCAACAGGGGCGTCGCCATCACAGCCATGGAACTGGCGTTGTCCCGAGCAAAACTTTTTGGCAGCACCTCACCAAACAGGAGAATGATAGAGCCGAGGACTAGAATTATCAGAAGTTCAGAAAATCCCTGCCGGGCCAGAACGATGGTTGCGTAGGAGGAGGTGAGGACGTTGGCGAGGTTTGTCCCTACCAGCACCGAGGTGAGGTACTGATCGGGCTCAGCCATGAGCGCTTCGGTCCGCCGTGCCGTTTTGTTGCCTCCCTCTCGCCAGACCGCAAGCTGTACCGGATTGGCCTGAAGAAATGCGATCTCCGTCCCGGAAAAAAATGCCGAGAGGACGAGGCCAAACAGAGCAATGGCCGATTCTATCATTGCCTCAATTTACGCAGAACCGCCGGAGATGGGAGAGATATGATCGACTTGAATCCTCTTCGTCGGCGATGAGCGGATGATTAATTTTCGTCTACGGAAGAAGTTCAAACCATGGATAAACGACTGAACAGGGGGGCACTTGCAACGGAACAGCAGAACCTGTCTTCCATGGAGCTGGATTCCAAATCTGTTTCGGAGATTCTGGAGATCTCGCAGTAGATGCTATCAGGAACGGCGGGCATGTGATTTACATCGGCGCGGGAACGAGCGGACGCCTCGGTGTACTGGACGCATCGGAATGTCCCCCAACTTTCTCAGCGCCTCCCGATATGTTCAAGGGAGTGATCGCCGGTGGCGACGAGGCGCTTCGGAAATCGATAGAAGGGGCAGAGGACAAACCTGAAAATGCGGAGATTGATCTGCAATCTGCCGGCATGGCGGCCGGAGATGTGGTGATCGGCATCGCCAGCAGCGGTACAACGCCTTACGTCCTTCACGCTTTGGAGTACGCCAAGGATGAGAGATGTGCAACTGTATTCCTCATCTGTAACGCCGATCCGCTGATTGAACCGGAGGTGGATGTGCTGATCGCTGTTTCCGTCGGGCGCGAGGTGATTACGGGCTCCACAAGAATGAAATCGGGCACTGCCACCAAGATGATTCTGAACATGATTTCGACCGCCACCATGGTCCGCCTCGGCAAGGTCTACGGAAACCTTATGGTCGATCTTAGGGCGGTGAACGACAAGCTGATCGATCGCGGCACTCGCATCATTTCACAGTTGACAGGGCTGGACTATGATTCGGCCCACGACCTGCTGCACCGCGCTGAGAAAGAAGTGAAGACCGCCATCGTTATGCACCACCGCCAGTGCGACATCTCAACCGCTCGCGCTAGGCTGGAAAAGGAGGGCGGGTTCTTGAGGAGCGTCCTGGAGAGATGACTAACCGTGGCTTAGAAAGTAAAGAACACCTCGTCATGGTGGGACTGATGACGGGCACCTCCATGGACGGCCTCGACATCTGTGTGGCGAAAGTCCAGTTTTCCGGCGAATCGGCAGAGGCCGTTGTGGTGGCGGAAGGTTCTTTGCCGTACCCCGATGCGCTGAGAGAGAGCGTAGAGAACTGTCTGAGTGGGGACGCGGATAAGATTGCCGTCACCCACTTCACCCTCGGAGAGTTCATGGCAACCGAAACGAAGCGGTTCTTAACCGAACGAAGCATCAAGAATGTGGACGCCGTCGGGATGCACGGACAGACTATCCACCACGTCAGCGGAGAGGCGTCTCTTCAGATTGGTGAACCTTCGTTTTTGGCACAGACGTTGGATCTCCCTGTGGTGTCTGACTTCCGGGCCGCCGATATCGCCGCCGGCGGGACCGGCGCCCCGCTCATACCGATGGTCGACAGGTGGCTTTTTCAGCAGGAAGCGGGAGCGGTTATCTGTCTCAATCTTGGGGGCGTGGCGAATGTCACATACCTTCCCCCTTCCGGCGCTGATGAGGAGATTATCGGATTTGACACCGGCCCAGGAATGGCTTTGATGGACGAGGTGATGGGAACATCAACAGGAGAAAAGTTCGACGATAGAGGCGCGCGTTCGTTGCGGGGGGTTCCGGAAATTGAAAAAGTTAATGAATGGCTGGAACACCCTTTCATCCAAGCGCCGCCGCCAAAATCGACGGGCCGGGACATTTTTGGCTCCTTGTGGCTGAAAGAAAACACCATTGACCGGCAGTCGAGAGAGCCCGATGACCTGCTTGCGACACTATCCCTTTTTACGGCACGGAGTGTGGCGGTAAATTGTCGGCAGTTCCTCCCCCTCGATTCAGTCCAACAACTCATCGTATCGGGAGGAGGCGTCTACAACGAAGCGGTTATGAATCATCTCGAAGAACAATTTGCGCCAGTGACTCTCGTCACTTCACAGGAGTACGGCATCGATCCATTCATGAAGGAAGCGTTGGGTTTCGCGATGCTGGGCGCCGCGAACCTCAAGGGAATTCCGGCAAATCTTCCATCGGTGACTGGGGCGAAGAGGCAAGTGGTTCTTGGGAAAGTGACAGTTTGAGCAGACGATGAAAGTAAACCGTTACGTCTTCAGACAGTACGATGTTCGGGGTGTGGTCGCTGAGGACTTTCCACCGGAGTTTGTGACGGGGCTCGGCCGAGCCTTTGGCACCTTCGTAAAACGGGAGGGGGTGAGGGAAATATCGCTCAGCGGCGATGTCCGCCTCACGACGCCGGAACTGAAGAAACAGTTCAAAGACGGCATACTGGAAACGGGCACCGATGTCATTGATATCGGAACTTTGCCGACGCCCGCCAACTACTACAGCATGTGGAAGCTCGACGTGGGCGCTGCTGTCCAGATCACCGGCAGCCACAACCCTGCCGAAATGAACGGATTCAAGATGTCTCTCAATAAAGGCGCCGTTTATGGTGATCAGATTCAGCAGTTGATGATTCTGATGGAAAGTGAAAATTTTGAGAGCGGGGATGGAACGGAGGTCAAGTATCGTATTCTCGATGAATATATCGAGATGCTCCAGAGTAAGATAAATCTGGAGCGGCCGATGAAGCTCGCCATGGACTGCGGCAACGCCGCCGCCTGCCTCGCAGCGCCTGAAGTGTTCAGCGGCCTCGGCGCCGAAACGACCGAGCTTTTCTGTGACGTAGACGGCCGATTCCCGAACCATCATCCTGATCCGACCGTTCTGGAAAATGTGGCCGAACTGGTCGCAACCCTGAAGGGGGGAGACTTCGATGCTGGACTCGCTTACGATGGCGACGCCGACCGCATCGGACTGATCGACGAAACGGGGAACGTCGTCTTTGCAGATCAGATTATGGCGCTGATGCTGCCGGAAATCATCCAGGTCGGCGAAGAGATTCTTTTCGATGTCAAATGTTCACAGGCCCTTGAGGAAGAGATTCTGAGACATGGAGGTCGGCCTGTTATCTGGAAGACGGGACACTCCCTCATCAAACAGAGGATGAAGGAATTGGGGTGCAAATTCGGCGGCGAGATGAGCGGCCACATCTTCTTTGCGGACGACTATTTCGGTTGCAGTAGCGGAAGCTGTCCGAACTGGTGTCGGCCCTGCCGCACTACTATTCTACTCCGGAAATGAGGTTGGACTGTTCGAACGACGAAGAGAAATTCAGGATCAACGATGAAGCGACGGCGTTCTTCAAGCAGAAGTATGATTGTCTCGACATCGACGGTGTCAGGATTCGGTTCTCAGATGGGTGGGGACTTGTTCGGGCGTCGAACACACAGCCGGTCATTGTCTGCCGTTTCGAGGCGAAGAGTGAGGAGCGAATGAAGGAGCTTCAGCGGTTGATCCTCAGCAAGATCGGGGAATTGGGCGAGGTGGATGTTCCTGATGTCGTCTGACGCCTTCAGGGAGAGACTCACCGGTTACCGCTCAAGAATTGACGAGGCGCTGCTTCAAATCGCAAAGGGCGCTGAACCGGCCTATCTTTATGATCCGATACGATATGTCTTTTCCGGCAGAGGAAAGCGGCTCAGACCGGTGCTGGTTTTCTTAACAGCGTCAGGCTTCGGAGCCGATGAGGAGGAGACGCTTCCGGCCGCATTGGCCGTTGAAATCCTGCACAATTTCTCTCTCGTTCACGACGATATTATGGATGGCGATGATCTCCGGCACGGAAAAGAGACAGTCCATAATCGGTGGGACAACTCGACGGCGATACTTGCAGGAGACGGCATTTTTGCACTTGCCTTTGATCAGTTGAACCGTTTGAACGACACTTCTGTCGCTTCTATGAGACTGTTTACGAACGCCACTCTTCGGTTGTGCGAAGGGCAGGCGCTGGACAAGGCTTTCGAGACAGACGACGAAGTGAGTGTCAACGATTATCTCGAAATGGTTCGCCTCAAGACAGGAACGCTGTTGTCGCTCTGCTGTCAGCTTGGCGCGGTTGTAGGGGAGGCCGGAGATGAAGAAGTTGATGCCGTTGCCGCCTTCGGTGAGCTGGTGGGGCAGGCGTTCCAGATTCAGGATGACATCTTGGAGATCTACTCCGATTCCGAAAAGATGGGGAAAAGTTTGGGGAGCGACATCATTGCGGGGAAGAAAACTTTTCTGACCTGCAAGGCTGAGAAATTGGATCGGTCCCACTGGCGGGAATTCATGCAGAGTTTGGAAGGCGAATCGTTGGACGAAAGGATTCCAAAGATTCGCGACTATTTCGGTAAGAATGGAATTGTAACGGACGGAGAAAAACTGGTGAAGGAACTGTCTGAGGACGCAATTTCTCAGCTTGAACCACTGCCTTCCGATGTTCAAGCAAATCTAACTCCCTTCGTTCAGTACCTGATGGAGAGGAAGAATTGAATAAGGATTTTCACACTCTCGATCCCTCAGCGATGCACCGGCAGATTTTCACATTTCCTGAACAGATGCAGAGCGCTTTCCGCATTGCCGATGAGTCAGTTCCACAGGGCAAGAAATCAACCGCGACGGCAGTCGTCATTGCGGGGATGGGCGGCTCCGCCATTGGAGGTGATCTCATAAAGGCGCTTACTGCCGATTCGGCAACCGTCCCCATCGAAGTGGTGAGAGACTATTCGCTCCCCGCTTGGGTCGGCCCATCAACGGCTGTAATCTGCGTAAGCTACTCGGGCAACACAGAAGAGTCGCTCTCCTGTTACGATGAAGCGTGCAAGAATGGCGCACAGTTGATCGGCATCACTTCCGGAGGAGAGCTTGCTGATCGATTGAAAGAAGACGGCGGCCACCTTATCACGATTCCCGGGGGGAACCCCCCTCGCGCGTCCCTCGGTCTTGTCTCCATCCCGGCACTCGTTTATCTTTCCCGGCAAGGGCTCTGTTCGGGAGCAGAAGAAAATGAAATCGCTGGAGCCGCTGCCCTTCTTTCCAAACACAGATCGGAGTTCTCAAAACAGTCTGATTCCAACAGGGCGCTGAATCTGGCGAAAAAAATTTGCGGCTCCATCCCCATTATTTACGGAGATGCCCGGTACACTGGAGCGGTGGCGCTTCGTTTTCGGGGACAGTTGGAAGAGAACGCGAAAATGGTTGCGTTCCATCATTCCCTTCCTGAAATGAATCACAATGAAATTGTCGGCTATCTCAATAATCCGAATCTCTTACAAAAGGCTGGAATTATCTGGCTCCTGGATGAGGATCAACACACACGGACCGGACTGAGACAGTCTCTGACAAGAGATCTAATCGGCGATATTGTCGGCTATCAGGAAGAAATTCAGAGCGTTGGCGGCAGTCTCTTGGAGAGACTTTTCTATCTTATCCACTTTTGCGATTGGGTCAGTTACTGGTGTGCCATCCTTCACGGTACTGATCCATCGCCGGTAGAAAGGATTGAAGCTCTGAAACAGAGTCTCTCAGCCAGTAGCGGAAAATGAAGCCAATAGGGTTGCTTTGAGTAGATCAATCACCTAAATTAGAACAAGCCTGATATCAAAATTCATGATCCCCGTTGAAGTCACAAGAATTTCGTTTTACCCTCCGAGCAAGGGGTATGCAGTTGTGCTTCAGGAGATAGGCGGGGAGGAGCGGAAGCTCCCAGTGATCGTTGGCGCGTTCGAAGCACAGTCCATCGCCCTTGCCAGAGAAAAGGTGGACACCCCCCGCCCCATGACCCATGATCTGTTGACAGCAATTTTCGAGGAACTGGAAGTGCATGTAAAGGCTGTCGTGGTGACGAATCTTTCAGAAGGCACCTACTACGCGGGCATCCGAATCGATCTCGATGGGGAGGACGAAACAGAGGTCGACTCTCGGCCGTCGGACGCCATCGCCGTTGCGCTCCGACTCGGGGCTCCAATTTTCGTGGACGAGGAAGTGATGAGCGAGGCGGGCGTGGAGGACGACGAGCAGTCGGGCGTTAGTTTTGAGGAGCTGGTCCACGGCCACGATAACAATCGAAGAAAAATTCTTGAAGAAAAACTACAGAAGGCTGTTGAGGACGAAGAGTATGAGCGGGCCGCCGAAATCCGCGATGAGCTCGGCGCCATTGAAAGGAAGACTCCGAGCGTCTGATTACTCTTTTATTCTCTCGAGAGTTATCTGTGAAGCCGCCTGTTCAGCGGCTTTTTTTGTAGCCTCCGACGCCGTGGCGTGAGTCTCTGACCCAATCCGGACGGCCACCTTAAACAGCTTCTCGTGTTCGGCCCCTTCGGTGTCGGTTACAATAAAGCGGGGCGTCTCCAGAGCGTTGGCCTGACAGTGCTCAATGAGCAAACCTTTGTAATTGAGAGTCTTCCACGCTTCCCTTCGGTGCCGCCAGACAGTCCGTTCTATTAGTCTGGAGCACGGCTTGATGCCGCCGTCGAGCTTTATGGCGGCAATGAGGGATTCGAATACGTTGGCGAGTTGCTTCTCGGACACTTTCGGTTTTCCCAAATCGAGAGACGGTCCTGCCTTAATATGATTGAGAAGCCCGAGCTCTTCCCCTAGTTTTGCGAGGTATCCTTTCTGGACTAACGTAGATCGGCGCTGCGTGAGGAGGCCTTCTCTTGCACGAGGGAATTCACGGAGCAGCATCTCTGAAATCACCTCATCGAGGATTGCATCTCCCAGGAATTCCAGCTGCTCATAATTTCGGGAGACGCGAGGTTCTTTCGATTTGTGAGTTAGGGCAGTTCGGAGGAGGGCCGGATCGCGAAAAAAGTAGCCGAGTTCGGTCTGGAGACTGAAGAGAGGTTCGTCACGATGAACGTAGCGCCAGATAAATGATCTGATAAGTCGAGTCAGCGGATTCACGCCCACTGCTTCAGAACGAGCACCGCGTTGTGACCACCGAATCCAAAGGTGTTCGAGATGGCGACGTTCACTTCCCGCTCGGCCGCTTTGTTTGGTGTATAGTTCAGATTGCAATCTGGATCTGGATTTTCGTAATTGATGGTCGGGGGAATCCTGTTTTCCAGAATCGACATTGTACACGCCACTGCCTCGATCCCGCCGCTCGCACCAAGGAGATGGCCTGTCATGGACTTGGTTGAACTGACGTTTAGAGTTTCAGCGTGATCACCGAAAACTTCCCTGATCGCTGCTGTTTCATTCTTATCATTGAAGGGGGTGGAAGTGCCGTGGGCGTTAATATAGTCGACATCTTCAACTTGCAGGTCTGCATCCTCCACCGCTCGTTTCATGGCACGGACACCCCCCTCACCGCCCGGCGCGGGAGCAGTAATATGATGAGCGTCTCCGGTGGCGCCGTAACCGCCGACTTCGCCGTAGACAGTTGCGCCTCTTGCTTCCGCATGTTCAGCCTCTTCAAGGATCAGCACACCGGCGCCCTCACCCATGACAAAGCCGTCCCGCGCCTGATCGAAGGGACGTGACGCTTGTTTAGGGTTCTCGTTCTGAGTAGAGAGTGCCTTCATATTCGAGAATCCGGCGTAGGCGATGGGGGTGATAGAGGCCTCCGAACCGCCGGTCAGGATCACGTCTGCATCGCCGTGCTGGATCAGACGGTATGCGTCGCCGATGGCGTTTGTGGCACTGGCACACGCCGAGACAACACTGTAGTTCGGCCCTTTCATACCCCACCGAATGGAGATGAGCCCCGGTGCGATATCAGGAATGAACATAGGAATAAAGAAAGGTGAAATTGCCCGGGGCCCGCGATTGATAAGCCTCCTGTTCTGGCTCTCCATGGTCTTAAGACCACCCACCCCCGAGCCGAGTACCACTCCGAACCGATCCATGTCTGGAATGCCGTTCTCAAGGTCAGCATCTTTCAACGCCTCATCTGCCGCTGCGATGGCGTAGACGGCGAACTCGTCGAGGCGGTTCAACTCTTTCCTGTCAAGATAGTCTTCAGGCGAGAAGTCGTTGACCTCGCCGCCAATCTTTACGGAATGATCGGCCGTATCAAACTTTGTGACGGTGGAAATGCCGCTCTTTCCGGCGAGGAGGTTCTCCCAGAAAAGGCGAACTCCCACACCGAACGGGGACACCACTCCCATCCCCGTGACGACGACGCGACGGGACACGGAACCTAACCGGAGTGAGAATCTATATAATCTACGGCGGAGCCTACGGTGGTAAGTTTTTCAGCTTCCTCGTCCGGGATTTCCATGCCGAACTCTTCTTCGAGCTGCATGATCAATTCCACGGTGTCAAGTGAATCGGCTCCGAGATCATCCACAAAGGAAGCTTCGGCAGTGATCTTATCTTCATCGGCGCCGAGCTTGTCCATGATCACTTCTTTCACCTTGACGAAACTGGACATCTGTCTTCTCCTTTTACATGTAGAGACCGCCATTTACGGCAATCGTCTGCCCCGTAATGTAACCTGCCGCAGCGGAACAGAGAAAGAGCACTGTTTCAGCAATTTCATCCGCCGTTCCAATCCTTCCGAGCGGTATATGATTGATTAGATCTTCTTTCACTTGATCGTTCAAGTCCGAAGTCATGTCCGTGGCGATATAGCCTGGCGCGATGGCGTTCACGGTGATGCTTCGTGAGGCCAATTCTCTGGCCGTCGTTTTGGTGAGGCCGATCATTCCGGCCTTGGCGGCGGAATAGTTTGCCTGCCCCGCATTACCCATCATCCCGGAGACTGAACTGATGTTAATGATTCTCCCTGACCGCTTCTTCATCATGATAGGGGTCACGGCCTTGATGCCGTTAAAGCACCCCTTAAGATTGATATCGATAACAGTGTCCCAATCGTTTTCCTTCATCCGGAGAAGGAGGTTATCTTTCACAATTCCGGCGTTGTTGACGAGAAAGTCCACGCTGCCAAACTTATCCGCCGATTCGGCGACGGCGCTGGCGAAGTCGGACATGTCAGAAACATCCAACCTTATGGCATGAGCTTCGCCGCCACTCTCTCGAATTTCCGAGACCACCTCATCAAGAGCTTCAATCGTCCTGCTGGCGCAAGTGACACGGATGCCGTTCGAAGCGAACAGTTTTGCAATGGCACGGCCAATTCCGCGAGATGCGCCTGTGACGAATGCTGATTGGGTTTCAGACAACTTCGAGTTCCTCCATCTGTTCAATTCTCTCAATTCCGCGGATTGGCAGAGAGCGATCAATCCGCCTGTTCAATCCCTGCAGGACTCGCCCGGGGCCGACCTCCACAAAGCTCTCAGCGCCGCCCTCACGCAGAGTCTCGATAGTTTCTGTCCACCTGACGGGACTGTCGAGCTGGCTGATCAGGTTTTCGAGGATCTGTTCGGGCTCGGTGGTTTCTTCTGCAGTTACATTCATGACGACGGGAAATCTTGCGGGATTCAACTCTGTTTCCCCGAGAGCCTCAATCATGGCGCTCTTCGCACTGGACATGAGCGGAGAATGAAACGCACCACTCACATTCAGTTCAACAGTTTTCATGGCTCCGGCTTTGTCAGCGAGTTCCATGGCTTGTTTAACTGCCTGAACGCTGCCTGAAATTACGACCTGCCCCGGTGAGTTGAAATTGGCCGGGACCACCACCTCTGCATCCTGAGAGGTTTCATTACAGAACTGTAATACTGTTTCGTCACTCAGTCCGAGAATCGCGGCCATCGTCCCTTTCTGTTCATTGCCTGCTCGGCTCATAGCTTTGCCCCGGAGTTTTACGAGAGCGAGCGCATCAGCAAAATCGAAGACGCCTGCGGCGGTCAATGCGGAATACTCTCCCAGACTGTGCCCCGCAGAGAAGGAGGGGTCGCTGCCCGATTCCGTCAGCATCTCGGCCAGTATGACACTGACCACGAAAATGGCAGGTTGGGTGAACTGAGTCTGACGGAGCTTTTCTTCAGGCCCTTCAAACGAAAGAGCTGCAAGGTCCATGCCCATGATCTGGTTTGCTTCTTCATAGCGAAGTCTCGCCCGTTCAGAACTGTCGAACAGATCTTTCCCCATTCCGACTTTCTGTGAGCCCTGTCCGGGGAACAGGAACGCCGTTTTCATTGGCATTGCCCCCAACGGATCAACGTCGCGCCCCAGGTGAATCCCGCCCCGAAGGCAGACAAGAGGAGAAGGTCGCCCTCCTCAAGCCGTTCATCCGCCACCGCTTCGCTGAGGCCGATGGGAATTGTTCCAGCAGTCGTATTCGCGACTCTTTCAATGTTGATCAAAACCTGCTCTTCAGACAGTCCCAGCTTTTCCGCACTGGCGTCGATGATTCGCTTATTCGCCTGATGAGGAATAAACAGTTTCAAGTCCTTACCCGAGAGGCCGTTGCGCGAGAGGATTGTTTCCGCTGCATCAGCCATGCCGCGCACCGCGGACTTATAGACTTCACGTCCGTCCTGCTTGAGATAGTGGAGACGTTGATCAACCGTTTCCCGGGTGGCTGGATGCCGGCTGCCACCGCCGGGCATAAAGAGTCGTTTGCCGCCGCTTCCATCTGTAAACATGATTGAATCGATGATACCGTCCTCACCGTCCGTCGGCTCGAGAAGCACGGCACCGGCGCCATCTCCGAAAAGGATACATGTCGTTCTGTCCTCATAGTCGAGGACGGAGGTCATTGTATCTCCGCCGACGACCAGAATTTTTTGGTGCTTTTCCGAGGCGATGAGCCCCGCCGCCGTCTCAAGAGAAAAGATGAAGCCGGAACAGGCAGCATTCAGATCGAATGCCCACGCATTCGTGGCGCCAATGGCGTCTTGAATCAGCGCCGCCGTAGATGGGAAAAACATATCCGGTGTCACTGTGCCGACGATAATGGCATCAATTTCAGCGACATCAATGCCAGTCTTCTCAATGATCTGACGGGCCGAATTGATTCCCATGTGGGACGTGGCCTCATCCTCAGCTACCACACGGCGTTCGGCGATGCCGGTTCGACTCCTGATCCATTCATCATTCGTATCAACGGTCTTCTCGAGCTCGGCGTTGGTTAGAATCCGCTCGGGGAGGTAGTGGGCGACAGCCGAGATCGTGGCTCTTTTCGTCATGCACTTCCTTCGATCAGAGAAACGGTGGACGAAATATCGTCTCTGATCGAACCGACGAGGTTCGTTTCGGCCGATTTCTTTGCAGCGAAAATAGCGTTCTTGATCGCCCTTGCCGGCGAACTGCCGTGGCAGATGATTACATCGCCGTTCACACCGAGCAGGGGTACACCGCCGTACTCTTCATATTCGAAGTGACGCATTGCCTTGGAAAATATTGATCTGAACTCGCTCTTCTTTTCAGCGGACTCATCCTGGCCTTCCAACTGCGCTGAGACGTCGCGGTGAACATGGCGAATCCACCCTTCGGCAAACTTTACAAGATTGTTGCCGAGAAAGCCGTCACAGACAACCACATCAACCTTGCCTTCAAAAAGATATCGGCTCTCGACGTTTCCCTCAAATGTTGGCAAATACTCTTTCATTAACGCGTGAGATTCCAAGTAGAGATCGTTCCCTTTCGTCTCTTCGACACCGATATTGAGCAACCCAATTTTCGGTTCATCAACTCCCTGAATGTGGGACATATATTCCGAGGCCATAATGGCGAACTGGAGAAGATGTTCCGGTTTCGCTTCGGAATTCGCGCCGGCATCACAGAGGACCAGCCCGTTGTTTCCAGATGGGAAGAAGACTCCAAGCGCCGGCCTTTTGACTCCTTCAATTCTGCCGAGAAGAAAGAGAGAGGCGGCAAGGATGGCCCCCGTGCTTCCGGCGCTTACGAACGCTCTCGCTTTCCCGCTCTTAATCATTTCTATGCCCGCCACGAGGGAGGAGTTTGGTTTCTGCTTGATCACTTGCGACGGTCGGTCAGTCATCTCGACTGTCTGCGATGTGTGGTGAATCGTGACGGATGATCGGTTGATGGAAGGAGGGATGCTGTCGTTGATCTTCTCCTCGTCACCAGTGAGGATGATCTCGATTGCTGAATCGTCGGCGACAGCGTCTAAGGCGCCTTGAACTACCTCTGAGGGCGCATGGTCGCCGCCCATCGCATCAACGACGATTCTCATTCGACTGCTCAGGTGGTGGGTGTTGTGACGGGTCTGCCTCTGTAGTAGCCGCAGTTCGGACACGCCCGATGGGGCATCTTCTGCTGGTGGCACTGCGGACAGGTCGAAATCGTTGCCGTTTTCGTCTTCCAGTGTGTTCGCCTTTTTCTTCCACGTGCCTTCGACTGCTTTCTCTTGGGAAGTGCCATGCTAATTCTCCAATTCAGCTAATTTGATTTTCTTGAGAGGAGCCCACCGTTCATCGAACTCCTCGTCCTCACATTCACAATCGGAATGATTCAGGTTCATTCCGCACCCCGCGCAGAGTCCCCTGCATGTCTCATCACATACCTCTTTCATGGGTCGCTCCAGAACGATGGCGTCCCGCAAAAGGGACGATATATCTAGTTCGTCTGTTCCCTCAGGAAAGACGATGATGTCAGGGTCAGACGTCGCTCCGCTGGCCATGCTCGGACTCTCAGTAACAACAATCTTGAATTTACCGTGAATCTCTCTGTTGATCGATTCAAGGCACCTGTCACATTCCAGATGCGCCTCGGCGATCAGTCCACCATCAACACTTGCGGTGGTTTCACTCCGTGAAATACGAAGTGTCGTGGATATCTCTCCACAACTCAACTGATCATCCAAGTCCAAATCCTTGGCTGTGGTCGTCAACTGAAGCGGACTCGGTGTTTCGAATAGTTCTCGACGGGATATTTTCACAGCCGCGAAATTACCTTCCGGACAAACTGCAAGTCAAGCACTCTGCTCAACGGAGGCAAGATTGTCCGTATAATGCAAGAAAGGGGCGCAGGCCCCTTTCTTGCAAGGCAAACTGTCTGAGCAAATCAGTTCTCTTTGGACGAATATCATCTGAATCAGAGTCCGAATCGAAGGACCAGTCATCATCATTTTCGAGCTCCAGCTCTTCCTCGTCTTTTCTTTCGAGGAGATTCTCTTCATCCGTCTTCATTCTGAAGATGACGACCGCAATCGTCTGAGCCACAACCTCGATGCTCATAGCATACGATATGACCGTGGCCACGATCAGGAAGAGAGAGAGCGCGACGAACGAAGCGCCGATCAATTCCGTTGGTCCAAGAGCGCCACTGGCTCCCGGAAGAGCAATAGAGCCGAATCCTCCGCCAAACGGCGATACAGTAAAAAAGTCACAAACGGGAGTGACTACCATATCTGTCGCCCAGCCGACCATCTTGGCCAGCTTCGATCCCATCAGCAGATCGTGCCCGAACACGATATTGATCAGTTGATAGCCGAACTTCGCGAAGCAAGCAAACACGGCCACCGCAATGTACAGGAGTGTGCAGATCAAGGGGAGGTACAGGACGGTTCGCCACGGCTGAGACCAAGTGATGGAGTAGTTTTGGAAGACTGCTCCCATGGTGTCCTCTTCCATAGCGCCAACAATGGCCGGAGTGAAAAAGCTGGCCACGATGAGTACGGCGGTAGTGTAGACCACAAAGACCGAACCGAAGAACCACATGAGGTAAGGAATTCCGAAGAAC
>LUME01000903.1_pt1 | contig 17876 bp, 18 predicted proteins | sample 729951 | NCBI WGS metagenome assembly LUME01 (sample SAMN03860271, study PRJNA289734) | marine metagenome | biome: seawater column; feature: ocean; material: water; isolation source: Red Sea water column Station 34 - depth 200m | place: Saudi Arabia: Red Sea | collected 2011-10-15 | depth 200 m | reverse complement strand
CGCTAGGCATGCCTAGCGTCTACATTTTAATTTAATACCAACCCTTCATGTCTCATCTTCTTCGTAAAAACACCCTTTACCCATAATAGCCAAAGCAGGCGCCATGACCAAATTGATCAAGGACAGCAACTGCCAGTGCCAGTAATCCCCGTAGGCTACGCCTAAAGTGGTGGTGAGAAAAATTGCCGTGGCGTGCCATGGCACAAGACTCTCAAACATGGTACCATAATCTTCAATGGATCGGGACAACACCTTCCGGTTCACGCCACTTTGATCATAGCGCTTCCCAAAAGCATCCCCAATAATGAAACTGGTGGCAGATTGATTCGACGTAATCCCATTGGTAAAAGCCGTGGCAAACAGAGAGGACACAATGAGTGATGACCGAGATTTGATGAATCCAAACACACGATCTACAATGGTGGGCATGGCATCAATAAGATCAATGGTGCCGATGAAAACAAATACCATGATGGAGAAAATAATGGCTTCATTTAATTCATACAGTCCGCCCCGTGTGAATAAAGTATGAATGCTTGCGGGGGCATCGTTCACCCAAAATGCCATATTTGTATCAAAACCTTTATGGATGGCGGCCATGACATCCGCAGAAGAATAAGGCTGAAAAATCAAGGCCAACAATACAGCGGACATAGATGATGTTAACAATGTGGGGAGGGTGGCCATCTTCCGAATAGAGCCAATCAAAACAATGATGGGCGGAATTAATAGCCATCCATTGAAATTGAACATGGATGCAATGGCATTCAATGTGGGGGCCACCTGTTGAGTGTCAATTTCACTCCCGGTGGGTGGATAGACAAATCCCAGAATAAAATAGATTGTTCCCGCAATGATAGCAGAGGGGAGGGTGGTCACCATCATGGATCGAATATGATCATATATATCCACATCCGTGGCCATGGCCGCAAGATTTGTCGTGTCAGATAAGGGCGAAAGTTTATCTCCAAAGAATGCCCCACCCACAATGGCACCGGCAGTAATGCCAAGATTTGCACCTATGACGGCAGCGATTCCGATAATGACTACCCCTATAGTGCCAATGGACCCCCAGGAAGTACCGGTTAATGTAGAGAAAATAATGGGAATTAAGAATGCTAGAAGATAAATATAGGTCGGATTGATAAGTCGTATACCGTAATAGATTAGCATGGGAATAGTACCACTGACCATCCATGTTCCGATGATCACCCCAATTGAAAATAAGATCAGGATGGCAGGAAATCCACGGGCCAGTTTTTTGATGATGGCATCCTGGATATCCCCCCAGGCAAAACCCAAGATCATGAGTTCGCCAATGGCAAAAACCGCTGCCAGCATAAAGATAACTTCTAAGGGAAAGATAGGCTGTTCAAATACTTGGGGCCTTAGGACCATTCCATACAGGATTAGTCCGCCTAAAAATAGTACAGGTAATATGGTCTTTATAAAGGAGAGCCTGGTTATTTTGGCCATTTCACTCTAAAAATTTATCATCGTCCGTTTAAGTAATTTTTATAATCTTTTTCTGTAAGTGGTTTATATTTATCCAACATGCCTTTTTCTCGCATGAGTTTTTCAATTCCATTAATATCCATAGGCACAAAATCGGACACGATCTCTGCCCCCGTTTCTGTAATTACTATCAGATCCTCAAGTCGGATGTAAATATTTTCTTCAGGAACTCGAAGTGCGGGTTCTATGGTAAAAACCATACCGGGTAATAGCATCTTGGAATGGTCACCTACATCGTGTGTGGCCATGCCCACACCATGGCCGAGACTTGAATATGCCCGCTTTGCTGAACGGGCATAATTATTTACAAAGTTTTTTGCAGCTTTCCGATGATGAGGTTGGTCAAAAGTGGATTTACTCAGTATCCCTTCCATCGCTTTTGCAGCTTCTTTTCGCACTTCAACAGGTGCCACATGGGGTCGAATATGATCCAGAATGGCTCGGTAGCACTTCACATAAAAATTATAGAGTTGGGCCTGTTCTCGTGAGAATTTTCCGTTCACTGGAATCATTCGTGTAATGTCACTCATGTAATATTGGTAATCTGGAGAATAATCCATTAAGAAAAGATCGCCATCTTTCAGCTTATCCATCTTTTTGTGATAATGAGGCATATAAGCATTAGGCCCATTGGCAATTAAAGAGTAATAGGCATCTCCTTGGGCACCATTGATATGATAGATGTACTTGGCCATACCATCCAGTTCATATTCATACATTCCTGGTTTGGCAGAACGCATAGCCTCCATGAGCCCCAGACAGGATAAAACCGTAGCTTTCTTGATCACATTGATTTCGGATGGACTTTTGATCAACCGAAGTTGATCTAAGATCGGAGTCAGATCTCTAACCTCAGATCCTGCCATTTGATTTGACATATTCTTAATGAAATCTTTATACCGTGGTTCCGTTTGATCCCAGGGGTCATTTTGAATATCTCCTTCATAACGGAGAAGAAGGTCCCGGCTTTCTGCATGCCGTTCTGGTGGTGAAAGGTAAAGATAAACAATTGGTTTAGACCGCATTCGCATCCGCCAGAGATGTTCACCCATCATTTCCGTAGGATGAACATTATCCGCACCAGATACAATTTTGGCACCATCTACATCCGATGCAGAGATAAGTGGTCCTTCGCTCCGCTCTCGTCTGGGGTTTTTATGAGGTAAATAGAGTGTGGTCTCACCCGTTTTCCCGCGGATAATGGCATAAGCATGAGGTGTCTCAATTCCTGTGAGATAATAAAATTCATTGTACTGGCGAAATTTTACATAACCAGTCTCAGAGGGTGCTCCTTGGAGAATGGCTATAGCATTTTCTGGAATGGCTTTTGCAAGTTTTGTGCGGCGGGTTTTGAATTCTTCTGCCGTAAAAACACTTTCCCCAAAAAGGGAAGAAAAGGTAAAAATACTAGTTAGGATTAATGGGCGAATCATAATTATTCCTCAAAATAAAACTGCCCCATAATTTATTGGGGCAGTTAATGAAATTGCTTTCGTTTGTTTAATTTATTTGAATGGTTCCGTTACAATGTCTGTTCCTGCATCTTTCTTGGATTCCTTCACGATCCGTTCTACTTCTCGCATTAGATTCTTATTCTCAAATACAACACCATCTTTGATTGTGTGAATGATACCCTGAGTGCGGTACATTTCTTCATTATCCGGATTCATATTAATGGCTCCGAAGGGGTAAAGATAACGGAAATTCTCCGCTGGAGATCCATCAACTACCAATATATCAGCGATATATCCCTTCTGAATCATTCCAAGCTTCGGCTCAAGGATTGTTTGGGCACTATTGTGTGTTGCTGACTGGAGTACTTCTAATGGATGCATCCCTGATTCTAAAACTAATTGCAGTTCACGGATATTTCCAAAACCGCCTGTGGACCATTGGTAGTTATCATCTGTACCATAGGCCACTCTGCCGCCACGTTTATTGAATTCGAATATTAGATCACCCCATAGATCATACATATAATGCCATCGATATTCATCCAGTGAAGTCCAGTTATATTGGAAGGATGCATGCATATGGGGACTGGGTAGGTGCATTTCCCATAGTGCCTGATGGGTATACTTTTCATGCCATGGGAGACCATGGGCACGAACAATATCTCGATTCGCTTCGTATGTTGCCCGATTAGGCTGCATTGTTACACCATAATAAACCAATGAATCAGCAATATCATTTAGTAGCCGATGGCGAGTTTCTGGATTTTCTCCTGCTTCGATCCATACTTGAGCTGCTTCCCTAAATCTGATATTTTCATCTAGGTAGTTATAGTCTACAGGATAATTCATCACACCTCGATTTAAAGCCGATTCTGCATAACCGTAGTGATGGACAATCATAGTTACTCCCAATCGTGCCGCATCTAAGGCATTTACCTGCGACGTAGATGAAGGTTGAATATGAACGGCTGTTATGCCTCCTGCCTTTTCAATGGCTTTGGCAGCCGCCCCAAACATAGTAGGGTTCCAGCACAGGTTATTAATGTATACTTGCCTGACGCCATTTTTAATCATCTTTTTTGCTACCTTGTCTGCATTGGCAGGATCCATGATATATTCTTGTTCAAAATCGGTTTTACTCCCCCAGCCATAGAGAGGGAAAAGGCGGGGTGAAATGACTTCATTATTTCGTTCTGCTTCAAGAATATTTTGAACGCGGCCTTCTTCTGCAGGTCCTATGGAGGTTACGCCGGTAGCCAACTGCATATAGAATATGTAATCCAAAGGCAATTTTTCATTTCGAAGGTGTAAGTGAAGATTCAGCATCCCCGGCATAACAAATAGGTTGTCCCCTTGAATAACTCGGTTCCCTTTCATTCGATCTGGTTCCTTGGGGTCGTGTCGCCTCATATCCGCGATGACATTTCCCGTTACCAAAATATCATAAGGACCAGTGGCTGGACCTCCATGCCCAGGGATCACCATAACATTTCGAATCACCAGTTTTTCATAAGGACCGGCTCCTAGATCTCCAAAATCTACCATGCTGGTAGGTATGGGCTTATGCTCTACCTTTTCCAGTTGGGCATAACCAATTGTTAAGATGGCCAATAGAAAAGTGGCCAGGTAGCGGAATTTCATATTTACCTCCTTCAAATTACCATTAGATGATATGCATTACGGAGTGGATTGGTCAAGGAATTAAAAATAATCTATAATGGTAAATACCAAAGCCGTAATCCATGCGGCCGTGGCGCATAAGGCGAAGATACTGCGTCCTACTTTGGTTTTAGGCATGGTGGGGTGTTGATCTGTTTTGAAAGATATCAATATATCGATCATAGGAATAGAGGTAATAATTAGAAAAAGTAAGCTGGTTTTCATAATGAAATATAGGATGCAATTTTCATCCTTTTTATTCTCTTTTTCTCATAATTTTATGACTGAGTTAACCCTTACTTAAACCATTGATACCCAAAAACAAACAAAAGGAACTTTAATGAAGCCAAATTGGAAAGGTATTTATCCAGCACTAACAACAAAATTTACGGATGAGGATCAATTAGACATCCCCACATTTCTACAGAATATTGAGTATCAGATTGAAGCAGGTATACATGGATGTGTGATTGGTGGCAGTCTTGGTGAAGCCAGTACTTTGACTCAAAATGAAAAAGTAGATCTATTAAAAGCTGGGGTGGATCATGTGAACAACCGTATTCCTGTGATTATGAATATCGCGGAACAGTCCACAGCAGAAGCCGTTACGGCTGCCCAAAATGCTCAGGAGAATGGCGCCAATGGCCTCATGATGCTGCCTCCCATGCGTTATCTATCTGATGATCGTGAAACGGTCGCCTTTTATGAAGCGGTGGCCACATCATGTGATTTGCCCATCATGACCTACAACAACCCTTACGATTACAAAATTGAAATTACGATTCCCATGTTTGAAGCATTGTTAAAATTTGATACCATCGAGGCAACGAAAGAATCCACACGGGATGTGACTAATGTAACCCGAATGCGGAATGCATTTGGTGATGATATAAAGATACTCTGCGGTGTGGATACACTGGCATTGGAGGAACTGGCTCTCGGTGCAGATGGCTGGGTAGCTGGACTCGTAGATGCTTTCCCCAGAGAGACCGTGGTGATCTATGAATTGGTGAAACAAAACCGGATTGCAGAAGCAACAGAAATTTATCGCTGGTTCATGCCCCTCCTTGAATTGGATATACATCCAAAGCTGGTTCAAAATATTAAACTGGCAGAAGTGGCAACCGGAATTGGTACAGAAAATGTCCGTCCGCCGCGCCTGCCATTGGTCGGTGAAGAACGGGTTCGTGTCCAAAATATTATTGATTCTGCATTGGCTTCCCGGCCAGTCATGCCGGAGATTTAGTACGTATTATGATTGAATTAAATTTAATTGGATTTTCCACCAGCGGCCGCGGTGATACTTTTACCACTGGAATGAACCCTGCAACGGGTGAAGCCCTGTCCGGTCAATTCCCCGGTGCCACCATAGATGAAGTGAATCAAGCAGTCACGTCCGCTCAGGATGCTGCAGTCGTTTATGGAAAAATGTCTGGTGAAGAAAAAGCTGAATTCCTCAACGCTATCGCTGAAGAGATTGAAAATCTTGGCGATACACTAGTGGAAAGATGCTGTGCCGAATCGGGATTACCTGAAGCACGGATTATTGGTGAACGAGGCAGAACCACCGGTCAATTGAGAATGTTTGCAGATCTTATTTCTGAAGGGTCATGGCTTGAAGCCACCATTGATACCGCCCAAAAGGATCGTGCGCCCGTCCCCAAACCGGATTTACGGCGTATGTTGGTACCCATGGGTCCTGTAGTCGTTTTTGCTGCCAGTAATTTCCCGCTGGCTTTTTCAACGGCTGGTGGCGACACCGCATCGGCACTGGCGGGTGGTAACCCCGTTATTGTAAAGGCCCACGGTGCCCATCCCGGCACCAGTGCAATGATCGGTGAAGCAATTGTAAAAGCAGCAAAAAGAACGGGTATGCCCCATGGTGTATTTTCGTTGCTCCACGGTTCAGGAAAAATTGTGGGGCAAGGTCTTATTCAGCACCCTGGCATTAAGGCCGCAGGTTTCACTGGTTCTGAACAGGCCGGCCGAACCCTTTTTGATTTGGCCAACCAGCGCCCCGAACCCATTCCATTTTTTGCAGAAATGGGGAGTGTCAATCCTGTATTGCTTTTGCCCAGTGCATTCAACTCAGAAACTGCAGACATGCTGGCAGGATCCATAACCATGGGCGTTGGGCAGTTTTGCACCAATCCTGGACTCATCATCAGTACAGCCGGATCGGACCTCGACTACTTTATTCAGATGCTTGGCGCTGCCTTGTCCCAATTAGAATCAGGTGTGATGCTGACAGAACGGATTTGCAAGTCGTATCAAGATGGGGTTGAATCCACTTTATCACAACAGGGAATTACCGTAGAAGCGCGAGCCGAAAATGGTGATGGCCCAAATATGGGACAACCCGCGCTGGCCTCTGTTTCAGGAGAAACATTTTTAGCGGACCCTGAGTTAGCAACAGAAGTATTTGGACCATTTAGTATGGTGGTGAAGTGCAAAGATAATGCCGAACTGGAAGCAGCCATTGGATCACTTGGCGGACAGCTCACTGGTTCTGTGATTGGATCTAAAGATGAGCTAGATCAATATCACCCTGCCATCGAAACTATGGAAAGTAAAGTAGGACGCATCATTTATAATGGGGTGCCTACCGGAGTAGAAGTTTGTCCATCCATGCAGCATGGAGGACCTTACCCTGCTGCGTCTGATGTGCGATTTACTTCTGTGGGAACTGGAGCCATTAAACGGTTCGTACGACCTATTGCATTTCAATCTTGGCCTCAGGAAAAATTACCTCGCGAATTACAAGATCGTAATCCTATGAATATCTGGCGGTTAGTAAATGGAAATTTGTCTAAGGATAGTTAATGGGTAGGTACGTTTTTGATTGTATTGATGCTCATACCTGCGGCAATCCAATTCGCTTGATCAAGTCCGGAGGGCCCAAGCTCGAAGGGAAGACCATGCTGGATAAACGACAACACTTCATGGCAGAATATGATTGGATCCTCAGGGGACTCATGTTCGAACCGAGAGGCCACGATATTATGTCTGGTAGTTTTTTGTATGAACCCAGTAGTGATGAATTTGATATCGGTATTCTATTTATTGAGACCAGTGGCTGTTTGCCCATGTGCGGCCATGGCACTATTGGGACAGTTACGATAATGATTCAGGAGGGATTGGTCACCCCTAAAACAGAAGGGGTTGTGATTTTGGAGACACCCGCTGGTAGGGTTGATGCCCATTATGCCATGAAGGGGGATAAGGTCAGTTCAGTCAAGATTGTAAATGTGCCCTCATTCCTATATGCGCGAGATTTGGAAATTAAATCTTCCCATTTGGGACCCCTTAAGATTGATGTATCCTATGGTGGCAATTTCTATGCTATCGTAGATATGCAGGAGAATTTCAGCGGCATAGATAATTATACTGCAGGTGATCTGGGCACATTCAGCCGTGAGATCCGAATCAAACTGAACCAGGAGTATTCATTTGTTCACCCTGAGGATGATCGGATCAATAAATGCATTCATATTCTATGGTGTGGTGATACTAAGGCCCCCAATGCTACCGCTCGTAATGCAGTTTTTTATGGTGAAAAGGCTATCGACCGATCTCCTTGTGGTACCGGGACGTCTGCCCGTATGGCCCAATGGATGGCAAAGGGGCAATTAGCACCGGGAGCACAATTTGTCCACGAAAGTATTATCAGTAGCCAATTTATCGGGCGCATCGAATCAGAAACTAAAGTGGGTGAATTTGATGCCATTGTTCCAAGCATTGAAGGTTGGGCTAAAGTATACGGGTATAACCAGATCATCATTGATGAAGAAGATGACCCTTATGCCCATGGATTTCAGGTAATCTAAATGCCCCAATCTGATGTGGTCATCATCGGTGGTGGTGCCATCGGTCTTTCATCCGCCTATTATTTAAACCGCGCTGGATATAGTGTAACTATTCTGGATGACCAAACACCGGATCAAGTGGGGTCATGCTCTTGGGGGAATGCAGGCATGGTTTGTCCCAGTCACTTCGTGCCATTGGCGGCCCCCGGTGTGGTAAAGCAAGGTCTTAAATGGCTCATGGATCCGGAAAGTCCATTCTCAATCGAACTTTCTCTCTCATTTGAAATGATCCAGTGGCTTTGGCAATTTCGGAAAGCCGCTAACCCAACCCATGTGAAAAATAGTGCCAATACCCTACGAGAGTTGGGTATGTTCAGCCGATCATTATTTATAGAATTAGACCAGACTTTAAATTTTGGATTCACCCAAGATGGCATCCTCATGCTCTGCAGTGAAGAAGAGACTCTATCCCATGAATTATCTGTATCCAAAATGGCCAGAGATATGGGGATGGATGCGATTGATTTAGACCCTGAAGGTGTGGCGAAAACGGAAACAGGTATGGCCACCGATTTGGCTGGTGGTGTTTATTATCCACTGGATTGCCATGTGAATCCGGCCACTTTTTTGTCCGCCATGAAAAACCATTTAACAGAACAGGGTGTATCCATTCACCATGGGATGTATGTCACGGGTATTGATGGAGAAAAAAATAGAATCACCATGGTCCATACTGAAAATGAATCATGGAAAGGAGATCATTTTGTATTGGCTGCGGGTGCTTTTTCATCTAAACTGATTCATTCACTGGGATTAAAGATGCCGCTCATGGCCGGGAAAGGGTACAGCGTTACCATGGATTTACCGACCCAAAAGCCGGCCATCCCAGCCATTTTGGTAGAGGCTAGAATTGCGTCCACACCCATGGGGTCGACTTGGCGATTCGGTGGCACCATGACCGTGACACAGCGGTCGAAAGAAATAAACCAACGAAAATTGCACGCCATGCTTCGAGCCGTATCCAACTATTATCCGGATTATGAATATGATTGGGCGACCTCACTCGAGCCATGGGTAGGGCTTCGACCCCTATCCGCTGACGGGATGCCCTATATTGGCCCATTTGAAAAATATCCCAATCTTATTGCTGCAACGGGCCACGCCATGGTGGGGGTTAGCCTGGCCACAGGGACAGGTCATTTAGTGACCGATATTGTTTCTAAGCGGAGACCTGCCATGGATTTATCCAATCTTAGACCGGATCGGTTTTGATGTATTTCATCTGCCTTTATCCGTATATTTAACTATGGTCAAGGTTATTTATATATCATTCTTTTTACTTATGTCCGGTTTATTCGGACAATATCGATATCCATCAAATTCTCATCAACATCATTGGGCTCTTCGTATCTACAAGGGGTATGCCACCTATCGACCACTCATGGCCATTATTACATATGGGGATGTGCCGAGAGAAAGACACGATACGGGTATTCGAGGCATTGATTTAAGTAGAACCATGATCAGAAACTGGCGCGGACTTCCATTGGATTGGAGCCTTCGTGCGGGATTCATTCGCCACAATGAAATGGGATATCAGCCGAATCATAATCAATATACGCTATTTTTTCAGGGTCATTATTATCGCATTACCACAGACGTGTTCTGGGTTTCCCTGTTTCCTTTTTTATCGGGGAAGGATTATCCTATTCAGAATTGGTGCCTTATGTAGAGGGGAGAGAAACCTATCGACTGAGTAACCGAAGATCAAATCTCATGAATTATTTGAACGTGGGCTTTGAACTCAAGACATCCCATTTATTCCCCAGGGTGGGATATGATTTTGTCAGCGTGGGTTTTGCGGTTTCTCACCGCTCAGGAATATATGAACAGGTTAAATTATTCAACAATACCAAAGGGGGCGGAAACTTTGTGACCCTGTTCACAGAATATAAATTCTAACCTCTATCTCATCCGGATGTAAATTCGGTTCTTTAAAAATGCGAATCTTCATGCGGAATCAAATCAAACACTTTCTCATCCTCATTATTGTTTCAGGATTGACCTATAGTCAATCAACGGCCATCTATTTTAGTGCATTGAAGATAGGGGATGACCTCCCTACTTCTGGGGAATATTGACAGAAACAAAATTATGGGTTGCATGCCATCGAATTGGATTTGGGAAAAAAGGACACAATATTCATCGCCATTCATGGATATGGCTCCCGAGCCTATGAATGGGTTTATGACCTGAGGCAAATATCTCTGATCCAACGCCAGACTTATTATTCGATTGGGAGACATGCCCAAGCACCATTGCCTAAGTTATGGATTAATATATGAAAATAGAAAATTAGAAAGAGGAATCCAATGAACTACATGAAACAATCTTATGACTTTGAAAATCTAAACCCATGGTTGACCTTCCTGCGGGATGATTTGGATTTAAAAGGTGTCGCTATGGGGTTGGCGCGTATCCCTGAGGGGAAAGGATATACATTTATGCACCAGCATGAAGAACAAGAAGAAGTATATGTGGTCATTATGGGGAGAGGGATTATGTACGTGGATGGCGAAATTTTGAATATGTATCCCGGTGATATTATTAAAGTAGATCCAGAAGGCAAGCGGTGCATTAAAGCGGACGATGATACTGAATTGGTCTGCATGATTATTGGGGCGGTTCCTGCCAAAGGATATCCCAAAAAAGACGTATCAAAAACATTGATTGATGATGGTCTTCCTGATTGGGAGAATTTGCCCCCTTGGTATGAAGGGAATGAAAAGATCGTTGAAATCAATAAAAAGATTAGGGCTCAACGGGAAGAAGGGAAATCCTAATGGCTCTAACTGTGACAGAGCGATTAAAGTATAATCTTTATCTATGGTATTTTAGTCTGACTCAGGTCAGGCTTATTCATTACTGCCGCCCAAAAATTCATGATATAACTGAGGATGGAGTGACCCTGTTCATGCCCTTGGATCGGCGAACACGGAACCATGTGAATTCCATGTATATCGGCGCCATGGTGGTGGGGGTAGATATGGTGGCGGGATTCACTGCCATGCTGAAAATTCGCAAATCTAAGCGGAATGTGATTTTAATTTTCAAGGATTTGAATGCTGAATTTTTTAAGCGGGCAGAAGGAGATGTTCATTATATATGCAAAGAAGGGAAGGCCATAGAAGCTGCAGTTGAAGAAACCCTTCGCACAGGGGAAAGGGTGAACTTGCCTGTGCCCGTCATAGCCACCGTGCCCGATAAATTTGGTGATGAGCCAGTGGCGAAGTTCAGTATAACACTATCTATGAAAGAAAAATAGAAGTTTCTCCATGAAATCACCTTCCGCCTATATCTTACTCATCGGTGCGGCCTTGCTGTGGAGCCTTGGGGGGCTTTTTATTAAATTGGTTGATCTCCACCCAGTGGCCATTACAGGGATTCGAAGTCTTGGTGCCGCCACTGTTTTTCTCCTTTATATCAAAAAGCCAAAGTGGTATTGGCGGCCTTATTTTATCGGAGGGATTCTTGCCTATAGCGCTATGGTCATACTCTACGTGATTTCAATTCGATTGACTACGGCAGCCAATGCCATCTTTTTGGAATTCACTGCACCGGTTTGGGTAATCATTTTTGGCTATTTCATTTTAAAAGAAAAAGTGACAATCCTCGATGTAGGCGTAATGGCCATTATTTTTATCGGTATGGGATTGTTTTTTATGGATGAACTTTCCTTCACTGGTTTTTGGGGTAATATCATGGCATTGGTCGCCGGTGTTTGTTTGGCCCTGGTGACTGTTATCTTGAGAAAGGAAAAAGAAGGTGCATATGAAATTGTCTTATTTGGAAATGGGATCACCGCATTAATCTGTCTGCCCTTTATGGTAGATGGATGGCAAAGCCATCTTATTAATGATTGGATCATGATATTTTTCTTGGGTGTATTCCAATTGGGTATTCCATATGTCATGTATACCACTGCATTGAAGTATGTACCGGCCATAGATGCCATTTTAGTGGGCATGATTGAACCCATATTGAATCCGGTTTGGGTGTTCTTGTTTATCGGCGAAAGGATGGGAGACTGGGCTTTTGTCGGCGGCGTGCTGGTCTTAGGCGGATCTCTGGGGCGCAGTTATTTAAAATATAAGCACAGCCGTAATTAGATAATTTAACCAGCCGAAGACCGCCAACCCCATGCTCGATCATCAGATATTTGGGCATGACGATGTCGTTTGGTTTGTTTTTATTCCACCCCAGCATAACTAACTTTAATCAATGAATCAAAGAAGTCTAAAATAGGAAAACTCCATGACAGGTACGGTAAAAGAATATAATCAAATTAAAGGATTCGGATTTATTTCAGGGGATGATGGCGAAGATTATTTCGTCCATGTATATGGTCTAGGGCCGAAACTGAAGAAATTCGGATTAAGAGAAGGCCAGCGTGTGGCTTTTGATGTGGACTTCGATATGAAGGGGGATAAGGCGATAAATGTTCGACCCGGTTGATTTATTTTAGATAGGTAATCTGCTGGGTCAATAATGTCCCCATCACTTCTAATTGTAGAATCTAAGTTCCAGAGGACTAACCCTTTAAACTTTTAAAAAAGATCATCTATTGATTTGGTCAGCAGGTATGATTTACCTATTGAGGCGAAATTGCAGAAAAAAAGTGATTTGGGTTTGAAATATATTCTTGAACCAATGGTATAGACTTCAATGATATTTTATGGGGCGCGTTATAAATTTCTAAATGGACGTCATGTCCCCGCCCATCTAAAAATGTTTTTGCCTCTTCACTATGGGTATGGGGAATAACAGAATCCTGATCGCCATGGAGGAGAAGCACCGGTGTGTCGGTGCTTTGTGGTGTGGCTTCTGATTCCAAAACATCCAAGGTTTTAATAAACCCTGCAATGGGAATAATACCACCGATCGCATAAGGAAGTCGCAGGGCATACTCCATGGCCAGGCTGGCACCCTGCGAAAATCCAATTAAGAAAATATTTTCTCTGGCGAATCCTTCTTTTTGGATATCACCCATTAATTGATGTAGCCCAATCCAGGTCTTTTCGAAATTCCATCCTTTTTCATCATCGCCACTAAACCATGTATATCCTTTACCTAAATCCGATCGATAAGGGGCCCGAGGGAAATACCATTTCGCATGTTCAACCTTCATCATCTTGGCCACAGGTTCAAATACATGTTCATTACCTGTCCACCCATGGAGGCCAACGACAGCCTTTTTCGGCCGATCACTGGTGGCATAAATTCGTGTGATTAAATTAGAACTCACAGCAGCATGCATCTAAAACCGTGACGGATTGGAGAGAGAGTTCTTCATTGTATATATAGGCTTGAATGCAGGTGCCTACAGTAACGCCGGATATTTGCGCCAACCCCTCATATTTACTTAAATCGTTTTCAGATACTTTCATGACAATCATTCCGCCGAAAACATCTCCGCAATTATTGCATTTTGAATCCTTGTCGCAGGATAAGGACATGATGCCGATTAATGTAATAAATAGAAGTCGTTTCAATTTATTCTCCAAAATTGGATTCTGCAGTCAATATCCATTTGGCATTGCCAGGGGTACGGCTTGGTTCAAGGCGATACAGTTCGCCGGTGGCGGTGTCCAGCATATAATGCCAGTGGGTCCGCTCGATTTGAAAAGACTGAAGTTGGAATCGGCCGGCGGCTTTATCCTTCCCCAATTGATCCTGTACATAGGTGTCTAACTCTGTCATGATGGTGGCTAAACTATCATCCTGGGCTTGGGTTGCGCCCATGAAGGTAAAGAGCATGGCTGTGAGCAACGTACCTGTGATTAATCCGGTTATATATCGTTTCATCTTGTTCTCCATAGTTAAGATCCGATTGTTCGGTCGGCCTCGTAATCGGCCATCCGCTGGACGAAATCGTCCTCGTCCTCTGCCGATTGCAATATTATCTTTTAGTGTAATGGTCATTTTGGGTCCATAATCATGACCGGGATAAATGATGGTTTGATCCGGGAGTTCCATAATGGTATCATAAACAGATCGGTATAAAGTGCGCGTGTCGCTGCCCTTGCTTATGGTGCGGCCCGTACGGCCCACAAATAGTGTATCCCCTGTAAACAGAATATCATCCAATAGATAACAGACTGAATCTGGGTAATGGCCCGGCGTATAATAGACTTCCAAACTCAATTGACCCACTGTAACAATGTCTCCTTGCTTCACGGGCTTGATATAATGACATTTTACCTTATCCTCCGATTCTTTATAGACCATAGAAACCAGATTGGGGAATGCATCCACATATTCATCTATATAGGCGATATGATCTCCATGGGTATGGGTGATGAATAGAGCGATTAATCCCCGACGATTAACAAAGGGTTTTAATTGTTTGAGGGGAATTGCCGCATCCACCAGGAACTGATTCCCCGTACGCATGCAGGAAACAAGGTAGGTGAGGTTATCGTCATACCCCCCCTTAAAGGATCGAACGGAATAATCTGTCTCAGCCATAAGTGGGGAGAATTTAAATCCCTTTTTGGAACAAATATCACTCCGTTATATTCTAATAGGTTAAAAAGCAAATATGGAGAGCATATGGAAATAAAAAATATAGGTATTTACCTCATTCTAGCCGGCGGCGTGATTCTGGCCTTAAAATTCATTAATGCCATCATCAGTTTTATTATGAGTGATTTCCTCCTGGGATTGGGAACCATTCTCCTTGTTGGGGGTGCGGTCATTTTGGCTTTAAAGTTTGTGAAAGAAAACAGAGACGATAAAGATGATGAACCCTTTCGGGGGATAGACAAATGATCATCAGTACTACAGAACATATCGCCGGTTATGTGATAACAGAACATTTAGGAACGGTCATCGGGAATACAATCCGGGCCCGTCATGTTGGTAAAGACATCATGGCAGCATTTCGAACCCTTGTGGGCGGTGAAGTAAAAGAATACACGGGTATGATGGCTGAATCCCGAGAGCAAGCCCTGATGCGTATGAAAGACCGTGCAGAAGAAATGGGTGCAGATGCTGTGGTAGGTGTGAGGTTTCAAACATCCATGATTTTGCAGGGAACCGCAGAACTGCTGGTTTACGGCACTGCAGTGAAGATTGGGCGGAAATAATTTACATGTAGAGACGCAGCATGCTACGTCTCTACTATTTTATTTCTTCTCTGCCTTCCAGAAATCGTCTTCCATTAATAATTCAAATGCGGCTCGTTGTTTGCGGAGCCGTTCTGCCAATACTTCATAGACTTCTACTTGCTGATTGGTAGGCTTAAAGTCTGCTCCGTATCGCGTTAAGTCACTGCCCAACGCAGCCAACCGTCCATAAATTTTATTGGGATTCCGAAAGGCGTCCTCCCGAGCCCCCGTCAATTTTACATCAAATAAATGACTTTCAATCTGGTATAGCTTGTCGTCCATATCTCGGGCGGCCTTTTCTTCATCTGGCGTATTGTAATCATTCTGAAGTGAATACCGTAGGTCTTCGATATGATTGATTAAATCCACATTGTCATTAATCGTTTCCCGGATCGTCATAAGAAACTGGAATTGGTCATCGATATCTTTTATTGTCCCCGATGTATTGGGATCCTTCAACACGGTAAATGTCTGCCTATATACATACCCATCTACTTTGAGGACGGCTTCGTATTTCCCCGGCACGGCTTTGGGTCCGAGCTTGCCGCTATTCACATCAATATCCCAAGTGCGTAAGGGGCGCCACCCATCTTTATTATAAGTGACCCAATCCACGCCACGAGGATTCACCCTCAGATTCGGTGTTTTTGTCCGTTCATGTCGAAGATCCCACATTGCACGATTCACCCCTTGTGATGTCCGCAATGGCGTAATCTTCCGAATTTCGTCTCCATCCAAAGTCCGAATTGAAATGGATACATCTTTATGATTGGTGTCCGGTAAAAAGAAATCCAAGTTGGCACCATAGGCAGGATTCCGACCGCGGATGAGACTGGCACCATCACTCTTAATACTCTGTTTAGATTGAAACCGCCACGCATCCTGAACCGGGAGGAATTCCACTTTATTCTGACCGACCTTCGCCATTTCACGAAATGGACTGATATCATCTAAAATGTAGAAACCTCGACCGTAAGTAACGATGACCATATCGTCAAACCGTTCTTGCAGGCTGATCCAATAGACCGGCGCCGGGGGGAGGTTATTTTTGATACGGGTCCAATTTTCACCATCATTTACAGATACATAAACACCATTGTCTGTGCCCGCATAAAGGACGCCGGGTGTTTGGTGATCCTCACGAACCACATGGACAAAACTGGAATAAGATTTGGGAATGTCACTTGAAATGCGTTTCCAGGTTTTCCCATAATTTTCCGTCTTATAAATATAGGGGTCGAAGTCGCCCATTTGGTGGAAGTCCACACTGATGTAGGCCGTACCCTTTTCAAACCGGGATGCTTCAATATTGGATATGGTTCCCCAGGGCGGCATATCAATATTCTCGGTGAGATTTTTCCACGTGCGGCCGCCGTTTCGGGTGAGATGGATTTGTCCATCATTAGAACCCACCCAAATCAAGCCCTGCTTTAATGGCGATTCAGTAATGGCAAAAAGGACAGAGCCATCAAAGGTCATTAGATTGTCTATAGCGATGCCGCCGGAACTTTCCTGATGGCTTTTCAGATTAAGTGTGAGATCAGGAGAAATCACTTCCCAACTTTGACCAAAATCGGTGGACCGATGGACATACTGACTTCCTACATAGACTGTATGTTTTTTATGCTCCGAAATATGGATAGGGAAAGTCCAGTGCCAGCGGTATTTCATATCTTTAGGCGGAACCCCATAGCCCGCTTCGGGCCAAACGCGGACGTTCCGGGAATGACCAGTGCGTACATCATAGACCTCTAACCCGCCGTCATAACATCCGGACCAGACGATATTATTATCATTGGGATCGGGAATGCCAAATCCGGACTCACATCCACCGAAGGCCCGCCAATGGCCGATGGAAATCCCGCCCCCAAGTGTATTACTGGGACCGCGATAGGAGTAACCATCCTGCCGGTTGCCATAGACATTGTAGGGAATCTGATCATCCACATGGGCGTGGTACATTTGGGCGATAGGGAGGACCACCCGTTTAAATGTTCTCCCATCTTGGGCAATGGACGCGCAGCCATCGTGAGCCACCATGATGCGGCCTCCATCTTCCGGGTCGATCCATATATCATGATTGTCACCGCCGGCACTATATCCAGATTTAAAGGTTTTGCCTCCATCCTCTGAAATCTGCATATTGGCATCCATCAGGTATAAACGATCAAATTTGTGAGGTGATGCATAAAGTTCCTGGTAATAGTGAGGTCCCGTGGCACCGGAGACAGTATCGGATCTTTTCTCCCATGTGGCGCCCCGATCAGTGGAAC
>LUME01000934.1_pt1 | contig 17959 bp, 18 predicted proteins | sample 729951 | NCBI WGS metagenome assembly LUME01 (sample SAMN03860271, study PRJNA289734) | marine metagenome | biome: seawater column; feature: ocean; material: water; isolation source: Red Sea water column Station 34 - depth 200m | place: Saudi Arabia: Red Sea | collected 2011-10-15 | depth 200 m | reverse complement strand
GTCACGATCAACTCCGGCGGCGAGAAGATCTTCGCCGAGGAGGTCGAGCAGGCCCTCAAGAGCCACCCCGGCGTCGCCGACGCCGTCGTCTGCGGCCGCCCGTCCGAGCGCTGGGGCAACGAGGTGTGCGCCGTCGTGTCGCTCCACGACGGGCACGACCCCGACGACGCCGCCCTGCTCGAGGAGGCCGCCCGCCACATCGCCCGCTACAACAGGCCCCGGCCTCGATCACCTCGACGCCGCGCATGTAGGGCAGCAGAACTTCGGGGACGCGCACCGAGCCGTCCTCCTGGCGCCAGGTCTCGACCACGCCGGCCCACACCCGCGGCACCGCCAGGCCCGAGCCGTTCAGCGTGTTGACGATCTGGGTGCCACGCTCGCCGGTCGGCCGGTAGCGGGCGTTGGCCCGTCGGGCCTGGTAGTCGCTGAACCACGACACCGACGACACCTCCAGCCACTGGTCGGCGCCCGGGGCGTAGACCTCGATGTCGAACGTGCGCGCCGACGAGGCCCCCAGGTCGCCGGCCACCAGGTCGATGATCCGGTAGGTGAGCCCCAGGTCGGCGATGGCCGCCTCGGCCCGGTGGAGGATGTCCATGTGGACCTCGTGGGACTGCGCCTCGGTGGCGTAGGCCAGCAGCTCGACCTTGTCGAACTCGTGGACCCGCAGCAGGCCACGGGTATCGCGTCCCGCCGACCCGGCCTCGCGGCGGAAGCACGACGTGTGCGCCATGAGCTTGAGTGGCAGGTCGGCCTCGTCGAGGACCTCGTCTCGGGCCAGCGAGGTGAGCGGCACCTCGGCGGTGGGGATCGCCCAGAGGTCGTCGCGCTCGAGGTGGTAGGCGTCGTCCTCGAACTTGGGCAGGTGGCCCGTCGACACCATCGTCTCGGTGCGGACCAGCGTCGGCGGGCGCATCTCGCGGTAGGCGTCGGCGTTGCGGTCCAGCCCGTACTGGCACAGCGCCCGGCACAGCGTGGCGCCCAGCCCCGAGTACATGACGAACATGGCACCCGAGAGCTTCGTGCCGGTGGCCACGTCCAGGATGCCGAGTTCCTCGCCGACCTCCCAGTGCGGCACCCGCTGGTGGTCGGCGAAGCCGTCCAGGTCGCCGACCTGGCGCACCACCGGGTTCTCCTCGGGGGTCAGCCCGTCGGGGCAGTCGGGCGACGGGACGTTGGGGATGCGCAGCAGGATCTCCCGGACCTGCGAGACCAGGTCCTCGACCTCGACGTCGAGGGCATCGGCCCGGTCGCCCAACTCCCGGCTCTGGGCCTGCAACTCGCCGGCCTCGTCGGCCCGGCCCTGCTTGTGGAGGTCGCCGACCTGCCGGGACAGGCCCTTCTGCTCGTTGCGCAGGGCGTCGCGCTCCTCGGCGGCCTGGCGCTGACGGACGTCCATCTCGACCACCCGGTCGAGGGGCGACACGTCCTCGCCGCGCCGGGCGATCGCCGCCTTCACGGCCTCGGCGTCGGCGCGCAGCAACTTGACGTCGATCATCGGAGGAAGTCGATCATCGCAAGAAAAAGCGTGGCTCGGGGAAGGTCACGGTCCGAACCTACCGCCCGCGGGCCGTCGGACGCGGATCGAATCCGCCCTCGCTCAGTCGCCGTCGCCGTACAGGCTCCCGGTGCGCTCCATCCGCTGCGACGCGGCGAACCGGAAGTACTTCACGACGATGATCCCCCAGATGTAGAAGCCGCCCAGCACCTTCATGATGGCGCCGGCCGTCTGCTGGTCGGCGACCACGCCGATCCCCCAGGGCTCGAACCCGTCGTCGTAGACGCCGTACACCGTGCCCTCGGCGAACGTCAGCCAGCCGGCCGGGATCGTCGGGATCACCGACATCAGGAAGAGGTAGAGCATCTGGCCCGGCGGGCTGAGCCGGTGCTCCCGGATCGGGGACACGACCGGCATCCACATCAGCAGCGCCGACGTGAACATGGCGACGTGCGCCGAGTAGTGGAAGGCGCCGTTCTCGGCCGACAGGCGCACCACCTCGCTCCAGTGGGTGAGCGCCGCCAGGGCGTTGAACAGCAGGCCGGCGACGACCGGGTGCGTCATCCGCCGCAGGATCCGGGAACCGAGACCGCCGTCGAGCACCACGAGGCGGGCCAGCCACTCCGGCATCGCCAACAGGAACAGCGGCGGCACGATCAGGGTGATCGACAGGGGCTGGACCATGTGCACCGAGTAGAGGTGGTCCTCGGCGATGTCGTGCATCGGCCAGTCGGCCGACACCAGCAGCAGGACCGTCGCCGCCAAGAACGCCCGCTTCTGGAACGGGGTGGCGATCGGCGTGCCCGCCGGCAGCACCCGGGGGGCGATGCGGCGCGCCCACCAGCCCAGCAACACCACGCTGCCCACGAGGAACCAGACCTCGGGGTGGGCCTCGAAGCGCCACGGGCTGGCCGCGGCGAGCACCGGGGCGTGGAGGAGGGAGCTCACGGGGGTGTTCTACCGGCCGCCGGAGGTGGCGGCGCTGCCCGGCCGGATCGACCCGGCCGCGGCGGTCAGCCCTTGGACCAGAACTCGGACGCCGTGAGGGCGATGCAGTACACCGCCGTGGCGAGGATCAGCCCCGTCACGAAGAACCGCGTGAACACCACGCTGTCGAACTTCAGGTGCATGAACCAGGCGGCCACGTAGAAGAACTTGACCACCATCATCACCATCAGCGTCGGGATGAGGGCCGGGCCGATGTCGACGAAGTAGGTCGCCACCTCGGCGGCCGTGATGGCAGCCAGCAGGATGGCGATCCGGACGTACTTGGCGTCCGTGGGATGGTCGTGGGCCTCGTCGGCGTGGGCCTCGGCGACGGTGGCCTCTGTGGTTGGGGTGTCGGTGCTCATGGTCCGTTCCCGGGGATCAGGGGGCTCAGGTGGTGGGCGAGGGCACGAGGTAGATGACCGTGAAGATGAAGATCCACACGACGTCGACGAAGTGCCAGTACAGGCCGACGATCTCGACGGTCTCCGAGTTCTCCTTCCGGAGGGTGCCCCGGTAGGAGGAGATCAGCAGCGACATCAGCATCACGATGTCGTGAACTCGTACACCTGGCCGCCGATGAACAGAGCGCCCAGCAGCGCCGTGGTCAACAGCCAGATCCGGTTGTTGCGGATGTCCCCGCGCTGCAGCGCCGACAGCGACAGCACCATCGTGAGCGAGCTCATCAGCAGCACGAACGAGCTCACCGACGTGAACGGGATGTCGAAGATGTCGCCCGGCGCCGGCCCGTCGCCGAACCGGTTGCGGTTGATCAGGTAGGCCGAGATGAGGCCACCGAACAGCAGGCACTCCGAACCCAGGAACACCCACATCAGGAGCTTGTTGTTGGACAGCCCCGTCCCGCTGTCGTGCACGGCGTGTGCGTCGCTACTCAACGGAAGCCGCCTCCTCCTGGGGAGCGCCCTCGTCGCCCGCGGACTCGTCGCCGGCCTCGGCGTCACCGTGGTCGTCGTGGTCGTCGTGCCCGTGGCCGAACGGCCCGTCCGGGTCGTCGGGCGGCTCGAACACCCAGGCGTAGATCGCCATCAACACGAGGGCGGCGCCCGGCACGCAGAGCCACAGGTTGTACATGAGGCCGAAGCCGATGAGCGGCAGGCCGGCCGACATCACGATCGGCCAGTACGACGGCGACGGCAGGTGCACGTTCTCGGCGTCGCCGGCCTGACACACCTCGGCGGCCGTGGCCTTGCGCACGACCCGGCCGTTCTCGTCGGTCGCCCACTTGCGGTGCCAGAACTCGTCCAGCGACGACACCTCGATGTCCTCGTCGAAGTTGTGGACCGGCGTCGGGTTCGGGGTGAACCACTCGAGGCTGCGGGCGTCCCACGGGTCGGGCGGCTCCGGCGGCAGGCCCCGGGCCCGGCGGGCCGACAGCACCACGTTGACGACGAAGAACAGCACGCCGAGGGCGATGATGAACACGCCGATCGTGGCGACCATGTTCCACAACTCGAAGCCGAAGCCCGGCGAGTAGGTGTCGATCCGTCGGGACATGCCGTTGAGGCCCAGGATGTGCATCGGGCCGAACGTGACGTTGAAGCCGACGATCATCGTCCAGAAGTTCCACTTGCCGAGCGTCTCGCCCAGCTTGTGGCCGAACACCTTGGGCCACCAGAAGTAGAAGCCGGCGAAGAAGCCCAGCAGGGCGCCGCCGAAGATCACGTAGTGGAAGTGGGCGACGATGTAGTAGGTGTCGGTCTGCTGCGTGTCGGCCGGCGACAGCGAGTGCGTGACCCCCGAGAGGCCGCCGATGGTGAACATCGACACCACGCCGGTGGCGAACAGCATCGCCGCGTTGAGCCGGATCTTGCCGCCCCACATGGTGGCCAGCCAGTTCAGGATCTTCACGCCGGTCGGCACGGCGATGAACATGGTCGACAGCGTGAACGCACCGACCGAGATCGGCCCGATGCCGGACACGAACATGTGGTGCGCCCACACGCCCCAGCCCATGAAGCCGATGGCGATGCCCGAGAAGACCATGAACTCGTAGCCGAAGATGGGCTTGCGGGCGAAGGTCGGGATGACCTCGGACACGATGCCGAACGACGGCAGGATCAGGATGTACACCTCGGGGTGTCCGAAGATCCAGAACAGGTGCTGCCAGAGCAGCGGGTCGCCGCCCATCTCCGGGTTGAAGAAGTTCGAGCCGAAGTTGCGGTCGAACAGCAGCAGGAACAGCGCCACCGTGATGACCGGCACGGCGAACAGCAGCAGGAACTGCACCACCAGGATCATCCACGAGAACACCGGCATCTTGAACAGCGTCATGCCCGGGGCCCGCATGTTGAGCACGGTCACGATCAGGTTCATCGCCGAGAGCAGCGAGCCGATGCCGGCGATCTGGAGGCCGATGGCGTAGAAGTCCATGCCGTGGCCGGGCGAGAACGACACGCCCGTGTTCGGCGAGTAGGCGAACCAGCCACCGTCGGGGGCGTCGCCGAACAGCCAGGCGCAGTTGAGGAACAGGCCGCCGGCCAGGAACACCCAGAACGACAGGGCGTTGAGGCGCGGGAACGCCACGTCCCGGGCGCCGATCTGGAGCGGCAGCAGGTAGTTCGCGAAGGCGGCCGCCATCGGCATGATCACGAGGAAGACCATCGTGACGCCGTGCATCGTGTAGATCTGGTTGTAGAGGTCGGCGCCGACGACGGTGCCGTTCGGGGTGGCCAGCTGGAGGCGGATCAGCAGCGCCTCGAAGCCGCCGACGAAGAAGAACAGCAGCGCCGCGCCGCCGTAGAGGATGCCGATCTTCTTGTGGTCGACCGTCGTGATCCAGTCGCGCCAGCCGCCGCCACCCTTCGGGCGGGAGTAGACGCCGAGCGGCTGTGCGGCGTCGCCGCCCGCCGTCAGCTCTGCAGTCTGCTCACTCATCACTCGACCTCCGTGGCGACGACGACGTCCATGGACGGGCGGGTCCCGAGGGTCTCGAGGTAGGCCACGACGTCGTCGATCTCGGTCTCGCTGAGGCCCATGGCCGGCATGCCCCGGCGGCCCTCGGCGTAGGCGGGCTTCTCGGCCGGGGAGTTGCGCAGCCAGGCCTCGAGCTGGGTGCGGTCGAGGCTGCCGTCCGGCTCGTAGAGGTTGAAGATGCCGCCGGCGTAGGTGGTGCGGCTCATCAGGTGCGTCAGGTTCGGCGCCGCGTTGGCGATCAGGTCGGCGCCCTTGGTCTCGTCGTTGACGCCGTCGATGACGTGGCAGCGGGCGCACTGCGACTCGAAGATGGCCTTGCCGGCGATGGCGGCCGGGTCGGTCGGCTCTGCGGCCGGCTGGACCTGCTGGTCGACCCAGGCCTGGAAGTCGGCGGGCGAAAGGGCCACCGCCTGCATGCGCATCCGGGAGTGCGACAGGCCGCAGAACTCGGTGCACTGGCCGAAGTAGACGTCGGGCTCCTCGGCCTCGAGCTTCCAGTAGGTGGTACGGCCCGGCACGACGTCGCGCTTGCCGTTGAGCGCCGGAATCCAGTGGCTGTGGATCACGTCCCGGCTGGACATCTTGAGCTCGATCTCCTGGCCGACCGGGATCACCAGCTGGTTGGCGGTGACGATGTCGGCCGGCGGCAGGTGCCGGGCGTCACTGAGGTCGAGGCCCTCGGTGCCGCCGAAGTAGTAGCGGTACTCCCACCACCACTGCTGGCCGACGACCACGACCTCGGGCTCCCAGGTGGTGGTGTCACCGTCGACGGACAGCGCCATGGCGTTGTCCTCGTAGCGGTTGAGGTCGGTGAGGGTGATGATCGTGAACACGCCGATCACGACGAGGATGACCGTGGGGATGATGGTCCAGAGGATCTCGAGGCGGAAGTTGCCGTGGACCTGCTCCGGGTACTCCTCGTCGCTGTGGTCGTCGCGGAACCGCCACCACAGGTAGCCAGTGCCACCGAAGATGATGATGAACACGACCCCGGCGACCAGGAACACCGGGTCGGACAGGGCGTCGATCGTCCGGGCGTCGGGGCCCTTGGGGGTGAGGGTGTCGAGTTCGGCGTCGGCGGCGCAGCCCGCCAGTGCCAGCAGCGCGCCGACCATGCCGGCGGGCCGGAGGAACCTCTGCATGACCCTGCCCACTAGTGACCGTCCCCCGCGTGCGTTTCGGTGGCGTGGCCGCCTCCGCCCTTGTGGTGGAACTCCCGCTCGCCGGTGGCCGCCGTGACGATGCCGGCGACGATGACCGCGAGGAAGCCGAGCAGCAGGACGCCCTGGACGAGGCCACGCGGCAGGCTCGGGTTGCGGCTGATGAAGATGGCGCCGCCGAAGATGACGACGCCGACGACCGTGGCGACGAGCACGGCGCCGTCGACCGACGAGGCCAGCAGCACCCGGGAGACGGCCAGCACCAGGACGCCGACGCCGAGGGTGCCGAGCACCGGGATCTCGACCGGGCGGACCAGCTTCTCGCGCTGGGCGGCGTTGTGGGCGGCGTCGCCGCTGACCTTCTCGGACCAGTTGGTCATGGTCCACTCGACGGCGACGGCGGCGACGATGCAGATGCCGGTGACGAACACGGCCGGGTGGACGACGACGCCGACGGCGGTGGCGCCCACGCCGAGGGCGGCGAACACCGGCCACCACGAGCCGCCCACCGGACGCTGCGCCGGCGGCGCCTCGTCGGTGCCGAGCAGCTCGGCGGCGGCCTCGGCGTCGGCGTCGCGGAAGGCGACGGCGAAGACAGCGAGGGCCAGCGCCACCGCGGCGGCGGTCACGAACAGGCCGTAGGAGACGTGGTTCCCGACGGCACCCTTCCAGGCGAGGCTGAGCGGGCCGGTCTCGTCACCGCCCGACGTGTACCCGGCGAAGACGGCGGCACCCACGGCGGCCGCGAAGACCCCGAACCAGAGCTTGAAGCCGGTGGTGAGCATCGTCCGTTCCTACCTGCGTCCCGTGTCCTACTTGGCCACGTAGATGAAGAGCCAGATGACCGTGAAGACGGCCACGGCCGAGTACCAGAAGATCGACACCGAGATCACGAGGTCCTGGTGGCGACCGGTGGCCTGTCCGCCGAAGGCCCGCAGCAGAACCAGCCCCATCCAGAGGACGGCGATGCCCGTCATGACCATGTGGGCGCCGACGATGACGTACAGCAGCGTCGTGGCGACGCTGTGGTCGATCGGCAGGCCGATGTCGTTGAAGTAGAAGACCGTCTGGTTGACGGCGGCGATGCCGAGCAGCGCCGTCAGGCCGAGGGCGAGGTAGCCGTGGATGCGGTCCTCGTTGCGGCTGGCGTAGTGGGCCCACATCATCGTGATGGTGGCCATGGCGTAGGTCGACATGAGCGACCCGCCGGGCTTGAGCTCGATGGCGCCCTCGGGGAACCACTCGGCGCCCCAGGCGAGGGTGTCGTTGCGCACCGAGAAGTAGAGGGCGAAGAGCGCCCCGAAGAACATGACGGCGGCGCCGGTGGCGAACGCGGTGCCGACCAGCAGCGTGCGGGGCCGGGCCAGCGGGGCCGCGCTGGGCGCGATCTCGGTTCCGGCGGCCATCAGGCGGACGCTCCTTCGGTCTGGCGGGCGTCCAGCAGCGGCCGCTCGGAGGTGACCTCGACGCTCGACGGGTCGTCGGCCCACTCGAGGGTGTGGCCGCCCCACGGGTCGGCGGGAGCGGGGGCGCCGGTGAGGCGCTTGATGCCGTTGGCGAACCAGCCGAGCGCACCGACCAGGACGAGCACCACGCCGACACCGACCAGCAGCACGCCGACGACGGCGGCGAGGCCGGCCAGCAGGCCGAGGCCCTGCGACGACGACTTGCCGAAGATGCGGTCACCCCACCAGAGGGTGCCGGCCATGGCGCCGACGAGGGCGGCGCCGATGGTGAGGGTCATCTGGGCGCCGGTGGCGGAGGTGCCGAGCAGGTCCAGCGGGTCGACGGCCCGCAGGGCTCCGGCGACGCCGGCGCCGAGGAGCAGCAGCATCGACAGCACCGACAGCACCATCGGGGCGGGTGGCCTGCCGCCCAGGTTGGCGGCGCCCCGGCGCAGCGTGTCGGCCAGCCCGCCGACGAGGGCGAGGGCGACCACGGCGGCAGCGAAGGCATCGACCACGTAGATGGCCTCGCGCATGATCGGCGTGCCCGGCGTGTCGAAGAAGGTCTGGGCGTAGGCGCCGAAGCCGAGGACGCCGAGCGCACCGGTCAGGGCGAGGACGACGTCGTGGTTGGCGAGGCGGCTGCGCACCGACACCGGGACCACGTCGAAGGCGATGCCGACCAGCGGCAGGGCGAAGGCGTACACCTGCGGGTGCGTGAACGCCCAGGAAAGCTGCTCCCAGATGGCGTCCTCGGCACCGAACCGCACGGCCGGCCGGCCCCGGAGGTCGACGTAGGCGAGCACGGTGTTGGCGGCCAGCACCGGCAGGGTCAGCAGCCAGAAGGTGCCCGACACCAGCAGGGTCCAGCTGAAGAGCGGGATGCGCCGCAGCGTGAGGCCCGGCACCCGGCCCGCCACGATGGTGGTGAGCAGCGAGACCGTGGCGCCCAGCAGGCCGAGGATGGCCATGAGCAGGCCGACCATGGTGAGGGCGACCGCCTGGCGCTGGCCGCCGGCGTCGGGGGCGCCGAGGCCGCCGTCGATCAGGAAGCCGGTGATGGTGGTGCCGGCGCCCAGCAGCCACGTCCAGAACGAGAAGGCCGCCATGCGGGGGAAGGCGACCGTGTCGGTGCCGACCTGGCGGGGTGCGACGGCGGTGCCGAGGCCGACGAGAATCGGCACGACGGCGAGCAGCACGAGGCTTACCCGGTGGGCGGACCAGAACTGGAACACCTCGTCGGCGCTGCCGAAGACCTCGGCGCCCGAGAGGTCGAGTCGCTCGAGGGCGACGAGGACGCCGGCGACCAGGCTGGCAAGCAGCGCGAGCGAGCCCGCGCCGAGCCAGTAGCGGCCGAGCGTGTTGGCATCGGTGGAGGTGACGACGCGCTCGAGTGCGGTGGCGTCGCCGGTCTCCAGGGAGGTGTCGGTCATCGTCCTCGAAGTTGAATCGTCCTGCGGGTCCGGACGGCACCCTCGTCGACGCGCCCGAGGGTGGTCGGACGACGAGAGGCTAGGCGGATCGACGGTGATCCTGACGCTCTTCCGGCGCCGTGAGGATAGCCGCCCGATCGCACCAGTCCTGCACCTCGGCAGCCCGGATTCGCGGCCGTTCCGGCGCCCGCGATCAGACGACCACGTCGAGCGCGATGGCCCCGAAGAGGAGGGTGACGTAGGTGATGGAGTACGAGAAGAGCCGCATGGCGGTCCGCTCGCTCGGATCCCGGCGCACCGCCAGGGCGAACGCCCCGAACACGGCCCCCAGCACCAGCGCCGACACCAGGTAGATGGCCCCCATGCCGGCCACGGGCGAGAACACGACGGTGAGCGCCACGAGGATCGCCGTGTAGCGCACGATCCGCCCGGCGGTGACCTCGAGGCTGGCAACGGCCGGCAGCATCGGGACCTCGGCGTTCGCGTAGTCGTCGCGGTACTTGATGGCGAGGGCCCAGAAGTGCGGGGGCGTCCAGTAGAAGATGACGAGGAAGAGGACCACCGGCGCCCAGTCGAGGGAGTTGGTGACCGCCGACCAGCCGACCAGCACCGGGACGGCGCCGGCGGCGCCGCCGATGACGATGTTCTGCGTCGACGTGCGCTTGAGCCACAGCGTGTACACGAACACGTAGAAGAAGGTGGCCGACACGGCCAGCACGGCGCTGAGCAGGTTGACGGCTGCGGACAGCCAGGCGAACGCCACGACCTCGAGGGCGATGGCGAACACCAGCGCTGCCCGGGGGGTCATCACGCCGGTGACCAGCGGGCGGTCCTTGGTGCGCTCCATGAGCCGGTCGATGTCGCGGTCCACGACCATGTTGACGGCGTTGGCGCCACCGGCGGCCAGCGTGCCGCCGAGCACCGTGGCGACCATCAGCCACACCGACGGGACGCCCCGCTCGGCGACGAACATGGTCGGCACGGTCGTGACCAGCAGCAGCTCGATGATGCGCGGCTTGGTGAGCGCGACGTAGCCGGCCACACGTGCGCGCATCGGGAGCGGAGGTGCCGGCGTGGGCGGGGTCGCGAACATCGCCGTCAGGCTAGGACCCGCGCGCCGGTGCTGGACGTTGCCGCGCCCGCCTCAACCGACGAGCCAGTCGGCGGGGGTCCCGCCCTCCGAGAACAGGCGCTGCTGGAAGCGGCGCATGCCGGCCAGCCAGCGGTCCACGTCGTCACCCTTGCGGCGCACGTACTCGGCGACCTCCGGGTGCGGGAGGACGTGGAACCGCTCGTCGGCCAGCGCCTCGACCACCACGTCCGCCAGCGCCTCGGCCGACATCACCCCGTCGACGCCGGCGGCGCCCATGCCCCGGTCGTCGCCCAGCCGGTCGGCCATCGGGCTGTTGGCCCGGATGTTGCTCTCCACCGCCTGCGGGCACAGCACCGACACGCCGATGCCCCGGTCGCCGTAGGTGATGGCGACCCACTCGGCCAGCGCCACCGCCGCGTGCTTGGTAACCGAGTAGGCCATCGACCCGATCTGGGAGAGCAGGCCCGCCGCCGACGCCGTGTTGAGCAGCCAGCCGCCGCCCTGGTCGACCATGTACGGGATGGCGTGGCGGGCCGCGTAGAGGTGCGCCATGACGTGCACGTCGAACATGTCCGTCACCTCCTCGTTGGGGGCCTCGAGGCCGCCAAGGGTGACGTAGCCGGCGTTCGAGACGAACAGGTCCAGCCCGTCGTGCATCTCGACCGTGTCGTCGACCAGCGCCTTGACCTGCGCCTCGTCGGCCACGTCGCAGTTGACCGGCGTCCCGCCGATGGCGGCCGCCACCTCGGCGGCGCCCTCCGCGTCGCGGTCCGCAACCACGATCCCCCGCGCCCCCTCGGCGTGGAATCGCTCGGCCAGCGCCCTCCCGATGCCGCTGGCACCACCCGTGACGACCACGACCTTCCCGGTGAGTTCCATGCGCCGATCCTATGGAGGCCCGGCGCCGTGGGCCCCGCCCGGGCGCCCGCCTAGCCTTCGGAGCGTGCGGAGACGCCCATGAGACCTCGCCTCACGCCGGACGCCTATCACCGCATCTGCGGCGTGGCCCTCGCCCTGCTGGCGATGATCGTCGTCACCGGCGGCGCCGTGCGCCTCACCGGCTCCGGCCTCGGCTGCTCCGACTGGCCCACCTGCGAGGAGGACCAGTTCGTCCCCGAGGCCGACCTGCACGGCTGGATCGAGTTCGGCAACCGGCTCGTCACCGGCCTCGTGTCGCTGGCCGTCATCGCCGCCGTGCTGGGCTCGATGGCCCGCACCCCCCGGCGGGCCGACCTGATGCGCTGGTCGTGGGGACTGGTCGCCGGCGTGCTCGCCCAGATCGTGCTCGGCGGGATCGTGGTGCTCAGCCACCTCAACCCCTGGCTGGTGCTCGGCCACTTCGCCCTGTCGATGGTGCTGGTCGGCAACGCCGTGGTCCTACGCCACCGGGCCGGCGACCACCTGCGGGCGGTCCGTCCGCCGACGCCGGCACCGTCCGAACGGCTGCGGTCGATGGCCACCGCCGTCGCCGGCTTCTCGGTCGTGGTGCTCGCCACCGGCACGCTCGTCACCGGCTCCGGACCGCACGCCGGCAGCCACGACGATCCGATCCCCCGCCTGCCGTTCACCCCGTCCGACATCGCCCGGGTCCACGGCACCACCGTCGTCGTCTTCCTGCTGCTGGTCGCCGGCCTCGCCCTCACGGTGCGACGCGACCCGACCGGCGAACGGCTCCACAGCCGTATGCAGGCCCTCGGCGCCGTCGTCGTCCTCCAGGCCGCCATCGGCTGGACCCAGTACTTCACCGGCGTGCCCGAGTTGCTTGTCGGCCTCCACCTCATCGGCGCCACGGCCCTCTGGGGCACGGTCGTCGCCCTCGCCCTCGACGCCCGTGAGCAGGTACCCGTGACCGAGGAGGTCCCGGCGTGACCCGGGCAGCACTCCCCGACGTCGGCGAGGAGGTCCGGGGCGACACCGGCGAGGACGCCGACACCGACCGGCCCTGGATCGTCCTCGTCTGGAACGACCCCATCAACCTCATGTCGTACGTGGCCTGGGTGTTCCAGAAGCTGTTCGGCTACAGCCGCCACAAGGCCGAGCAGCTGATGCTCGACGTCCACCACAAGGGCCGGGCGGTCGTCTCCTCCGGCACCCGCGAGAAGGCCGAGATGGACGTCTTCCGCCTCCACGAGCACGGCCTCTGGGCCACGATGCAGCAGGACGACTGACCGTGGTCCGCCGTCGCCGCCAGGTCGCCTTCGCCCGCTCCGGCGACCTCGTCGAGGTCCGCCTCGGCGAGGAGGAGCGCGACCTCGTCGGCCGCCTGGCCGAACAGTTGCGGACCCTGCTGGCCGCCGACGACGACCCCGGCCTGCGCCGCCTCTACCCGGCCGCCTACCCCGACGACCCTGACCGTGACGCCGACTACATGGCCCTCGTCCACGACGACCTGCTCCGCCACCGACTCGACGCCGTCGAGGTGGTCGGCGACACCTGCGGCAACGACACCCTCGACCCGGCCGAACTCGAACAGTGGATGGTCGTCCTCAACTCGCTGCGGCTGGTCCTCGGCACCCGGCTCGACATCTCCGAGGAGGACGAGTTCGACCCCGAGGCGCCCGACGTGGCCGAACGGTCGCTGCTGCTGTGGCTGGGCCTGCTGCTCGAGGAGGCGCTGTTACACCTCTCTATGCTGCGGTTCCACTCCCATAGGGTTGGGGGTGCCAAGAACGGACGGCCGGCACTTCCCCGGAAACCCGGTCGCCCGCTCGGGGTCCTGTGGTGCAGTTTGGAGTGCACGCCGGCCTGTCAAGCCGGAGGTCGCGGGTTCAAATCCCGTCAGGACCGCCACCGTCCCCCGCCCCCGGGCGGGAGGTGCACGGTCGGGTAGCTCAGTTGGCAGAGCGTCCGCCTGAAAAGCGGAAGGTCCCCGGATCGACGCCGGGCCCGACCACCGGAACCGAAGCCCGCCCCGAGGGGCGGGCTTCGCCGCGTTCCGACCGTGCCGCTACGTTCGGTCGCCATGGGCCAATCCCCCCGCAACCTGCTCCCCGACGGACGGGTGCTGCTCGCCGCCGCCAACCTTCGCGACCTCGGCGGCCTTCCCACCACCGACGGGCGCACCGTCCGCACCGGGCGGTTGTTCCGGGGCGGCTACCTGAGCGACCTCGACGGACCGTCGCTCGCCACCGTCGAGTCAGTGGGCCTGCGCACGATCATCGACCTGCGCCGGCCCGACGAGATCGAGCAGCGGCCGCACCCCGACCTCCCCGGTACCGAGGTCGTGCACGTCTCGGTCTCGGCCGACGACAACGAGTTCGTCGTGCTCGCCAACCTGATGGAGCACGACCCCGACGCCATACCCGGACCCGACCTGATCACCGAGTACTTCCGCAACAGCGTCCGCACCCGCCTCGACCGCTACCGGCTGGTGTTCGACCTGGCCACCGACCCCGACCGTCACCCCCTGTTGTTCAACTGCACCGCCGGCAAGGACCGCACCGGGTTCGTCGGCGGCGTGCTGCTGCGGCTGCTCGGCGTGCCGGCGGAGGTCGCCATCGACGACTACCTCCTCAGCAACGACCTGCGCCGCCCCTGGCTCCAGGAACGCGAGGACATCCACCGGCTCCGGATCGCCGAACGGCTCGGCGTCGACCCCGACGACGTCCCCGACGACCAGATGGCGAACAGCCGGGCGATGATGTGGTGCCACGCCGAGTACCTCGAGGCCGCCTACGCCACCGTCGACGAGGAGTGGGGCTCGTGGGAGGCCTTCCGCCGTGACGGCCTCGGCATCGACGACCCGCGTTTCGACGCATTCCTGGACTCGATGCTGGCCTGAGCGGCGGCCGCCTCCGACCCGGCGTCGGGACTGCCGTAGGGTGCCTCTCGAGCCACGAGCAAGGGGGGACATCATGACCGTGGGCTGGTTCATGGACGATGAGCCGTCGCCGACGTTCCCGATCTACACGCGGGGCAACGTCGGTGAGGTGTTCCCCGACCCCGTCTCGCCACTGACCGCCGACCACACCTGGCATGGCGCCGGCGACGTCGGCATGCGGGACTTCATGTCCCGCTTCACGATCGACCTCGACGAGGTCGACGACGGGCACAAGGTCATGTTCGAGATCTTCGGCGGCTACATGTACCTGAACCTGAGCATCGCCCGCCTGATGGGCGCCCGCTCCTCGGGCATGACCCCCGAGATGGTCGACATGGGCTTCTTCGGCTCCCAGTCGGTGCTGCCGCCGTACCAGCCCCGCCCCAAGGACGACGACCCCGAGATCACCGCCCGTGTCGACGGCCTGATGTTCTCGTGGATGACCGCCACCGAATTCCCCGCCCTCGACGAGCAGGTCGTCGCCGTCGACGCCCTCGTGGCCGCCCGTCCCGACCTCGGGTTGTGCAGCGAGGCCGACCTGGTGGCCCGCATGCGCGAGATGCCGCCCGTCTTCGCCCGGGTGTTCGCCCTCCACGGCGAAGTCAGCGCAGCCGCCTCGGTCACCATGGGCGCCATCACCGCGCTGGCCCTCGGCCTCGGCAAGCCCGGCTACGACCTGCGGATCGCCGGCGGGCTCGGTGGCGTGGCGTCGGCCGCCCCCAGCTTCGCCATGTGGGACCTCAGCCGGCAGGTGGCCGCCTCCGCCGAGTTGACCGCTGCCTTCGAGGCCGGCGTCGACGGACTCCACGACCGGCTGGTCGGACTCGGCGATGCCGCTGCCGGGTTCCTCGCCGGACTCGACGACCTGCTGCTGGCGCACGGCAGCCGTGGCCCCAACGAGTGGGAGTTGCGATCACCCGCCTGGGGCACCCACCCCGAGCTGGTGCTCGCGCTGATCGACCGGATGCGCCTGGCCGGCGACGACGGGGACCCGCGTGCCCGCCACGAGGCGGCCGCAGCGAGGGCCGGCGAGGCCCTCGAGGAGTTGCGGGGCATGGTCGCCGGCAGCGAGGAGCAGGCCGGAACCCTCGAGATCGCCAACACCGCCAGCAGCGTGTTCATCCCGGCCCGCGAGCAGGCCAAGGCCACGATCGTGAAGGTGATCCATGAGGCCCGCCTGGCCGCCCTCGAACTGGGACGCCGCCTCGCCACCGATGGGCGCCTGGCCGATGCCGGGCAGGTGTTCATGCTGCGTGACGCCGAGTTGGAGTCGGCCATCGACGGTGGCCTGGCAGGCGAGGCGGCCGAGCGGGAGGCCACCTACCTCGGGTTGTTCGATCTCACGCCGCCCTACTGGTTCGAGGGCGCCCATCACCGACCCGTCGTGGACGCCGCTGTTCGTCCCGGCGGCTGGCGTGATCGTCGACGTGGGCGGCACCATGAGCCACGCCGTCATCGTCAGCCGCGAACTCGGCATCCCGTGCGTGGTGTCGGCGACCGGTGCGACGACGCGCATCCCCGACGGGGCCCAGGTGAAGGTCAACGGCGACACCGGCACGGTGACCATCCTCGACACCTGACCTCGTGACGAGGTCGTGGGAGGGTCAGGTGCAGTTGGGGGCGCGGTCGGGGGCCAGGAGGCCTCCCGCCACGAGCCAGGACACCGTGTCGTGGAGGGTCTCCTCGACCGGCCGCCAGGCGCCCACGCCGCTGTCGGCCAACAGGCCGGCGTCGTCGCCGGGAACGATGCCCAGCATGATCTCGACGGCCTCGGCGTCGACCATCTGCTCGAGGGCATCGCGCGGCGTCGGGAACAGTGCCCGGTCGCAGCCCGTCACCTCGGTGACGACCGCATGGAACTCCCCCCAGTCCATGTACGTGCCACCAGCCACGTAACGCTGCGGACCACGACCCGGCGTCAACAGGCCGACCATCGCCGACGCCAGGTCCCGGACGTCGACGAGCAGCCACCCGCCCGAGGCCAGGCTCATCATGATCTCGCTCTGCAACGTGGGGATCAGGTTGGCGGCCAGCACGTTGAGCCCCAGATCGGTCGGCCCCGTCACCCCGGCCGGATAGAGGATCTGGACCGGCTGCCCGGCGGCCTGCATGCCCCGGGCGTGCTCCTCGGCGATCGCCTTCGAGGCGTTGTACGGGTTGCCGCCGCCCTGCACCGGATCGTCGCCGGACAGGACATCGCCGCTGGGCGGGAAGATCACCGACATCGTCGACAGGTGCACGATCGGGTCGCAGCCGGCCGCAGCGGCGGCGTCCAGCACGTTGACCGCCCCCGGGGCATTCACCTCGAGGGCCACGTGCATCTGCTCCGGGTCCAGGCTCGTGAACGCCGCCGTGTGGATACAGGCGTCACAGCCCTCCATGGCCGCGGCGACCGCCTCGGCGTCCGTCATGTCGCCGACCACGTGGGCGACCTCGGCCCCGATGTCGTGCAGCGCCCGCAACTGCCCGAGCTTCTCCGCGCTTCGAACCAGCGCCAGCGGCTCGTGGCCGGCGTCAACCAGCGCCCGCAGCACGTGGCCGCCGATGAAACCCGTCGCCCCTGTCAGCATCACCCGCATCGTCGACTCCCCCTCGGATCGCGGCGCCGCGCCGTCACGGCACGCTCTCGAACGTAGCCGCCGGCCGCCTTTGGCGCTTCAGCCGCTCATGGCGCATGATCACGACTCGGGACGTCCGTCCCGGAGCCACGATCGACCCCCAGGTGGAGAACCAGCCATGCAGTCACGCGACGAGATCTACGTCAACGGAAAATGGGCCCCGTCGGCGGGCGACGGCAGCATCGACGTCGTCAACCCGTCCAACGAAGCGGTCATCGGCTCGGTCCCGGACGGCACCGCCGCAGACGTCGACGCGGCGGTCGCAGCCGCCAAGGCCGCCTTCCCCGAGTGGTCGGGGCGCTCGCTCGAGGACCGACTGGGCTTCATCGAGAAGCTGGGCGCCGGGCTGGCCGCCCGAGCCGAGGAGATCGGCGCCCTCATCTCCAGCGAGGTCGGCATGCCCGCCACGCTCTCGACGATGATCCAGGCCGGCATGCCGGCCGCCACCACCGCCGGCGTCCCCGAGACCGCCCGCAACTTCGACTTCGAGGAGACCATCAGCCGCTCGCTCGTCACCCGCGAACCGGTCGGCGTGGTCGGCTGCATCACGCCCTGGAACTACCCGCTGCACCAGATCATGGCGAAGGTCGCGCCCGCCATGGCGGTCGGCTGCACCGTGGTGCTCAAGCCCAGCGAGGTGGCGCCGCTGAACGCCTTCGTCCTCGCCGAGATCATCGACGGGTTGGGCTTCCCCGCCGGCGTGTTCAACCTGGTGTCCGGCGTGGGCCCGGTCGTCGGCGAGGCCATCGCCGCCCACCCCGACGTCGACATGGTGTCGTTCACCGGCTCGACCCGGGCCGGCACCCGGGTGGCCGAGGTGGCCGCCTCCAACGTCACCAAGGTCCACCAGGAATTGGGCGGCAAGTCCGCCAACATCGTCCTCGACGACGCCGACTTCGAGAAGGCGATCCCCTCGGCGGTCGGCGCCGCCTACCTCAACTCGGGCCAGACCTGCAGCGCCCTCACGCGGC
>LUME01000227.1_pt1 | contig 18007 bp, 20 predicted proteins | sample 729951 | NCBI WGS metagenome assembly LUME01 (sample SAMN03860271, study PRJNA289734) | marine metagenome | biome: seawater column; feature: ocean; material: water; isolation source: Red Sea water column Station 34 - depth 200m | place: Saudi Arabia: Red Sea | collected 2011-10-15 | depth 200 m | reverse complement strand
TGGAACCTGGACAATCGCTTCACGGGATGGGTTGATGTAGATCTCTCCGAACGTGGTATCGAAGAAGCCAGGACAGCCGGTAATACATTGCGTGATGCTGGTTTTCGCTTCGACATTGCCATGACGTCGTATCTGAAACGTTCCATCCGAACACTGTGGCTTATTCAGGAAAGGTTAGATCAGATGTATCTGCCTATCCGGACAGATTGGCGACTCAACGAACGCCACTACGGCGCACTGCAGGGACTCAACAAGAAAGAAACCGCCGAGCAACATGGTGACGAACAGGTACTTGCCTGGAGACGGGGCTATGCGGTACGTCCGCCGGCACTGGCGGCAGATGATACCAGCCGCCCGGACGCTGATCCACGCTATGCCGGTATCAAAGGTCTCCCCGATACGGAATCTCTGGCAGATACGCTGTTGCGGGTCACCGAATGGTGGGAAGAGACACTGGTTCCGTTATTAAGGAGCGACAGCCGACTGCTGATCGTTGCGCATGGCAACAGTCTGCGCGCGATGGTTAAATTTCTCGATCAGATGAGTGAAGACGACATATTGGAATTCAACATCCCAACCGGGATTCCAATGGTCTACGAGTTCGAAGACAACCTGAGTGTGATTCGTCGCTACTATCTCGCCGACGATGACAAACTTCAATCAGCTGTGGACGAAGTGCGCAATCAAGCCTCATCTAAGGAAAGATAAAACGATGACTGCCAACGGCCGGGTCGAAATTTACCAGGGCCGACTGATTGAGCTCGGACTGGAAACAGCAGTGCTTCCGAATGGTGCAACAATCGAGCTGGAAATCGTCAGACATCCCGGCGGTGCAGTTGTTCTGGCGCTGGATGATGCAGACAGGGTGTGTTTGCTGCGGCAGTATCGCCACGTCGTCGGAGACTGGATCTGGGAATTGCCGGCGGGTGTGATCGAGGCAGGTGAAGACCCGCTTGAGACCGCCCAACGGGAATTGCGCGAGGAAACTGGGCTGGTCGCGGTACAGTGGCGCGAGCTGGGAACAATGGTGCCTTCACCGGGATTTTGTAGTGAAGAACTTTTTCTTTATCAGGCAAGCACGCTCTCTCAAGTTGGTGCTGATACTCAACCGGATGAGCAGATCGAGGTCCATTGGTGTACGCTGGAACAGGTGAAGGCGATGGCGGTTGATGGTCGAATTCGTGATGCCAAGACGCTGGTGGCGTTATATCGACTCGGCTAGACCCGGCAGGTCGTTAGAACTCGGTACAAAATACAGGCTTAGGTCGGAAAATAGTCAGGCTCCTGGCCGCTTTTCCATTTGATGTTGCAACCCAGACTGGGAACCTGTTCAGTTGTCACGGGTTGGCCACTCAGGACCGCATCGACTGCGCTTTGTAGTGCGCTGCCGTCGACGGGTATATCGTTATTGGGCCGGCTGGCATCAAACTGACCCCGATAGACCAGTTTCCGCTGGCTGTCATACAAAAAGAAATCGGGCGTACAAGCCGCACGATAGGCTTTTGCCGTGTCCTGGGTTTCGTCATACAGGTATGGATAACTGAAATTGTGTGCCAGCGCTTCATCGGCCATTTTTTGTGGCCCGTCGCCAGGGTGGGTACTGATATCGTTAGCTGAGATCGCAACGATGCCCAGCCCCTGATCGGCGTAGCTACACGCAAAATTACTGAAGCAGTCGCGGATGTGGATCACGTAGGGACAATGGTTGCAGACAAAGGCAACCAGCAGTGCCGGCATGGCAGAAAAGTCACCGAGGGAAACTACCTTGGGCCCGGCGTTGGGATTGGTGTTGGGCAGTTGGAAATCAGGTGCGGGCGACCCCAGTTCTTCCATGATCGATGCAAAGGCCACGGGTATTTCCTCGTAAAATTATCTGATAAATCAAACATATTTTAGCACGCCTCCTCGATATGGCGACCGGGGTAACGGCCTTATCAGCGTGAAAATGGCTACAATATCCGGTCTCAGGCAGGGGAGCGAAAAAATGGCGGCTCAAGGACAAAAACTGACCCATCTCAATGAGCGCGGTGAAGCGAACATGGTCGATGTCGGTAGCAAAGAAATTACCGAGCGGTGTGCCGTTGCTGCTGGAGAAATTTCGATGCAAGCTTCGACCCTGGCACAGGTGGTTGACGGGACCAATGCCAAGGGTGATGTGCTGGCAGTCGCCCGGGTCGCAGGAATTATGGCGGCTAAACGGACGTCGGAACTGGTACCGTTGTGTCATCCGCTCAGACTGACCCGGGTGGAAGTGTCCTTTGAGCCTGACCCGAAGAACAGCGCGATTGTCTGTCGAGCTGTCGCTGAGACCCGGGAACGCACGGGTGTTGAAATGGAGGCTTTGACTGCAGTCCAGGTGGGTTTGTTGACCATCTATGACATGTGCAAGGCAGTGGATCGTGAAATGATAATCGGCGCTGTGCGGTTGCTTGAAAAGTCTGGTGGCCGCTCAGGAAACTGGAAACGCGACAGTGAACAAACAGACTGAAGTAATCGTGCAACCCAGTTGTGAGGATGAATACGATCCAGCGTTGCTGCCAGTTGATGTTGCCCTGGCCCGAATCGCTGAAGCGATCACGCCAATTAGTGATATCGAGTGGGTACCGGTTCGAGGTGCCCTGAGCCGGATCTTGGCTGAAGATGTAATCTCGCCGGTTGATGTGCCCAACCACACCAATTCTGCTATGGATGGGTATGCTGTGGCAGCATCTGATCTTTTAGCCACAGATCTTAAGGTTATCGGTACAGCCTGGGCAGGCAGTGCATACACAGGACCGGTTGGTCCCGGTGAATGCGTACGCATTATGACCGGCGCAGTGATTCCGGATAGGTGCGACACCGTAGTAATGCAGGAACAAGCCGAGCGCATTGACGATCGTATCCGATTCGCACCAGGACAGAAACCAGGCCAGCACGTGCGGCGGGCGGGTGAAGATCTCGCTGCCGGTGACATCGCCCTGGTCCATGGGCGCTATTTGCTGCCCTCGGACTTGGGAATGGTCGCATCGTTGGGGATCGGGGAACTGGCGGTATTGCGTAAACCCAGGATAGCTTTCTTCTCCAATGGTGACGAGCTGCGGTCAATTGGTGAAACTCTAACATTGGGCGATGTTTATGATTCAAACCGTTACACCCTGCATGGGATGCTCACGCGCCTGGGCGTCGAATTTATAGACTTGGGCGTAATTCCGGATGACCGTGATCGCATACGAAAGACCTTTCACCGAGCTGCAGCAATTGCCGATGTGGTGATCACATCAGCCGGAGCCTCGGTGGGTGACGCGGACTATGTCAAAGAGGTGCTCGATGAAATCGGTGAGGTGAAATTTTGGAAACTAGCGATGAAACCGGGTCGACCATTATCGTTTGGGAAAATCGATCATGCCCATTTCTTCGGCCTGCCGGGCAACCCGGTTTCAGTGATGGTCACTTTCTACCAGTTTGTATTACCGGCGTTGCGGCAGCTAATGGGTGAGGAGAATTGGGCGCCTTTGCGGTTACCAGCGAGGACGCTTAACCGTCTAAAGAAAAGGCCCGGTCGAACTGAGTATCAGCGCGGTTATCTGGTGCAGGATGAGAGCGGTGAACTTACGGTGCACAGTACCGGAGACCAGGGTTCAGGCATCCTGAGTTCGATGAGTCAGGCCAATTGTTTTATTGTGCTGGACATTGACAGCGACGGTGCACAAGTCGGTGACATGGTGACAGTGGAACCCTTTGCTGGCTTGGTCTGATTATCAGCGATCAGATATTCGTCGATGCGTGAGGACGTCGAGCGCTGGGAAGCAAAGTACCAGGCTGCTAACCCAGATCCACAGCTCAGGACTGATCCCCTGCTAAGCTGTCACCTGGCAGACCTGCACTCAGCGGGATCAGCACTCGACCTGGCCAGTGGGTCCTGCCACAGCTCGGTATTTCTAGCGCAACAAGGATACGACGTTCTGGCGGTTGACTGTAGTGCCACAGGTCTTGCAATTGGCCGGCGGCTGGCACAGCGTGAACAGACAACAATTAAAACACTGGCAGCAGATCTCGATGAGATGACGCTGGATACGGAAGCTTATGATCTTGTGGTTTGTTTCCGATACTTAAACCGAGCACTTTTTTCCGGCATGAAAACCGCACTCAAACCTGGCGGCCTGCTGTTCTTCAAAACGTTTAACGCACATCATCTGGTGTCATCCCCGAAATTCAATCCGGCATACGTACTCCACCCGGGGGAGTTGTCCCAGTCATTCAACGATATGGAGATGATTGATCTGAACGACGGTGAGGATCCAAAAATTACTCAATCCTGGATAGTTGCCCGGCGTTGGTAATAGATATCTGCTGTGACTGAACGAAGTATCCAGGATTCGGCCCTCGAGACAATGTTCTGTGCGATCATAGCAATTGTGTGCGGATCGACGAAGTCGACTTGCAATCGGATGAGGTAATCTGTTGCCAGACCATCGGAAGGGAAGGCCTGATTCGCAGCAGTCCACATATAACCAGGTCGGATGAGGTTGCCTGGAACGTTGATAGTGTTCTTGTTGCCCAGGGGAAAAAAATGAATCGCGGGAAATTGATTATCGCTAATCTAACGCGCTGGCTAACCTTGACAATCGGGGTTATTTGTTTGACCGGCTGTTCTGGAAATTGGGGCTGGTATGTCATTTCACCGGCGACAGATCAAGGGATCATCAACATCAAGTTTCTGCTCGGCGGCCTTAAATTCACCATTTTACTGTCGGTGACTGCGATCGTAGTGGCGATAGTTCTTGGGTTGTTGATTGCGCTGCCCGGGATCTCGAAAAATCGAGTCGCAAAAAGTATCAATTGGACTTATGTGGAACTGATTAGGGCCATACCTCTCCTGGTCATGATTCTTTGGGTCTACTACGGCTTGCCGCAGGTAGCCGGAATCTCCATAAGTGCTTTTGCGGCAGGGGTTTTGGCGCTCGCCATATCAGATTCTGCTTTTCAAGCCGAAATATTTCGTGCAGGTATCCAATCTATTGACCGTGGACAGATTGAAGCCGCGAATGCACTGGGGCTGACCTATTTTCAACGAATGCGTTTCATTGTTTTACCGCAGGCTATCCGGCGCATACTCCCCCCATTGGGTAATCAGCTGATTTACATGCTGAAAATGTCCTCGCTTATTTCTGTTATCGGGATGCAGGAACTCACCCGTCGGGCAAATGAACTGGTCGTTACGGAGTACCGCCCATTGGAAATCTATACTTTCTTGGTTCTGGAATACCTCGTATTGATTCTGATAGTGTCTTCGGGAGTGCGTTGGCTGGAGCGTCATCTGGCAATCGATGAAAACTAGGTGATTTTTTGATTAGAACCAGACAGCCATGATGTGAATTCGCTGATTAAGTCGCTTGCTGCCGCGGCAATCAGAGCCTCACCGTGTTCAATATCAGCGAGTTCCGAATGTGAACCAACCCGGCCGTCGGGAAAATCGCGTGCGTGTTCACTCGCGGGGCCGTGAAAATCGCCTGCGTGATCTCGGATGAACTCTTCACTCAATGGTGGCGGGGGCTGTTGGTTCGATGAATCAACCACGCGTACGCTGGCTTGGGTGATCGCGACTTCGGAGGGCGTACCATGCATGCCTTCCCAGTCACCGTAAAGTTCGTTGCGCAGCGTGTTTACGGCAGGATAATCCCACCAGCTTCGCAGCTTGACTTTTGGTGCTCGGTCATCGAGATCAAGATAAAGATCGTGCACTGCACTGCGCATGGGGGCTAGATTGGCACCATGGCCGTTCAACACGTAGATGAACTTGAACCCTTGTCTATGCAGTGATCTAAGAATGTCCTCAAACAGCTGAGCAAATGCTCGCGCTGTCACCGAAACCGTTCCGGCAAAGCTCATGTTGAATTGAGCTGGTGTGTAACAAAGTGTCGGCGCAATCAGCATAGTAGATTCTGTGGCTGCCCGTTCAGAAATAGTGGTAACGCAAAGTGTGTCTGTGCCAATCAGGCCAATTGGTCCGTGTTGTTCCAGGGAGCCGGTTGGCAGTACGATACCCGAACACTCTTCGAGATAATCGGCTACTTCTCGACTGGTTGCGGTCTCAAGTTTCAAGTTATCTTGCTCTTTTGTTTAGAGTCAATCCAACCTGCTACCGCAGCCCGGTTGTCATCAACCACCTGTTGAATCGTTTGGTCTTCATACAAAGCAGACTGCCATGCCTGAAGTTTAGCTGGAAGTTCGATTGTTTTTCCCAGTGCTGCGGACACGTCCTGGATCATAAACAGTGTTGTCGGATAGGCGCAGTCGCTAAGACACAACTGCTCTGCCCACAGATAGGGTGCTGGATCCACCAAGTTGGCCAGCCGTGACAGGCAGTCTGTTAGCACTGACAGCGCAGCGTCTGCTCGATCGGCTTCCGACTCACCGATAAATCCAAATAAAGCTCTTAGCGCGGGCTCAAGACGGGTATCGTGATACCGAGCAACCGACCGATGGTAGGCCCGTTGCTGAGAATCTGGCGCGCGCATGGTGGGTACCGGGCAGCAGTCCTCCAGATACTCGGCGATAGCATCGGAATCGTGGAGTACGAATGATCCATCCTGGATTGCGGGTACCGAGCCTGCGGCAATCAGCTTGTGGTAGGCATTCGAATGATAACTGCCACCAAGTGGCAGCTGTTCGACGAAATCGATAGTCTTCAACTTGAGGATGATCCGCACTTTCGCACAGTAAGTGCTCAAGGGATGCGCATAAAAGATCAAAGACATATTCAGTTTTCTGTCGGCGGTCAGTCAGAAATAAAAAAGCCCGCATGGCGGGCTCTTTTATATATTTTCAAACGAAGCGATGATGTCCTACAGTCCCCACTTAGCGCTCAGTTTATCGAAAAGCCCACGGGCTTTTTGAAGGCTTATCCAGTGGTTAACATAGTTGATCCAGACTTGGTCTGCCTGTGGCAAAAGAATCGCAAGCGGTGTGCGGGCTTTTGCTTGACCTACTGGCACGATCATCATCTGGGGATACTTGGCAATAAGTTTATAAGCTGCAATGTTTGATGTGATGTGTACGTCAGCCCGGCCTGCTAATACTTCCGAGAAGTCTGTTGCGGGTGCTTCGACGATTGAGTGTTCAGCTTTGGGAAAGAACGACTTTACATATTGCTCTTGTGTGGTGCCGAGGATTGCGGCCACGGTGACCCCTTCCTGATTGATGTCGCCCCAACCGTTAAACCGGTCAGCGTTCTTTTTAAGTATCAGCGGTAACTGGCCAACATCAACATAAGACATCGAGTAACCCGCAACTTTTGCGCGTTTAGGGTTAACGGAAGCTGATCCGGTCATGTGGTATTTGCCCGATGTGACACCAGCAACCAGTGTTTTCCACTCGGTTGGAACGTACTCAATTTTGACGCCAAGATCTGCTGCCAATGCGGTGCTGACATCAATATCAAAACCCTTATACGAATTGTCAGCAGGATTGCGCATCGTCATGGGATCCCAATCCCCCGTGGTACCAACCTTAAGAACGCCTTCTTTGAGTATAGTGTGGAGCAGTGAGTCTTGAGCCTGTGCCGTTTGCATTGCGGCCACGCCGACTAGGCAGGCCAGGAACCAAACATATCGTTTAAATAATTTCATTGTTGTCTCCTTGGGTGGGTCTACAGAGGTACATCTGGCTAGTACTTTATCATGAGGTGGGGGGCACGTACTTGTTGCAGCGTTTTTTTACGGACCGAGTTCGGTTTTCGTGGTTCAGATCTCCGGTTTCGAGCACTGTATCCGCAACTGCCCGACCAAATTCTTGACGTTGTAACGCATCCAACGTTATTGGATAGACAGTGTCCTGGGTGTAGGTTGATACCCATCCTTTATATCCCCGAGGAGGTTGAGGCGGATCATTGCCCTTCGCGACGTTACGAACGTGCCCTCTTAACAGTTGTCTTAATCGAGCCACGCCACTGTCGGAGCTCGCTAAATTCTCGCGGGCGTGTATCGCTATGGGGCGCTGCGAAACCTGCGCTTCAAAATCGCCTGGTTGTTGTTGGCGTTCGTGGTAAGAGCGTTCATCTTCGGTTTGACCGACAAAGTCGATGCTTTCTTTACCGACGAGAGACCGGTCACCCTGATCCCGCGGATCGGTCTCGGAGCTGTAATACCGCCAGCCAATGGTACGGGTTGAAAAGTTGTCAATAGGTACCATCCAGCGCAGTATGGCGGTACGCTGAAAGTATTTTTCGGCTTCAGCTTCTTCCCAAATCGCGCCGGTCTGATTAGCGTTGGGCAGAATTGCCTCGACCGTTCTTACCCAAGTGTATTCTTCGACCTGTCGAGTTTGAATGTTAATCATGCCAGTGGGACTCGTCTCATATTCGATGATCTGGTCTACACCCGAGGCCACACCGAACTGCACGCCGCTGGAACGGGTATGCAGATGGAGTACATGAATCGGGTCTTGGGTGTTTTCATAGACCTGCAGCCAGTTACACGGCGTGGTCAGGGAAAACGGAATTCTTTCCACACCAGGAAGATGTTGTGTATCGTATTCGGGGAAATCAGGTCGCTTGTCCGGTGGACCCATGTAGGTGAATAAGATGCCGTCTTTTTCCGTGACCGGATAGGCACCTTGGACCACATTTTTGCAGATCGGGCTGTCCAGTCGCTCGGAACCTGCTCGGATCAGCGTGCCGTCAACATCGTAGTGCCAGCCGTGATAGCAGCAAATGATGCCGCGCTCCGCGATAATTCCGTATTCCAATGATGCGCCTCGATGGGCGCAATGTTTGTGCAGCAGCCCGACGCTGTTGGATTTATCTCGGAACAGGACCAGTTCTTCACCCAGTATTTTGACCACCAATGGCAGTTCGCCCAACTCGCTGGACATTGCAACCGGTTGCCAGAATCGTCGCAGGTACTCCCCACAGGATGTGCCGTGATCGACATGGGTCAGTTCCTCATCTTCACGAGCTTGAGATTGATGGACATATCCCTGGAAGCCGGCGGGTCGTTCAGTTGGTTGGTTCATGGCGGATGTCATGTCGATCATCGTCTCGATTCGGTCAAGAATCGGGTGTATTGCGATGGACCCAGCGTTCACTGTTCTGATCGTCGAGTGTTTCTTTCTTCCAAAAAGGGGCTGTGGATTTCAGCGCTTCCATGATTTCCCGACAGGCGTCAAAAGACGCTTTGCGATGTGTAGACCATACTGCAACCAGAACGATATCTTCGCCTGGCTTGACTGAACCAACGCGATGAACAACCAGTGCTTCCATCAGGTTGTTGGTTTCACATGAGGCGCTAACCAGCGATTCAAGCTGCTTCTCGGTCATTCCGGGGTAATGTTCAAGATACATCGAACGCACCCGGTCGCCCTCGTTGTAATCACGCATGGTCCCAACGAACACTGCACAAGCACCGTACTGACCGGCTGATAACATACGATCACGAAAAACCGCTATCTCGGCCCACGGGTCAAAACCCTGATCGCGCAGTTCGATGTGCATGACCTTATCTCTTAGCCACCAGTCACCGGTGGAAAAAACGCCACCTCATCGCCGTCTGCAACAGTGTGGTCCAGGCCTGCGTAATTGCGGTTGATTGTCATTGACCGAGTCAGCTTGAATTTCGGTCTGCGCAACACCAATGCGTTCACGCAGGCTGGCAAAAAACCGAACATTGATCGTCATGCTATGGTGATACCCCCTGCATACGGTGTCCAGGAAAGGCAAACTATAATAGGCTGTTAACGACAAGGCCACAACAGGTATCGGGAGCAATGACGGCGATCCAACGTGAGTTCATACCGGTAAACATTGCTGTATTGACAGTCTCGGATTCAAGGACGGAAGCCGACGATAAGTCCGGCAAGCTTTTGGTGTCGCGTCTCAATGACGCGGGCCATCAATTGTTTGAGAAGACGATTGTCAAAGACGACATTTTTGCGGTGCGCGCAGTGATCTCAAACTGGATTGCCGAACCTGACGCTCAGGTTGTCGTTACTACGGGCGGTACGGGTGTGACCGGATTTGATGGCACTCCGGAAGCCGTGTGTCCACTGCTCGAAAAAACGCTGGATGGATTCGGCGAAGTCTTTCGCATGATTTCCTACGAGGAGATCGGCACATCAACGCTACAATCCCGGGCCATAGCCGGGGTCGCTAATGGCACCTATGTTTTCTGTTTGCCCGGTTCTTCCGGCGCTTGTGCTACGGCGTGGGACAAGCTATTGGTACATCAGCTGGATTACCGAACCCGGCCGTGTAATTTGGTTGAACTGATGCCTAGATTGCTGGAACACCGACAGACTTGATGGTTGCGAAGGCGGATGATGGCCACAGACGTTTATAATTAACATGACTCAAAAAGGCTTCACCCTAATCGAACTGACTTATTGTCTATCGTAGTCGTGTAGCCAAAAAAGGAGTCACAGCGTAAGACATGACCCCTTTATATTGTGTGTAGTAATGCTAGAAACTTTACTACTATGACAATGTGTTATTTGTTGTAGCTTAAACGCCAACAACTTGCTTTGCACATGGGCCTTTCTCGGTCTGACCGACTTCGAATTCAACGGCCTGACCGTCGTTCAACGTTGCATACCCGCCACCCGCATCAATGTCGGAATGATGAACAAACAGATCCTTACCACCATCTTCCGGAGCAATAAATCCGTAGCCCTTTTCTGCGTTAAACCACTTTACTGTACCTTTAGCCATTTTACTTACCTTACTTTTTATTGATGAAATAAACGGAATCCCATATTGAAGTCACCGCTTCTAAATGGGGATTGAGAAATTCCTATACTCCCAGATCAGACGTAGCCATCAATATTAGGTGTATCGTTGTCTGATTGGGATTGATCAGATTGATCATTCCCGGCAGTCGCAGCCTGTTTCTTTAGACGTTTTTCTTCCTTCTTCTTTTTTTTAGCGAGTTCTTTTTGTCGCTTTTCGAACGTGTAGTTAGATCTTACCATAAGGTAGCCTCATATTAATGTAAAACCGGTGGTGACCATGCTGTATTGAACCAGAATCTGATTTAGTACCACAGACATTCCTGTGCGCTCTTCGGATCCCTTTGTCGACGCATTTCGCGTGAGCATTTGCGTACTGTATTCATCTAAACGGTAAGCACCCAAAGGCCAGTTCGACCTCTATCCTCCCCCATTCATAGTTATCATAGTACGTAATATTGGAACCGCGTATCATGGGTGAATTTTGAGCATCTAAAGAATAAAGCCGTGACATTGCGGGGCTCTGGTATGAGTAAATCAGGGACTAAGCTTCTTCCAAAAATTTCACTTCAGGTGGCCCAAGTACGCCAGCCGCTTTCTGAATTTCCTGCATTTCAGGTGTCGTAAAAAACCCCAGAAACTCTTCTTTTGACGGTGCGGTGCCAATTGCGACTGCATTATTCGGGTCATCTATATTTCGGTGCCCTTTTGCATGAATGCCGGCTTCTTCACGAGAGCCACTCGCGCTAGAAAATGCAGAGTACCACTTGTCAAAGTCTTCAACTTTTAGGGAAACAATAACGGTAACGCTCATATTCGATATGTCCTGGTGATGGATGGTGATCATCTGATTGTACGGGAAGTGTTATCCGATATCAGAAAAAGAATATAGAGGCGGACTACAATCGATGTGAATTCCAATTTTTTGGTGGGATGGAAATTGTTCACCTTAGTTTACACAAAGCCTGAGTATGATCCGGCTCCAGTCCACAGCACCCGCTAATAATGTTTGCACTAGCCTGTGTCCAGTGGTTAGCAAACTCAATTAGGTGATCAGGAGTAATAATTTCTTCATTCGTGTTAGCTTCTTCATAAAACCCCCGAAAACCCGGTGCGTCTGTTCCCCGCTATTCCCAAGATGCTACTAAACTGTAAACCTTGAAAACGTTCAATAGATAGAAAGTTGTATCAAAGTCATTGTTGAGGCTGCTTTCTCTATATCGTTTTGTATGGGCTTTCCATTTTCATAACCGACCTTAGCAAAAAACCCGTCGATCCGACTGTGTGAACAAAGCGCATCTAGCTGATCGGCAATTATTTTATTGTCCTCATGTTCGATGGTAACTCGTGCATCAGTTAGTCTGCCTTTGTATAGAATTTTTATGTTAGTCGCGTGAAGAAGATTCCTCCACCAGATATTTCGCCTATCGGTTACACAACTTAGTCGTCCCTTTGGGTCTTCAAAATAGCTTAGTGGAAGCGCATAATTTTTGCCGGTTTTCATTCCCACAAAATTTAATACCACAAGATTCTGACTAATCAGGAAATGCAAAGGCGATTTTGCAATCGCAATCGTAACCGGATTTATTATTTTCCAAAACATATTGATACGAGTCGCCGCTTGAAATTGCGAATTGTTAATGATTGGATGTAGTTCTAAAAGAAAAGGGGCATACAAGATGTATACCCCATCCACAAAGATTAAAAGATTGGCTTTACCATTTATTGCATAAGTTGACTGTAAAACTCACAGAAGTTTAATCCAGCCTCGCCACCAAATATTCTGGCTTGATGTGGGTATAGCGCTACAGTCCCCGAGTGACTCGCGTAGGGCCTTCAATTACATCGAAATCTTTGGACACAATATTAGCTAAAGCTGGATTGGCCCCAACCCCTGCAAATAAATCGGACTTTAAATACCCCTCATAGGCATCTTTTGATTCCCAGATATAAACACCACCATAGGTATTGTTTTCGTCATCGGCAAGCCAGTGTTTTGAAATAAGTCCTGGCAGTGCGGCAAAAGCTTCAGCAAGTTCGTTGCAAACTGCTTCGTACTGAGCACGATCAATGCCTTCTAGATTGAAATTAATGACTTGGATATGCATACATGTCCTCTCGACGGTTGATTGTAATTGTCATAAGAAGTTTAACCCATTTGTGCCACCAAAGATGCTGGCTTGATTTGGACATAGCGATGGAGTTGTTTTAGGCCCTCATGCCCCCGTTGATGCTGACGACTTCCATAACCCCCACTCCTTTTCCAAACAATCGTGATGTCTTTTCATACCGTAGATCATACAAACGTAAATCGCCAATTCCGAATTCATCTTTCAGTTTTGTAGAACGGTTCCATTCCGTTCATCTATTCACATCAAATATTGGTCTATCAGACAACTGAATTGTGTTCCCTGACGAGCTCAGTTGCTCTGTAAGTGTGTTTAAGGTTGTTTTGAATAATGCGGGGGCGGAGAGTTTTCTCAACGCTGGAACGCTGGCATGACTTCGTCGATAAAAAGCTGTAGGGACTGTTTCTGGCTGCTCATATCCAGGCCGTAACTCGCGTTGTAGATGTAATGATCGACACCGAGTGCCTGATAGGCTTGAAGTTTGTCGATGACGACATCAGGTGTGCCGAACATCAGATTAGTCTGAAGTTCAGCACGATCAAATTCACGCCGAGTGGAAAGCTGTTCCACATCAACTTTTTCTGGAAAACCATTTTTCACATCAGCCAGATTCTTGAACAGGTTTTCAAACCGTCCTGACTTGGCAATCAGAGCGTCCAGATAGTGTGTGGCATCTTCTGGTTTAGGGTAAACGGCGGTCTGACGCATGGTGGCGAACAGGGGTTTTGCTGATGGGAGATGTTCGTTCAGTGCACATTTAAAACGTGCCATATAGGTTTCGACTTCGGAAAACGGTCGGGTCAGGGCCCAAGACATGATGTTGCAGTTGTTCTTGACAGCAAAATCAAATGTTACAGGCGCACGTGCAGCGAGCCAGATGGGCGGGTGGGGTTTTTGTAGCGGTTTGGGTACTGAGGTTGCGCTCGGAAACTGCCAGAATTCTCCGCTATGGGTGCAGTCACCCTGCCACAGCGCTTTTACGACGGGTAGCATTTCTTGAACGTAGCGGTAGGCCTGTTGCTGCTTAAGGCCCGGTTTCATCCGATCGAACTCCCACTGGTAAGCACCTGATCCTATACCGAACTCCAACCGGCCATTGCTGTACAGATCCAGCAGTGCTGCTTGCCCGGCTATTCGGACGGGGTGACTATAAGCCGCGACGACCACGGCCGTTCCAAGCCGGATACGTTCAGTGTGCGCCGCGAACCAGGTCAGTATCTGAAAAGGATTGGGGGCGATAGTCATCTCAATCCCATAATGTTCAGCCGCCCAAACGATCTCGAACCCCGCCGCATCCGCCATCTGCACCATCTCAAGAGTATGTTTGTTGACCGAACACATATCGACATCAAGCGACATGCGCTCCATGTTGATGACCAGTTGAAATTTCATCGGGCTGCGATGCAACAGTACAGTGATCTACGAGGTGTTGTCGGTATGTCCAACAGACGGTTTATCTGATGAACTGAATTTCTCAGGTGGTGCTGTGATCTTCGAAATGGAAGTTGGGGTGTTCCGGCGATAGCGGCGGTTTACCCAGCAGGTAATCCGCGGCACGCTCGGCGATCATCTGGGTGGGTGCGTTTAGATTTCCGCTGATTATGGTTGGCATCCCCGATGCATCCACCACGCGTAAACCTTCTATACCGTGAACCCGCAACTCGGAATCGACAACCGCCTGATCATCACTACCCATCTTACACGTGCCAGATGGGTGGTAGTCGGTGTCAGCGGTAGCACGCACGTAGTCCGCAAGCTCACGATCTGAGGTGATCTCCGGTGCAGGGGTTATTCGTTTGCCCCGAAATCCATTGAATGCGGGTTGTGTCAATATGTCCTGCATTACTTTCAAGGCTTCAACCAGCTCTTTGAGATCTTGTGGATGACTGAGATAATTAAAATGAGCAGCCGGCCTGTCACGGGGGTCGGCGGAATGAAGCTTTACTTCTCCACGGCTGAGTGGCCGCAACTGGTCACAATTAAGCTGGTAGCCTGGATATAACAGAATCTTACGGTCGGCCCACTCACTGTAAACGGGTGTGAAGTGGTATTGGAGATTCGGATGTGCAGCATCAGTATTGCCGTAGACCATGCCACCCATTTCCCAGATATTGGAGGCACCGATACCCGAGCGTGTCAGCAGCCACTGCATGCCAACGCGCAGCTTTGACAGCGGTTGAGTCAGATGATGCAGAGTAACTGGTTGTGTGCACTCGAAACCTGTAATGACGGTCAGGTGGTCCTGCAGGTTTTGTCCCACGCCTGGAAGATCCAACTCGGGGCCAATATCCATGGACTTCAGATAGTCAGCAGGCCCGATACCGGACAACATCAATAGCTGCGGTGTTTTGATCGCCCCACAACAGACAATCACTGCTTTGCTGGCCCGTAGCTCACAGGTGTTACCGCCTAAAACGTATTCCACGCCGACAGCCCGTTTGTTCTCGATAAGAATGCGATTGACCAAGGCACTTGTCTCTAGACTCAAATTTGGCCGTGCCAGTGCAGGCTTGAGATGTGCAACCGCGGCACTGCTGCGGCGCCCATTTTTAGAGGTACTGTCTAGTCGGGAGATTCCTTCTGGCTTATAGCCATTTAAATCGTCGGTAGTACCCTGGCCAGATTGTTGGCCGGCTTCCCATAACGCATCAAACAGCGGGTTCTCGAGATGACCCCGAGTCACCCCAAGCGGGCCATGACCACCACGCCATTCATTTTCTCCCCGGTCTGAAGATTCACAGCGCTTGAAGTAGGGAAGACAGTGTGCATAGCCCCAGCCTTCTAGGCCCGGGGCTTGTGCCCAGCGGTCATAGTCCTGCGGATGGCCGCGCATGTACACCATTGAATTGATCGATGATGATCCGCCAAGGACTTTCCCTCTTGGCAGCTGAATCTGTCGCCCGTCACAGCCCGGTTCTGATTCACTGTTGTAGTTCCAGTTGATGCTGGGATCTTTATAGACGTTATATACGCCAGCGGGTATGTGGATCATGAGTTTATGATCCATCGGTCCGGCTTCGAGAACGTGAACATTTAATGTGGGGTCTTCAGAAAGGCGGTTGGCGAGCACACAACCCGCAGAGCCTGCCCCCAGAATGATGTAGTCAAACAGTTTTTCTTTTGCCAATCTGATCTACTCCTGGCCGGAATCAGCGTAAGGGTCGAAGCTTACCGCAGAAATAAATCGAGTTTTTCAGCGATGAGTTCCGGGGATTCCACCAGAACACTGTGGCGCAGACCGGGCAGAATCTCCAGCTGTGAGGCGGGGATTGTTTCATGCATCAAACGGGCCATCCGAACATTTGACCCTGGGTCATGTTCACCAGTCATGACAAGAGTTTCACATTGAATCTGAGATAGGTGTTCGGCGAGATCACTGAGTACAAAAACCCGGTAGGCCTGAAAGTAACCTGCCGGTGAAGTGGCGCGCAACTCTGCAATTCTTTCTTGAACCCGTTTGGGATGATTCTGCCGGAATTCAGGGGAGAACCAGCGATCCAGCGCCAACTCGATATTGGTCTCTAGATCACCCTTTTCAAGATTGTGTAATCGCTCTTGTACGCGTTCGCGCTCGGCATCCGTACGTCCTGCGACAGCGCTGAGAATTGCGAGTTGGCCAACACGTTCTGGATAGCTAAGCGCAAACTGTTGAACAATTAACCCCCCCAACGAAAAACCGACCAGATGTGCTTGAGATAGGCATTCATCGATAAAAATCGCTTCAAGATCACCCACGAAATCCTCAAGAGACCAGTCACCAGCCGGCACATCACTTCGACCATGGCCCCTGAGGTCGTACCGGAGCACATTGAAACGACGCTCCAGAACGCTCGCGATTGAGTCCCAGATATTGAGCGTACCACCCAGGCCATGAATCAGGATCACGGTCGGGTGACGTGCCGGATCCTGCCCGGAACGAAAAACATGCCTATACATGGCGCTAGAACCTAAGGTCTTCAGTTGTGTTCGTGATCTGAGGCTGCAATTCCAGATCGTTATCCTTGTGCCACGCCCCAGATCTCGACGGTCGAGTCTGCGGTCTGCATGTGGGGTACGGGTACCAGGGTGACCGGGGGTAGGACACCGCCACAGCAATCACGTAGCAGCTGCAATAAATCCGGGGTGACGTCTTCCTCAGCTGAAGCGGTGTAGTAACAGACCATCAGTTTGAGGTCTGCCGGACTGCGGCCGAATGGGCGCAGTAGATCGTCGATGTAACTCATGGTGAATCGTGTCTGGGACAATAGCTGACCGGGTAAGACCCGTTTGCCGGTATTGGAAAATGGTTCGGCTGGCACCTGTCCGCCCAGCCATATCATGCCACGCAATCTCTGGGCTTGACGGTAGGGCAGACTCAACGGCCAGTCCCACACCCTATCCGGCCAGGCATCTTCTCGAGGGATGTACTTGTTATAACTGTGGCGGCGCTCGCGCATGGCGAGCACCTCAATCTTGGTCACCGTTTCATCCGGCCACAACGTGTGACAGGGGACGACTGTTGCTGGCGGGCCAGGTTCGCTGAAGTAGGATGCCCGAGCTTGGGCCAGTGGTGCCCAGTCTTTACGCGTGGTGCCGAAGTAATAACCTTCCATTTTTACGCTGTCTTGAAGCGAGGCGCCCACGGCGGCCAGAGAGTTCTGGAGCGAGGGCATAATGATATGTGACTGACCCGCACCATCCAGAGCGGCATCGAACCGGGTGTTAAAGTGGGCCGCTGTCCGGTTGGCCACAGCTATAAATTCTCCCGCTCGCAGGGCGGTCGTGACAACGGGGGGTGCTGATGTATTGTCCCCTGCCACCTGTAGCGGTTGGGTTTCAACCTGAAAGTCACCTGTTGTGCGCCAGTTGCGCACAGCAATGACCTGTACCTGGATTTCCTGTCCCTTAAAGGGTTGCAGCGGCACGGGCAGGGTCGAGATCACAGGTGAGGGCTCGTTGGGAAATGCATCCTGCAAGGCCTGGACAATCGAGATTTCGTCGCAGTTATCCGCAGGTGTGTAAAACGCTTTTACCCGCACGGCATCAGCCAGTGAGCAGTGTTCCTGATGAAGCGCTGCGTCAATGTTTTCGACAGTCCCCGTAATCTGTCGGCTTATATCACCTGGGTTGCGTAGGGTACCTGCTGCATCAAAGTCACCGGCGCCGCCGACGAACGACAGTGCGCCGGCAGAGGCACAGAG
>LUME01000051.1_pt1 | contig 18096 bp, 19 predicted proteins | sample 729951 | NCBI WGS metagenome assembly LUME01 (sample SAMN03860271, study PRJNA289734) | marine metagenome | biome: seawater column; feature: ocean; material: water; isolation source: Red Sea water column Station 34 - depth 200m | place: Saudi Arabia: Red Sea | collected 2011-10-15 | depth 200 m | reverse complement strand
AACAAATACACTCTAAAACTAACGATACATAATTATGATTGGAAAGGTTGGGATCATCTTGTGTCTGGGGAAGAGCAAGATATGAATAAAATAGTCTATCATTCTTCAGATTATAATTGTGAAAAAATAAAAAAAAAAATTTGATTGCCGTTTAAGATTGATTAAATGAAAAAAACTAAAACTTTCACAACTCTTATGAACTTCATTTTAAAAAAAATGAAAATGTCCCACATTTATCAACCCCTAATGTTGATGGAGTTGATTAAGGGCAATGGCAAATCTACTGGTAGAAAAATTGCCAGAACCTTTCTTAATTACGATGAAACTCAAATTGATTATTATAAACACATCGTAAAAGTAATGCCGTTTCATTATCTTTCGAAGCACATCAAAACCACTCATGTCAGGTAAGCCTACGTCAAGTAGCATCAAGTCTACTGCATTGTTTTCTACGTACTCTAGAGCATCATAACCATTATCGAACCATTGGCAACTGAAGGAATCCTGCTCAAGAATAAAGGTTATGCTTTCAGCGATTGTTCTATCGTCTTCCACTATTAGAATATGAAGCATTAAATTAAACCCCTATAAGAAAAGATATTATTGTAGTTCAAAACTCAATAAAAAAAACAATCTTCACATAATCTTCACTAAAACTTCACTTATAAAACATTTGACATCTGCTTTTATCTCCTATTATTGGTTTATTGTTTTTAGTTAATTAGAGAAAAAATGCGACATTTACCCCTTAAAGTTGCAATTGCCAGTGCTAGGATATCAAAACTCAAGGTTATTTCGGGTGATGAAATCAGAACACGTGTGCCGAAAAATTCTCTAATGACTAAAAACAATACTATTGAAGCTTGGCATGTTGGCATTAATGATTAAATTGAGAACATGATTTTGCTTTTATTAAGAACCTCGATACCCTTGCCATTCACTCTCCGTTTGGTAACAGAGGTAGCGGCTTGTAGCTGGTGGGTTGCTCCTACCCTCCAGCTAAAGCTTTTTTACTGGAATAATAAATGAATCAAATACTGAGCCAACCAATTTCTAAGGATGCAAGCGATATTAAAACCAATGCTTATTGCAAAAGGAATAACATTAATGAATATCAATTCAAAAAGGCCTTAGCCTGGTATCACAGCGCTATACAAAGTTCAAAAAAAGAGAAAAGCAAGCACTAGAGTTTCTTTTACGCTTTCAATTCAATTTGTTGCTTAATTCAATGTAGATCTTCAATAAGGTATGATGTTGTCCAAATCATGCAACTCAAATCAATCATAACATTTTCAGTAATAATATCTCTTCTGGTGATCTCTTCATCTTCAATTGCTGGACTAAAGATTGGTGACAAGGCGCCAAACTTTACTTTGCAGGATCAGAACAACATAACTCATACTTTAAGTGATTATGAAGGTCAGTGGTTAGTGTTGTATTTTTACCCCAAAGACGACACACCTGGTTGCACAACCCAAGCCTGTGATTTTAGAGATGCCGTAAAAAGAATTATTGCAAGCAAATCAGTGGTTTTCGGACTGAGCCTTGATAATGTCAGGTCACACAAACTTTTTGCTGAAAAGTACAACTTGCCGTTCTCATTACTTGCTGATGAAACAGGAGAAGTGTCAAAGCTATATGACTCATTAAATAAGTTTTTTAAGGTGGCAAAAAGAAACACCTTTATTGTTGATCCTAAAGGAAATATTGCCAAAATATATCTATCGGTAAATCCAAAAACCCACGCTGAGATGGTCTTGAATGACCTCAATAACCTTCAAAAGGCGAGTGACAAGATAGGGTCTAACTAATGTTCGCTGGCTAAATTAATAAGAGCCTGTTTTTCATCTTTTGACATTTTTTTTATAATTGCCTCTCTTTGTAAAGCTTCACTTCGACTGCCAGATTTTTCCTTATAAACTAATTTGCAAGGCCAATGTGAGCGAGTATATTTAGCGCCACCTGTGATTTCTCCTTTATGCTTTTTGAGACGTTTTTCAAGGTTGTTTGTGATTCCACAATAGAGACTGCCGTCTCCACATTTAAGTATATAAATCAGCCAATTATTTTGGGTTGTTGTAACCATAAAAAAACTTTTTACCATTTTTATTTATTTTGTTTATGAAATAAATTAAAATGCGCGTTTTTAATAAATATGTCATGACCAACTGAACTGGTTTTGATGATGTTTGTTTACATTTAACTCAAAAAAGAAATTGACATGTTAGGTAACGTTATTCGTACGACTTGGCCATTATTTTTAGGAATTCTTTTTATAGGATTAGGTAACGGTCTTCAAGGAACTCTAAGTAGCTGGCGTGCAGACTTTGAGGGTTTTTCGGTTTTAACCACAGGTCTGGTAATGTCAGGATATTTTATCGGACAATTAACCAGCTCTATTTTGTCGCCTAAACAAATTAAAAAGACTGGTCAAATTCGGACATATGCAGCATATGCGTCTATAGCTTCAACCGCAATTTTGATTCAAATTTTGTTTATTGAGCCACCAGTATGGTTTGTAGCTCGATTCTTGTCTGGTTTTTGTATTGCAGGCATTATGATTATAGTTGAAGGTTGGTTAAATTCTATTTCTTCAAACAAAAATCGAGGTCAAATTTTTTCAATTCACATGATTGTCGTATGGGGTGGTTTGGCTTTTGGTCAAGGCTTATTTGCCGTCGATGATCCTGCAGGTGTAAGTCTTTTCTTGTTGGCGTCTATTTTGCTTTCAGTTTCATTAATACCTATCCTACTAACAGAAATTAAAGTACCAGAAGCAGATATACAAGAATCTCTAGGACTTCTAGCTTTATGGAAAGCTTCACCATCAGGTGTGGCTACGATTGGATTATCTGGACTAGCTTCCGCTGGTTTTTTCGGGGTTGGGACGATTTATGCTGTCAAGGCAGGATTGTCAGTCTCTGAAACAGCGCTTTTTATGACACTTTTTATTAGTTTTGGAGCAGTTTCTCAATGGCCTCTGGGCTGGTTATCAGACAGGGTTGATCGAAGAAAAGTCATTATGTTTTGTTGTGGCAGTGTTATTTGTATTTGCACCGTTTTAGTATTATTCGAATTTACTAGCACAATTCTTCTAATATTAAGTGCTCTAGTAGGTGCTTTCACTTTACCACTATATTCACTTGGCGTAGCACAATCCAATGATCGACTTGAACCAAAACAAATGATCAGCGCGAGTGGAACTATTGTTCTTGTGTTTAGTGTTTTTGCAGCACTAGGCCCCTTTACAATGAGTTATTTTCTTGAACTCTTTGAAATGTTTGGGTTCATGCTTTATATGGGTGTTGTTCATATGTTTATTGCTGTTACAGTGATAATCATGATGATGATTAACGAAGAAGTTGACGAGGCCGAGCAAACTAATTTCCAAGTTATGGAGCATATGCCAAGTATTGTCGCTATGGAGGTTATTGCTGAAGAGGCGTTGGAGTCCCAATCGGAATAAAACATTATTTAATTGGTATGTTTATACCTCTCTGGAAAACCATTAATAGAGCGCCTATTTCTGTATAGGAGGAATGTCTACTTCCAGGCTCGAAGGTGACAAAGTCGCCTTTTTTAAAAACCGTTTTATCTGCATCAATCACTTCTCCCTCTATTACTAAAAACTCTTCATGACCGATATGGGTGTGTGGAGTAGTTTTTGCACCGGGTTCCATCTTTATTATAAAGCTACCAAAATTAGTTTTTTCATCAAAGCTAATTTTATGCCAACTCATCTTTGGCACAATTGGGCCATAACGGTCGAAAGGCAAAAAGTCCACGTTATATATGTCAGTTATTTTTCTATTTTTCATAGTCTAGGGTGTTCTATTAAAGTTCTGATTGAAGCCAGTTGTCTTCTGCATAATGACAATTCTGGTCCACCAAGTGCAGGCTAAAAGCTTGTCTAGACTTGGTTGATTTATTGGCAGCGCTGTAGTGAGGTAGCTGACCATGCAATATAATCAAAGTACCAGCCTTAACTTCTAACATATCAAGGGGAGTTTTGGGCCATGGAACTTCATTTAATAGCACAAATTCTGTACCTCCATTTTCTGACAAACGAAATCGTTTTTTGAGTGGAATTTTGTGTCCACCGGTCAATGCCTGTAGGCAGCCATTCTCTTCATTTGCATCCTCCAAAGCAAACCAAAATCCAATACAGCTCATTGGATCTGTATATAAAAAACTGGAATCTTGATGTAGACCCACTTCACCACCAATGCTTGGTTGTTTAAAGATATGCATTGATTGCAATGCTCTTGGTGTTTTGATACCCAACTGTTTACCTAATTTTGGAAAGTTTAAGTCATTGATTACTTTTTTGTATACGGGATCTAGAATGTGTTGGGCATGACCTATTTTGTTGATCGATTTATGTTTAGGGACAGTGAAATTGCCGTTTTCATCAATTGCCTCTTCCTCAAAGAAAAATCTTATTTGATCGCCAGAGTTCAGAAAATAATCGTCGCTCGTTCTTTCTTGTTCATCAGTTGAAAATACTGAAAGTTTTATGGGTGGTTGAAATTCATCGATTAGTTTTTCTGCTCGGTTCATTAAAAGTTTTCTTTGACAACTGTTGACAAAGTTTTCAATGACTACATAACCATTTTGATTGAATGTTCGTATTTGATTTTTTGTCAGCATAGCGCAAGTATTTGAATAGAAAAAAGGCCTAATTTCATATAATCTCTATTATATGAGGTTTATGGCAGATTAGATGTATGCTTTATAGACTCTTCTTGTGATTTTTGAGAGAATTTCATAAGAGATTGTGTTGCAATATTCAGCAACTTCATTGATAGCAATGTTTTCACCAAATAATTCAACTTTATCTCCTATTTTAGGGTTCGGCACTCCTGTCAAGTCGATCGTTGTCATGTCCATTGAAACTCTTCCTACAACTCTACTTCTAGCGCCGTTAATATAAACCGGGGTTCCATCATTGGCGTGACGGGAATAACCATCTGCATATCCAATAGCAACAACACCAATCATCATATCACGTTGGCAGATGAAACGAGAACCATATCCGATTCCTTGACCTTTTTTAAGATTTTTTATTGAAATCAGAACAGACGACAAGGTCATTGCTGGTATTAAGTTTTTTTGATATTTAGCATCAGAAAACGGAGAAGATCCATAAAGCATAATTCCTGGACGAACATAATCTCTATGAGATTCTCTCCAATTTAAAATTGCAGCTGAATTTGCAAGTGATCCTGGATACTTTTCTGCGTACAGAGTATTCTCAAAGTTTCTGATTTGTTTCGTAGTTAGAGTGCTTTTAGGGTCGTCAGCATTTGAAAAATGTGTCATCAAGATTATTTCACCAATATTATCGCTTTCCTTCAGTAAATTTATTGCTTGGATAAATGAGTCCTCTTGAAAGCCTAAGCGTCCCATGCCAGAATCATATTTAACGAATACATCAATAGGTTTATTTAAATCAGCATCTAGAAGCCATTGAAGTTGTGTTGAATTGCATACTGTAACAACTAGATTGTGTTTTGCAACAAGAACGAGTTCAGATTTTTCAAAAACTCCCTCCAGTAATAGTATTGGAGTTTTATTTATTCCAGAATTCAATAATTCAAGAGCCTCTTCGATACAAGCCACTCCATAAGCATCAGCTACCTCGTCTAACTCTTTGGCAACTTTAATGGCGCCATGACCGTAAGCATCAGCCTTAATAATTGCGATGGCTTTAGAATTAGGTGCTAAAGATTTTGCGTATAAATAGTTTTTCTTAATTGCTCTAAGATTAATAGAAGCGGTACACTTTCTAGCCATAATTGATGAGAGTTTTATTTGCATAATTAAAGCGACTCATATCTATACCCTCCATTGATATTTCAGGCTCAATACCTGAAATGATGTTTGCCAACAGTTTGCCAGAGCCGAGAGACATTGTCCATCCTAAAGTTCCATGTCCTGTATTTAGGTATAAATTTGAGTAGGGTGTTGCCCCAATAATAGGAGTACCATCAGGGGTATTTGGGCGAAGTCCAGCCCAAAATTTCATGTCATTACACTCTCCTGTTGCATACGGGAAAAGCCTGTTTAAGCCATGCTTTAATAAAAATAGTGACTTTTCTCTTAATTCTAGATTATGCCCGGTTAAATGGGCAGTACCGGCAACCCTAATGTTATTGCCAAGCCTGGTGATACCTATCTTGAAAGTATCATCAATAATTGTTGATTGTGGCGCATTTTCATTATCAAGAACTGGTAATGTAATTGAATAGCCCTTTACTGGGTATACAGGAAGATTAATACCCACATTATTCAGAATTTTTGATGAGTGACTTCCTAAAGCGACTATATAACTATCAGAAAGAAATTCACCTCGATTTGTCTTTATTGCTGAGACTCTTTCTTTTTCAATTTGAATATCTTCAATATGGGTATTAAACTCAAATTTAACACCCATTTCAAGGCATTTTTCATAAAGCTGAATCGTAAAAAGATAGCAATTACCTGTGCAATCATTGGTAAATTTTAAACCGGCAGTGAATTCTTCCTTAACATGATGAAGGCCAGGCTCTTGTTCGATACATCCATTTAAGTCTAAGAGTTCATGCTGAATATTAAGTTTGTCTAAAAGAGAAAGGTCTTTTTTAATGTTTTCAATTTGTTTAGCACTTTTAAAAAGCAGCAGGGAGCCTTGTTTGCGTTGCTCATAAAAGATATCGATATCTTTTTCCAACTCCAATAGGCATTTTCGAGAAAAGTTTGATATTCTAACCATACGACTTTTGTTGATTTCATAGCTTTTTGAATTGCAATTCTTGAGCATCTGATACAAGAATTTAACAGTTTCAGAATTTAGATTGGGATTAACGATTAATGGAGGGTATTTGCTAAATATCCATTTAATTAAATTTAATGGAAGTCCTGGTGCAGCCCATGGCGAGGAGAATGAATAAGAAAGTTGACCTGCATTAGCATGGCTTGTCTCTAGTGCAACACTATTTTGGCGATCAATGACGGTGATATCATGTCCTTGTTTTGCTAAATAGTATGCAGAAGTAGTGCCAATAATGCCACTTCCTAAAATTATTACTCTCATTTACCCGATTATAAGTCTTAAAAACAGAATTTTACCATTCACATAAATGATAAATCTTTACAACATTAGAGCCAATTGCAAAAAAAATATCTGCCAGTAATGCAATAAACTACAAATTGTCTCTAATGAAAATCATATTGTGAATTATTTTGGTATTATTTGTATCTGCTAACGCTAAGAATTTAACTCAAAAAATCATTGTGGGTTAAAATTATCCCTTTTGTCTATATTTAGGAAGAAATTATGTTTGAAAAATCTCTAACTTTGGCCGAAGTTGATTCTGATATTGCAAATGCAATTACTGCTGAAGAAGCTCGCCAGGAAGCTCATATTGAATTAATAGCTTCTGAAAACTATACATCAACCGCAGTAATGATCGCTCAGGGCTCTCAACTCACGAACAAATATGCAGAAGGCTATCCTTACAAGCGTTATTATGGCGGATGTGAGCATGTCGACGCTGTAGAACAGCTGGCAATAGACCGTGCAAAAGCTTTATTTAACGCTGATTATGCAAATGTACAGCCACACTCTGGTTCACAAGCAAACGCGGGAGTTTTCCAAGCCTTATTGGTTCCAGGCGATACTATATTAGGCATGAGTTTAGCGCATGGTGGACACTTGACTCATGGTGCTGCGCCATCATTTTCAGGTAAAAATTTTAATGCAATTCAATATGGACTTAATGCCGATACTGGAGAAATTGATTATGATGAGGTAGATCGACTAGCTCAAGAACATAAGCCAAAAATGATTATTGCAGGATTTTCTGCATATTCTCGTGTTGTTGATTGGGAACGTTTTAGAACAATTTCGGACAAAGTTGGTGCCTACTTGTTTGTTGATATGGCTCATGTTGCAGGCCTCATCGCAACTGGTGACTATCCTTCGCCCATAGGAATTGCAGATGTTGTGACAACAACAACTCATAAAACTTTGAGAGGACCCCGTGGTGGTTTGATTTTAGCGAGAGCCAATGAGGAGATTGAAAAAAAACTTAATTCCGCTATTTTCCCGGGAATTCAGGGTGGGCCATTGATGCACATTATTGCTGCCAAAGCGGTGGCCTTTAAAGAGGCGATGAGTGATGATTTCAAGGTTTACCAAAAACAGGTTGTAGTGAACGCGAGGGCTATGGCTACAGTATTCTTAAATCGAGGTTATGAAGTCATTTCCGGAGGTACCGACGACCATTTGTTTTTGGTTAGCTTTATTTCACAAGGTTTGACGGGGAAAGATGTTGATGCCGCTTTAGGCTCAGCTCATATTACAGTCAACAAAAATACCGTACCTAATGACCCGCAATCTCCTTTTATTACCAGCGGTATACGTGTAGGTACTCCAGCAGCAACAACCAGAGGTTTTGGTGAATCGGAATGCAGCGATCTGGCTAATTGGATGTGTGACATTTGTGATGACATTGAAAATGAATCCGTTGTTGATGATGTGAGGTCAAAAGTTGAAAAACTTTGCGCAAAATTTCCCGTATATAGGTAAATTTTATGCGCTGTCCATTTTGTCAGTCAGATGACACCAAGGTACTGGACACAAGGCTCCTTGATGACGGATCTCAAGTTCGCCGTCGCCGTGAATGTATCGCATGCGGAGAGAGGCACTCAACTCGTGAAACAGTTGACTTAAACCTTCCAAGGCTAATAAAAAGCGACGAATCGAGGCAAAGTTTTAGCGAAGATAAGCTACGTTCAGGATTGCTCAAGGCTTTCGAGAAGAGGCCTGTGTCAATTTCTGAAATTGAAACAGCCATTCAAAAAATTCAGCGCAAGCTGATGGCACAAAACGAACGAGAAGTTGCATCCTCCGTTCTTGGTGAGTGGGTGATGGAAGAATTACGCGCTTTGGATGAAGTTGCCTATATTCGATTTGCTTCCGTTTACCGACAATTTCAAGACATTGAAGCGTTCAAAAGCGAAATTGAAAAACTGATGAAAAAATAGAATTCTAGCTTAATAGCTAGGCATAATGTTTTACTAGGTTTCCCTTCTTGCTTTTTCCAATAGATTCTTAGAAGCAATGAATTTTTAGCCCCATAAGAGTTATAAATTAATAGATAGTTATGGCCAAAACTAAAATTGAATTTGTTTGCAGGGACTGCGGAGCATCTCATCATCAGTGGGCAGGACAGTGTTTAGAGTGCAAAGCTTGGAATACATTAGATGAAATTGTGGTCTCTCAGGTCAGTTCATCTAGGCCTGAAAGCCTAAAGGACCTGCCAGCATCAAAATTACAAAATTTATCTGAAATAAAAACCGAAAATAATAAAAGATTGACAACAGGTCTAAGTGAGCTTGATCGCACCTTGGGCGGCGGTTTAGTTGATGGCTCAGTGGTTCTTATAGGTGGTGATCCAGGTATCGGTAAATCTACCCTTATTTTGCAGGCTCTGGCAGCCATTAATCAATCAAACACGACATTATATGTCAGCGGAGAAGAATCAGCTGAGCAAGTCAGTGAGAGGGCAATTCGGTTAGGCATTAAAGAAGATATTTTATTTATTAGTGAGACCCATTTAGAGAAGATTCTTAAGCTTTCAAAAGACGTTCAGCCCAAGGTTGTTGTCATTGATTCAATTCAAACTATGGTCACTGATCTTTCTGCTTCTGCACCAGGTTCAGTTTCTCAAGTACGAGACTGTGCAGCTCAACTAACCCAGTACACAAAACAGACTCACACAATTCTTATCATGATTGGTCATGTAACAAAAGGTGGTGCTCTCGCAGGACCAAGAATCTTAGAGCATATGGTTGACACTGTTCTTTATTTCGAAGGGGATGCTGGTGGTCGTTACAGAGTTATCAGGGCAGTTAAGAATCGTTATGGTTCGGTCAATGAAATTAGCGTTTTTGCAATGAGTGGAAAGGGTTTAAAGCAAGTCAGCAACCCGTCTTCCATTTTCCTTTCAAATCAAAAAACGCCATCTCCTGGCTCTATGGTTATGGTAGTTCGTGAAGCTACTAAACCGTTATTGATAGAAATTCAAGCTTTGGTTGATCAGGCAAATGGACCAGCAAAGCGAGTGAGTGTCGGTTTAGATCAAAATCGACTTTCTTTGCAACTGGCGATCCTCCATAAACATGGCGGAATTGCGACCTTTGACCAGGATGTTTTTGTTAATGTTGTTGGCGGCATTAAGGTGAATGAAACTGCTTCTGATCTGGTGGTTATGATGGCAATCGCCTCTAGTTTGAGAAGTAAAGTCATTCCGAAGGACTGGATAGCTTTTGGTGAAGTTGGATTAAGTGGAGAAGTTCGTCCAGTATTTAATGCATCAGAGCGACTAGCTGAAGCTCAAAAGCAAGGATTTAAAGTGGCTATAATTCCTAAATCAAATGTCCCTAAAAAAACAGATAATGGTATCAAAATTGTCCCAGTAGAGTTCCTAAATCAAGCAATTCGATATTTAGCTGAAGGCTCTTAAAACTTATAAATCTAGCCCTTTTTGTGCCTTTATATTAGCTCTAAATGCATGCTTAATATCTAGTATTTCGCTAACAGTGTCTGCAATTTCAATTAAATTATCACTGGCTGCTCTGCCAGTAATGACGACATGCTGGTTTGCAGGTCGATTCGTTAGAGTTTCGAGGATTGATTTTTCTTCAAGATATTTATAACTAATCATATAGGTGATTTCATCAAGTACGACAAGGTCAAAATCTGGATTAGAAAGGAATTTTTCAGCTTCAGTCCATGCTTCAACCGCCTTTTTTTTGTCCAATTCTTGATCTTGAGTGTCCCAAGTAAAGCCGGTTTCCATGATTACCGTAGAAACATTGTCATGACCATTTAAGAAAAGGTCTTCACCAGTAGCTTGTTCACCTTTTAAAAAACGAACTATACCTACCTTCATATCATAACCTAGAGATCTGCAAATCATACCCATAGCAGATGACGATTTGCCTTTTCCATTTCCTGTTAATAAGACGATGATTCCTTTGTCAATATTTGCAGCTTCGATACGGGAGTCGATATATGCTTTTTTACGTTGCATGCGTTTTTTGTAGGAGTTTTCCATCACTAGTGTCCGGTTCTGTTCATCCATATCATTATAAAGCCATTCAACTTTCAAATTTGTCTTCAAAATGCTATTCAATGCAATATTTAGTCGTAATTGGGAGTCTTAGGTAAAATGTTGTCAATTTTGCAATTTGGATTAATTGGATGAACAAAGTTTTTAACTTTAGCGCAGGTCCTGCAGCTTTGCCAAGTGCCGTATTGGAGCGTTTAAAAAGTGATTTACCAAAATTTAGAGATGCCAAGGCATCTGTTATGGAAATCTCCCATAGAGGGGTAGATTTCATGACGCTTGCAAAAAAGGCTGAACAAGACCTCAGAGACTTAATGAATATTCCAGATAATTACAAGGTTTTGTTTTTACAGGGTGGCGCTTCCCAGCAGTTTTCTATGGTTCCAATTAATCTTTTAAGGGGTAAAAAAATTGCCAATTATGCCAATACCGGCCACTGGTCAAAGAAAGCAATCCTAGAAGGCTCAAGATATTGTGACGTTAATATATGCACCGATAGTACAAAAAATGGCTTTACTGATATTGAAGACTATTCAACTTGGATGATTGATCCTGATGGTGCCTATCTCCATTACACTCCAAACGAAACTATTGCAGGACTAGAGTTTGATTATATTCCTGAGGTCAATATGCCATTAGTGGCAGACATGTCATCATCAATTCTTTCTAGAAAGATTGATGTTTCAAAGTTTGGCTTGATTTATGCGGGTGCTCAAAAAAATATTGGTGTTTCAGGTTTGACAGTCGTCATTGTCAGAGAGGATTTGATAGGGAAGGTTGTTGAACAGCAACCAGTTTTATTTGACTACTCGACTCAAGCTAATAATGACTCTATGTATAACACTCCGTGTACTTTTGCTTGGTATTCAGCGGCGCTTGTCTTTGAATGGTTAAAAGAATTGGGGGGTATTGAATCAATCGCTCAGCATAACAAGGATAAATCCCGTTTGCTCTATAAATCAATCGATCAAAGTGATTTTTATTCTAATAATGTAGCCACTAGGTTTCGTTCTAGAATGAATGTTCCTTTTTTTACACCGAACCCTGAACTGGACAAAATGTTTGTTCACGACGCTTTGAATGAAAACCTTTTAGCTCTCAAAGGACATAGAGCTATTGGTGGGATTCGAGCAAGCATATATAATGCAATGAGCATGGAAGGGGTTGAGGCTTTAGTGTCATTTATGGTTGACTTTGAAAAAAAATCTGGTTAGAAGTATTAGTAATCTTAATGATTGACCTCTAACCCGCCAAATCTAATAAAATTTACAATTAGAATGAAAGAGAAAACACTTAACAATCTAAGATCAGAAATTGACGCTTTGGACAATAAGATCCAATTGCTCATAGCCTCGCGTGCTGATCTTGCAGCTCAAGTTGCTAAGGTAAAGAAAGAATCAAATACTCAAAGCGCCTATTATCGACCTGAAAGGGAGGCCGAGGTTCTGAGTCGCGTGATTAAAAGAAACCAAAGTTTACTAAAAGATAAAGATATTGCTCTTATTTTTAGGGAAATAATGTCTGCTTGTCTGGCAATTGAACAGCCTCTCAAGATTGCCTTTCTTGGGCCTGAAGGTACATTCACGCAAGAGGCAGCCCTGAAACATTTTGGCCATGGCGTATCAACGCTAGACTGTGGAACTATTGATGAGATTTTTCATCAAGTAGAGACAGATAATGCTGACTATGGGGTTGTGCCTATCGAAAACTCGTCAAATGGTGTGATAGGAACCTCTCTTGATATGCTCTACACGCATGATCTCAATATTTGTGGTGAAGTTGAAATTGCTGTTTCACATCATCTAATGATGCAAGATCAGTCTCAAGAAATTAATATAATTTATGCTCACCAGCAGGCATTTGACCAATGTCATCGTTGGTTGTCAAACCATTACCCTCGTACAGAGTTACGTCCCGTGGCTTCAAATGCACTTGCTGCTCGAATGGTAAAAGAAGAGCCTAATGCTGCGGCTATAGCCTCTAAGGCTGCTCTAAATCTTTATGGTCTCCAACGTGTGGCAAAAAATATTGAGGATAGGTCTGGCAACATTACTCGTTTTATTGCAATTGGCAAGGATGAGGTTCCTCAAGGAAACGAAGATAAGACCTCCTTATTGGTTGTTACAAAACATGAGCCTGGAGCCTTGTTTGATTTATTGGAACCATTTAAGAGTCGTAAAATAAACATGTTGCAGTTAGCCAGACATCCAATTCCTGGTGTGAAATGGGAGTACTTATTCTTTATCGATATTGAAGGTCATCAGGTCGACGTAAATGTTAAGGAAGCAATTTCTGAAGTTGAGAAACAAGCCTTAAAACTAAATATTCTTGGATCTTATCCCGTCGCAATTTTATGAATGCGTGTGAATCTATTCTTGGCTTGAGCCCATACCAAGGAGGCAAGCCGATTGAAGAGCTTGAACGTGAGTTGGGCATAAAAAACGTGATTAAGCTCGCTTCAAACGAAAACCCTTTGGGTGCTAGCCTCAAAGTAGTTGAAGCTATCAAGCTTTCTCTCAAAGATGCTCATAGATACCCAGACGGCAATGGTTATGAATTAAAAAGAGCTATTAGTCAGCACTTAGATGTAGCTCTGGAAATGATTTCACTAGGTAATGGTTCTAATGAATTATTGGAATTAATCGCTAGGGTATTTGTTTGTAAGAACACAGACGAAGTGATTTTTTCACAGTATGCATTTGTTGTTTATCCGTTAGTTACTCAAGCCTTGGGTGCAACTGCAAAAGTAGCTCCTGCAAAAGATTACAGCCATGATTTAAATGCTATGCTTGAGTTAATCAATGACAACACGAAACTCATCTTTATTGCCAATCCCAATAACCCTACAGGGACACTAGTAAGTGACGATGAAATATATAACTTTTTAATTAAAATACCTAGCGATATTCCGGTGGTTTTGGATCAAGCCTACTTTGAATATCTGAATGTTAGTGATGAAGTTGTTGACTGGCTAAATGAATTTGATAATCTAATCATAACTCGTACTTTTTCAAAAGCTTATGGTTTGGCTGGTTTAAGAGTTGGGTACTCAGTTTGCAGTCCAATTATTGCGGATTTTATTAACCGAGTTAGGGAGCCATTTAATGTTAATCATACGGCTCAAGTGGCTGCAATTTGCGCCTTGTCAGATTTGGACTATTTAGAGGAGTCGAAAAAGGTTAACATCAATGGATTAAGACAGCTGGAGAAAGGCTTTAAGAAGCTGAAATTGACCTATATTCCTTCTCACGCTAATTTTATTGCTGTTAAATTTTCTAATGCAAAGAAAATTTATAATAATCTACTTAAAGAGGGTGTTATTGTTCGACCTGTGGAGATGGACAATTTTCTTAGAATTTCGATAGGAACTACTGAAGAGAATACTTACTTACTTCGAGCGCTGGAAAAAATATTATGATGAGAAAGGTTTGCATAATTGGTATAGGTTTAATTGGAGGATCGCTTGCAAAGGCGATTAATATATCTAATCAGTCTGAAATGGTCTTTGGTTTTGGAAGGGATAGATCTCGTCTTAAAAAAGCTCATAAAGACAATGTTATTGACCAATTTTCAACAGATATAGGCGAAGCTTTAGATGGTGCGAATATGACAATTATCGCCACACCTGTCGGAAGTTATCAGTCGATACTTAAAGAAATGAAACCTCATATAACCAAAGACATGGTAATTAGTGATGTTGGTAGCACTAAAGCAAGTGTTATTGAAGCGCTAAAAGCAGTGTTTGGCGGCACTCTCGAAAACTTTATCCCTGCGCACCCAATCGCAGGCAAAGAGAAGAGTGGATTTGAAGTGAGCGATGCCGGTTTATTTATAAACAAAAAGGTTATTGTTACTCCTCTAGAAAATAACAATCCTGAATCAATAAAAATACTTAAAAAGATGTGGGAGGGAGTAGGCTCTGAAGTTGATTTTATGACTCCAAAATCGCACGACGACTTGCTGGGTATGACTTCACATTTGCCTCATATGTTGGCTTTTTCTTTGGTGAATTATCTCCTCAGTCAAAATCCTAAAGCGTCTGTATACGCGGCAGGAGGTTTCAAAGACTTTTCTAGAATTGCTTCTGGCGATGCGATCATGTGGCGAGATATTTGTCTTCATAATCGAGAGGCAATCATTGCACACATTAAGGGCTACCAAGAATCTTTAAATACTCTAGTTGATGCTATTGATAATAGAAACGATGAACAAATTGAATCGTTGTTTCGCGAGGCAAAAAATACCCGTGATTCATGGATAAATTGAGGCATCTTGATGACTAGTTTTAAGGCATATTCTTGCCATTCACTAAGTGGCTCAATCCAGGTACCTGGAGATAAATCAATTTCTCATCGATCAATTATGTTGGGATCGATTGCGAATGGTGTTACCAAAGTATCTGGTTTTTTGGAAGGTGAAGATAGTCTTGCAACTTTGAAAGCATTTCAACAGATGGGTGTTCAAATTGAGAGAAAGGGCTCTAATATTACCATTCATGGTGTAGGTAAGCATGGACTAAAATCGACATCGAAAGCCCTTAATTTAGGCAATTCTGGGACCTCAATCCGACTCATGTCAGGCCTTCTCAGTGCACAGAAGTTTAATTCTCAGCTTTGCGGAGACGAGTCTCTATCAAAAAGACCGATGGCAAGGGTGATTGAACCGTTAACTATGATGGGAGCGAAGATTGATAGCCACGAGTCAAAACCGCCTTTATCTATAATCGGCAATCAGAAATTATCAGCGATTAATTACACTCTTCCTATTGCCTCTGCCCAAATTAAATCGAGCTTACTGATAGCAGGGTTATATGCCGATGGAGAAACTTGTATTATTGAGAACAGCAAAACGAGAGATCACACTGAAAGAATGCTGAGAGGTTTTGGTTACCCTGTCAATACAGTAAATGACCAAATTTCATTAAAGGGTGGTAGTGAATTACATGCTTGCGATATAGAAGTGCCGAGTGATATTTCTTCAGCTGCTTTCTTCATTGTTGCAGCAAGTATTGCTAAAGAAGCAGATATTACTCTAAATGCAGTAAACATTAACCCTACACGAACTGGAATCCTTGATATCCTTAACTTGATGGGTGCTAATATTTCACTGACTAATGAGAGGCTTGTTGCTGGTGAGTTGGTTGCTGATATTCGTGTCTGTTCTGCTAAATTACAAGGAATCGATATACCACTGGAGCTTGTTCCCCTAGCAATTGATGAATTTCCAGTTATTTTTATTGCTGCAAGCTGTGCTTCAGGTGAAACTCTATTGAGGGGTGCGAAAGAATTAAGAGTTAAAGAGTCTGACCGTATTCAAGTTATGGCAGATGGTTTAACAACTTTAGGTATTGAAAATGATGTTCTTGAAGATGGAATTCGAATTCAAGGCAGCGAATTTAGAAAGCAAAATTCTGTAATCAAATCTCATCATGATCATCGTATCTCAATGTCATTCGCGATCGCCTCAAGTAGGTCTGAATATGATATTGAAATTGAAGGCGTCGATAATGTTCAGACATCTTTTCCAAATTTTGTAGAGCTGTCCAATAAAATTGGCATGAATATTGAAGAAATTTGACGATTTGTGATGTTATTTAAATCTTCAGAACCTTATTTAGAGTGATTGCTATAATACGCTTTTCATAAAGAGAAAAAATATGACGATTGAATATGCCGAATCTTTCTTTGCATGGGATGTATTAAGCTGGCTTTTTTTGGCAATGCTCCTAGCAATCGCCATTGTATTGATTGATCTTCTATTTTTCACAAAACCTAGTCTTGAAAGTGGCGTTAAAGCCACTGAAAAGAGGTCAACTTTTAAAAAAATTTGTTACTTTCTAATCTTCTTGAGGTTTTCAAAATCTGAAAAATATAGCCATCGACCTAAAGTTGTTCAGTGGTCAATAGAGCTCTTTCCGGTGCTATTGCTGGTTTTAATCTTTCGAGGCTTCATCTTTGAGCCGTTTCGGGTACCTTCAAATTCAATGATGCCAACGCTATTAACTGGTGATTTTATCTTGGTTAACAAGTTTGACTATGGCTTAAGACTACCGATACTCAACTCTAAAATTATTGATTTTTCTAAGCCAGAAAGAGGTGATGTTATTGTTTTTAGGTATCCCAATTACGAGCATAGTGCAGGCTATTCTGGGGTAGATTTCATTAAGCGAGTGGTTGCTCTTCCAGGCGATATTATCAGTTATGAAAAAGACCAACTAACAGTCAATGATGAAACCGTAGATTATAGAAAAATTGGTGATTACAAAGGCGTTGATTCGGGTAAACCGATGAGTGGTTATCGTCACGTCAGAGAGTTGATTGATCAGGCCAACTATGACATTTTGCTTCACCCTCTAGGTCACTCTAGAGAGCTCTCGAAAACCACTGTTCCAGAAAATCATTACTTCGTCATGGGAGACAATAGATCTCATAGCAGTGATTCTCGATTCTGGGGTTATGTGCCAGAAGATTACATCCTTGGTAGGGCGATTGGTATCTGGATGCATTGGGATTGGAATCACAACACCATGCAGTTTAGTCGAATAGGTGGGTTCGACTAGTTGACTGATTATTTATTTATCACTCATCACTTTTAAAGCCTTTAGGACAATGATGGCCTCGTGAACAAAGTAGTCTTCTCTAAGTAAATCTATATATTCCTTGTCTCTTTTTTCAGTTATTTCGTCTTGCATTTCTAGAATATCTTCTTCAGATAATTCAGAAGGACTTTCTGACGATAAATGATTTTTTAAGTCTTTTTCTTGAGAACTCAAGTTAATTGCATCTTCAAAACTGCTTAGAGTGTTATCCTCTAGATAGATATCGGGGGAAATACCTGTAGCCTGAATAGATTTTCCAGAAGGTGTGTAGTAACGTGCAGTAGTTAACTTGAGGCCAAAACCATCATTCAAACCTAACATCGATTGCACTGAGCCCTTACCGAATGATTCCTGACCCATAATAATAGCTCGTTTGTGATC
>LUME01000057.1_pt1 | contig 18188 bp, 16 predicted proteins | sample 729951 | NCBI WGS metagenome assembly LUME01 (sample SAMN03860271, study PRJNA289734) | marine metagenome | biome: seawater column; feature: ocean; material: water; isolation source: Red Sea water column Station 34 - depth 200m | place: Saudi Arabia: Red Sea | collected 2011-10-15 | depth 200 m | reverse complement strand
GGCCTACACCGCTCTCCACATAGAGGTTTTTCAGCCGAGTTCGCCGAACTCCGTGCTTATCAGGCTGGTGACGACCTCAGGTACATCGACTGGCGAATGTTCGGCCGTTCTGACCGCTATTATGTGAAGCAGTTTGAAGAAGAAACCAATTTACGTTCCCATATTTTATTGGATACGAGTAAATCCATGCAATTTGGCAGTGGAGCTGTATCCAAATTAGATTATGCCCGCTACCTATCTGCTGCCTTAACGCACCTTATGCTGAATCAGAAAGATGGTATTGGACTTGTTCTTTTTGATGAAAAAATAAATACCTTTATTCCACCACGAGCCGCCCCATCTCATGCCAATAATATCATGGGCAAGTTAGAACATATTCATACGGGCCCTGATACAAACATTCGTACTACGTTGGATCAAATGGCAGACCGAATTAAGAAACGGGGATTGGTCATATTAATTTCTGATCTCATGGATGACCCCGATGCGGTACTCATGGGATTAAATCATTTTCGACATAATAAACAGGAAGTTATCGTTTTTCATTTAATGGATCGTCAAGAATATGAATTTGATTTTGGAGATCGCACCCAATTCAAAGATATGGAGACAGGTGAAACGATTACAACAGATCCCTGGCATATTCGTTCTGACTATCAATCTATGATTGATTTGTTTCAGAAAAAATATCGGACAGGTTGTCGTAACCAGCGGATTGATTATGTGCCGCTATTTACCAATCAGTCTTTGGATTTGGCTCTGAATGAATATTTAAAGAAAAGGCAAAAATCGGGGTAATAAAAAAGCCCCTCACAAGTTGAGAGGGGCTTTCTATAATAATAATCTATCTGGGATTTAATCAGCCACCAAGTTTTTTTGCTCTTTGAAAATACCGAGTCGCCCCTTCTGGGTCACCCTGCTTGATTAATACTCTAGCCATTCCCTTATAATGTTCAGGATTTTCCGGCTCAAGCACAATCAGTTCTCTATAGAATTTTGAAGCCCGTCGCCATTTTTCAGCATTTTCAAACGTCTGAGCTATACCCACTAGTGCTTCTGTATCATCAGGGTTTAAATCGTATGCATCCAAAAAACTATCTTCTGCAGCTTGAAAATTATCCAGCTGCATATTGAGTACACCCAAATTGAAATATAGGTTGGCTTTTAGTTTTTTATCTGTCTCCGCTTTAATGGCTGCTTCAAATGTTTCCACCGATTTTTCTTTTTCACCCAAATCGTAGTACAGTGTGGCCAGTGTCCGAATGGCATTGGAACTGGTGGGATCAATCTCCACTGCTTTCTTGATATAGCCAATGGCCTCTTCTTTATTGCCTGAAAAGGATAAAATCTGTCCCAGGGTCATATTTGGCTGGAACTCATTAGGCATGAGTTCTGATGCTTTTTTACCACTGGTAATGGCACTTTCACTATCACCTAATTCATAATAACAATTAGCAAGAATCGCGTAGGTTTGCCCCTCCGAAGGATCAATCTCTACTGTTTGATTGAAAAGGTCAATGGCCTCTTGTAGTGTTGATTTGTTACTGGAACCTTTAAATTCGTTATATTTTCGAACCGCATTATTATAGCTCTCTGCCCAAAACATGGCACGATAATTTTTGACAATTTCACTAATGGGTCGGTCATTCATTTTTGCTGCAGGATCTGTATTTACTGCGCGATCGAATAGGGCATTCATTTTAGTCCATTCGCGTTTTTTAGCGTGAACATGATATCCGATTTGCACCATTACTTCGGCATTCTCCGGCTCAACTTCCAGTGCTTTAATTAGATATTCTTCTGCTTTTTCCCAGTTTTCTTCTTTGATGGCCATTTTCGCTGTGGTGTATTCTGCTGAACTACCACACCCCCATAAGACCATTGCAATGAGTCCCGTGCATAAAAGTTGTTTTGTAAGTCGATTCATGTTTTCCTCAATAAAAAAAATTGCTTTAAAAATAGCCTATGAAGTTATAGGATTTTATATCCCCATTCAAGGAATACAGTACAGAGCCTGTCTTGGCCTATTTATTCAAATAATGACAATTTTAATTGACGTATTTGATCCAATTCAAATTGCGCGCCTGGGCCCTGAATAATTTCCTCTGCCAAGTATCCACCAATCTCGCCTGCTTTCGGTGGTGGAAGTCTTTTTGATAAAGATGCCAGAAATCCCGCTGCATACATATCTCCTGCCCCAGTTGAGTCGGTGGCAGTTAATGGACGGGGCGGTACGAAGGTCTTTTCGCCATGATCCAAAACAAGAGATCCCTTTTTCCCCAATTTTATCCCCGCAATATCCACAATACCGGCCAATGTATCTGTTGATACATGATAATCATCTGTTCCAAATAAAATGGACAACTCCGATTGGTTGGCAAACACCACATCCACATCTTGTTCAATCATTTCTAAAAAATCGTCTTTATTTCGATCCACTGCAAACGGATCAGCCACATCAAATACAATTTTTACCTGATATTGATGCGCAATTTCAATGGCAGACTTAATTGCAGATTTTTGTGAATCCGTATCCCACATATAACCGGTAAAATAGAAGAATTTGGCCTGAGATAATTGTTCTACATCAACATCCCCTTTAGAGAACTCTCTGCACATCCCTAAATGGGTATTCATGGTCCGCTCACCATCGGGGGTCACAAGAATAATACTGGATCCGGTTGGCCCATCTCCCTGAACCAATCCAGAAATGACACCATATTTTACAGCTTGTTGGATATACGTTTGACCAAAATCATCCTGACCAATTTTGCCGGCAATAAGTGCAGGAATACCCAATCCTGAGCATGCCACCATGGTATTGGGTGCCGATCCTCCCGGATGATAAACAGGGGTATAATTTTGGAAATAAGACCTGATTTCATTTTGGCGATCTACATCAACAAGATGCATAACGCCCTTATCAATTTCTAATTGCTTGAGATCTTCATCCTTAGCAGAAATCACCACATCGATTAGTGGATTCCCAATGCCGTAAATAATGGGTTGGTTTTGATTCATGAAATTGGAATGTTTTGATTGATGATATTAAAATTTGAAAATCTTATCATTTTGCGGGTCGATTTTACTTGACCTTTTAATAGAGTCCAAGTCCGTTTTCAATAATACATTGAAGAAAATTTGAATTTATTTTGAAAGAGTTAAAGGCTTGCCACCTTCAGAAAAGGCCACGTATATTCAATGTCCATGGCCTCGAAAACCTTTGCAATAATAACTGATGTGCATTCTAATGTGGCTTCCCTGAGAGAGGGACTTTCCATCCTAGATACCCGTTCAGATATCGATCAAATCATCTGCCTGGGAGATTGTTTTGCCCTTGGCCCTGATCCAAAGACCACTTTAGAATTACTTCAATCCATTCCGGATTGTATTTTTATCCGCGGGAACCACGATCGATATTTGCTTGAAAAATTATGGACACAGGAGCGGCCAAATTTAGAAGGGATGTCTCCGGATGATCCCATTTGCCAAGCCATTGTTGCCAATGAAGAATGGACGGCCAATGAATTGGGTGATGCTGGTGTGAATTTTTGCAACGCCATGCACATTGCCCATCGCGAAATTGTTGGCAACACATTGGTAGAATTCACCCATGCTTGGTATCAACGGGATGATGTCCCCCCCACCATGGATGAAGCGCTGGCATGGCGCAATCATGTATCGAATGGGAACCCTGATATAGAACAATTTATTTTTGTCCATGGCCATGTCCATACACCGCGAAATGAGTCTGCGGAGAATATGACTATTTTATGTCAAGGTGCTACGGGCCTTCCATTTGACGAAGACCCCCGAGGTGCTGTCGCATTCTTAACTGTGGGTGAAGAAGTGAACTGGGATGTGGTTCGATACGACTATAACCGAGATGAAACCATTGATCTTTTAGAAAAACGGCAACCGCCTTTCTACACAAATTTGCAAAATACAGTTCGTCACGCATCGATACGAAACGACCTTTAAGGTCAGCCCTCTTTCCCGTAATTTCACCCCCTAATTCAGAACATTAAATGCTCTATTTCGATCACAGTGCCACCACGCCTATTCACCCGGATGTACTCGCCAAGATGCAATCCGTTTCCCAGGACCATTTTGGGAATCCATCTAGCATTCATTCTTCGGGACGAACATCTCGAGCCATATTAGAATCTGCCCGACGGACCATTGCAGAATCCATTCACGCAGAATCATCTGAAATTGTATTTACAGGCAGCGGCACAGAAGCAAACAATGCAGTGCTATGGTCAATGGCCCAACGCGAAAAGCGGCATGTGATTACATCAATGGTCGAGCATCCTGCTGTATTGAAAGTATTACAAAAGTTAGAACCTTTTGGTGTGAACTTTACTGCCCTGTCTGTGGATAGTCATGGACTTGTGGATCCAAAGGAATTGGAAAAAGCGATTCAGCCCGATACAGGTTTGATTAGCATTATGATGGTGAATAATGAAGTAGGGACTATTAATCCCATGGCATCGTTGGTGAAGGTGGCTCAATCCAAGGGCATTCCATTCCATTCAGATACGGTACAGGCATTGGGTAAAACACCATTATCTGCGAAAGCAATTCATGCGGATTATTTCAGTTTTTCTGCACACAAACTTTACGGTCCAAAGGGTGTAGGTTTTTTATTTAAACGGAAAGGTGCTTCTTTAAACCCACTAATCCTTGGTGGCAGTCAAGAAAGCAATCTCCGGGCAGGGACAGAAAATGTGCCAGGGATTGCTGGATTAGCCGAAGCCGTTCGATTGGCCACAGCACGTTTAGAAAAACGAAGGAATCATCTATCCGAATTGGAATCCATTTTTAAATCAGAAATGGCAACAGCCAACATAGATGTGGTGTATAATGGCCATCCGGATTATCGTGTGCCCGGGGTTATCAGCGCCTCATTTCAGGGGCAGCGCAGTGATATTTTATTGGCAAAGTTAGACCGACAAGGTTTTGCAATATCGAGTGGATCAGCCTGCGGGTCAGGTTCAGTCGAGCCATCGCCAGTATTAGCAGCCATGGGCATATCTGAAGCACAAAACATCTCTACATTAAGAATCAGTTTTGGCCGGGGTAATTCAACCCCAGAAGTCAAATCGCTTGTCTCGGCTATCTCAAACATTATCCATGGCTGACCCTATCATCGTTGGTATCAGTGGGGGTGTGGACAGTTCTGTCACGGCACTCCGACTTCAACAGGAAGGCTATGATGTTGAATGTGTATTTATGAAAAATTGGGATGGGGAAGACGATAACTGCACCGCAGAAGAAGATTATAAAGATGCCCTAGCAGTCTGCGATCACTTGGGTTTACCTTTAAGGAGTGTCAATTTTGCCCAAAACTATTGGGATAATGTGTTTCAATATTTCATAGATGAATATGCGGCGGGGCGCACACCAAACCCTGATGTTCTATGCAACCGCGAAGTCAAATTTAAAGCATTCCTGGACTTTGCAATGGAGTTGGGTGCCGTAAAAATCGCCACTGGTCATTATGCACAAATCCATGAAACTGATGGCTCTTTTCAATTGCTAAAGGGATTGGATCCAAATAAAGATCAAAGTTATTTCCTTTATCTATTGGGGCAGGACGCCCTTTCAAAAAGTATGTTCCCGATTGGCGAGATGGAAAAAACGGATGTTCGTAAACTGGCTGAATCATCGGGACTAATCAATCATGCGAAAAAAGACAGTACAGGCGTATGCTTTATCGGCGAACAAAAATTTTTCAAAGATTTCCTCAAAAAATATATACCTGCCCAACCGGGACATATCCAAACGGTAGATGGCGCACCTTGCGGAGAGCATGATGGCCTTATGTATTATACCATGGGTCAACGGAAGGGGTTGGGTATCGGCGGTGGCCATGGCGATAAAGAAGCCCCATGGTTCGTTGCCGATAAAGATTTGGACAATAATATTTTATTCGTTGCCCAAGGTCATAATCACCCTGCTTTACACCATAAATATTTAGTGGCCAATCAAGTCCATTGGATTGGCGGTTCTCCACCGGCATCTTTAGATGGTATTGCCGCAAAGATACGATATCGACAAGCAGATCAGCCTTGCACCATTACTGATTTATCCTCAGATCAAATTCATGTGAAATTTGAACATAAACAATTTGCGGTTACCCCGGGGCAATCCATTGTGTTTTATGCCGGTGATCAATGCCTGGGTGGAGCTATAATTGAAAATCGAAATTAGTTTAAAATTCGCTGGAACTAATACGCCCTTTTATTTGTATTTTACCTATGCTTATGAAGACCATCATTAAAGGAATTGGGGCGCTGACCATCCTTTCTGCTATCGCAGTGGGGCAATTGCGGTCTGCCCTCCCAAATCAATCTCTACCTGTGAATACACGGGGATTATCCCACGCAATAGGTGTCTCTCTGTTTGATCCCAGCCGGATCAGCATGAATCATAGTTTTAATCTCAGTATGACAAATTTTGCAGGACAATCCCTGACCATGGGTGCCTATACAAATCATATGAATTATATGATTAAAGATAATTTGAGATTATCGACTCAATTCAGCCTGGCATCCCCCATGGGCGGCATGAACCCCTATGCTCAAAATGGTTTGGGTGGTTCTCAATTTTATTATGGCGCCAGCTTGGATTATCAACCAACCGAAAATTTATTCGTAAAATTTTCCATGAATAATTATCCGCAATATGGTCAATTACGGCCATATTCTCGATTATATCATTCCCGATAGTGGCCAAGTCAAAGCGTCGCAAATCATCTAAACTTTTTTCGACACCTCGTAAAAAATCACGAGGCAAAAAAGCACAACGCATGGGTTTAATCAATGCGGGGATTGCAGTCATGTCCTTATTATTGGTTGCATTCATCTTTTCATTTTCAGGACGACAAACCCAAATGGGTGTGCCCATCGAAGTGAAATTCCCTTCCATGCCGGATACACCAAAATTGGCCACCGAAATTTATGATGCCAATCCCATGATGGATGTTGAAATTGAAATTTTAAACGGGTGTGGCGAACCGGGGTTGGCAGCCAAATTTTCTACCTTACTCAGACAGAATCGCGTGGATGTGGTGCGATCCGAAAATGCGGATCATTTTGAATATGATAAGACCATATTAATTCAACGCAGTGAAAATGTTTCTGGCATGAAGCATGTGGCTGATGCCTTAGGATTTAGCGTTGACAATCCTGGACAGGTCATTACATCTGTTGACCCAAATCTGGATGTGGATCTCACATTGATAATCGGTAAAGATTTTCGATCTATATCTTCGATTCAATCTTATTTAAGTAACTGATCTACCCCATTGACGAATCCCACTTCTCATCCTGCTGACACCTCTGGTGATCTGGCAGCGAAAATTGCCCAATTTGCATTAGATAAAAAAGCGGACCATGTGTTAAGCATTGATGTTCAAAAACTCACCAGTATTACTGACCAATTTGTAATTTGCTCTGCTGATACACATATACAAGTAAAAGCGATTGCAGATGGCATACGAAAAAATACGGTCCATAAACCCACCCGAATAGAGGGTTATGAACAACTGAACTGGGTCCTTTTAGATTATATTGATGTTATTGTTCATATCTTTAAAACCACTGAACGAAATTATTATAATTTAGAAAAACTTTGGGCTGATGCGCCAAAAACAGAGTACTATGATGACCATTTTACCGCAGCTAATCCAAGCACTAACTGAGACCATACAATCTCTCGGATACCCCGAAAAAGAGATTAAACTTTCGCCACCCAATAACCCTGAATTTGGGGATCTTTCAACCAATTTGCCCCTGACTTTAACAAAGGATTTAAAACAAGATCCAATGGCGATTGCCGAAACAATTAAAGATGAGTTGAATCTTTCTGACGCCAACATTGATGCCATTACCGTTACACCACCCGGATTTCTGAATTTTAAAATTGGGAATACTTATTATCACCAAGTATTGTCTGAAATTCTTGAAAATGAACAGTATGGCAGGGGAAAATCCGGCGAAGGACTCACTGCCAACGTGGAATTTGTTAGCGCAAACCCCACCGGTCCGCTTACTGTTGGGCATGGTCGGAATGCTGTATTGGGTGATACGGTTGCCAATATTTTAGAATGGAATGGCTATGACGTCACCCGTGAATATTATTTTAATGATGCGGGTCGCCAAATGCGCATTTTAGGCCAATCGGTCGAAGCGCGATATTTTGAAATTTTGGGTAAAGATTATTTCTTCCCTGAAGACGGTTATGAAGGGAACTATATTAAATCAATCGCCCAAACTGTTTTGGATGAATTTGGTGACGATCTCAAGCCAGCAGATGAACAGTTTAAAACTCAGGCTGAAAAGGCCATTTTTGCCGATATAGAAAAAAGCTTATTTAAATTGGGTATCCATTTTGATCAATTCACCAATGAAAAAACATTCTATGAAAATGGCGAAATTGATCGATTCCTCAAGGAATTAAAAGCAAAAGATCTCATATATGAAAAAGATGGTGCCACCTGGTTTCGTGCCACCGCCTTGGGTAAAGAACAGGATCGGGTGTATATTAAAGGGACAGGCGAACCCACCTATCGTGTACCGGATACAGCCTATCACAGGGATAAAATAAATCGCAATTTTGACCTCATCATTGATGTATTCGGAGCTGATCATGCCGATACTTACCCGGATGTACTCCTGGCCTTAGATGCATTAGGAATGAAAACTGAACATATACACGTTCTGCTCTATCAATTTGTTACCCTTTTGCGCGGAGGTGAAAAAGTAAAGATGTCCACTCGTAAAGCCAATTTTGTCACCATGGATGAATTGGTAGAAGAAGTGGGCGCAGATGTGGTACGATACTTTTTTATCATGCGAAGTATGAATTCTCATTTGAATTTTGATTTGGATTTGGCCGCGGATCAATCGGAAAAAAATCCGGTTTATTATTTACAATATGCCCATGCCAGAATCTGCAATATTATTAAGCATGGTGAATCCACAGGGATTAGTTTAGATGAAGAAGCATATGATGTATCTCTCCTTGTTCACCCTGCTGAAATCAAACTATTAAAGCGGCTGGAACAATTCCCTTCTAATGTGGAAAATGCGCTGGATTCGCTTGAGCCTCAAACCATAGCAAATTATTTGCATGATACAGCTAATCAGTTCCATAAATTTTATTCAGAATGTCGCGTAATTACAGAAGATTTACCCCTTTCTTTGGCGAGACTTGCACTGGTTAAAGGCACGCGAACCGTTCTAAGTAACGGATTATCCTTACTTGGCCTTACTGCACCAGAACGGATGTAAATGACTGGATTTATCAACACTGAAATTCAATTTTTGGTCTTATGCCTTTCTACCATGTTTACATTGGTTAATCCATTGGGTATAACCCCTATTTTTGTAGTCATGACCGAACGGTTCTCCAAAACTGATCGTGTTCAGATTGCTAAAAAGGGCATTATCACTGGGACGATTACCTTGGTGGTATTCACTTTTTTAGGATCCATTATTTTTAATTTATATGGTATTACAATCGAGGCCTTTCAAATCATGGGGGGCATATTATTTTTTCGAAGCGGACTTAGAATGCTCGAAGCCCAAGTGGGGCGCTCTCGCTCAACCGAATCAGAGAGAGAAGAAATTAAAGATGCAGATGAGATCGCCATCAGCCCGATTGGTGTCCCTTTAATCACAGGACCTGGTGCCATTACCGGCGTCATGCTTTTATCCGGCCAGACGCCATCCAATTATAGTATTGGCACTTTACTTATTGCTGTATTAATTACCATGACGGTATTTTATTATATTCTGAGAGCCGGAGATGGACTGGGAAAACGAATCGGTGTCACTGGCATGCGCGTCATTCAGCGCATTATGGGATTAATCCTTATGGTGATTGCAGTCCAATTCGTGATTAATGGTATGGAAACAATTATTAATCGATTATAGCGGGGTTGCCTGCCGCCTGTCTACGCCAATGCTACGACAGGCATGAAACAAACTTTCTTCTGTAGAATAATAATAAGTGGAGGCGGGGAGAATCGAACTCCCGTCCGAAATAGAATCCCGGTAAACATCTACATGTGTAGTCATACAGATTTGGCTTACCCAAAGCTGCCCTGATGACACAGCCACTTTAGGCAAAGTCTGTTAAAGTCTTATTCCGATATCACAGACAACAATCGAAACCAGCCTATGAAATTGACGCCCTTAGATCCGGCCATAGGCGCACCAAATCCAGGACGGGCCCGCTTAATTAAGCTGCGGCCATGTAGCCGTAATCGGCATTTATGGTTTTTCCAGTTGATTAACGAGAGACTGGACCTCGACATGCCATCTACCACGATGCATATCCCGTCGAAACCGATCGCCCCCAATTTTCAATAAACTTTTTGGAATCTACGCCCAAAAAAGGAAATGCCGCAGAATCTTCAATTATCTTGAAAATGCTGCGGCTTATTTCCGAAAAATAAGGCTCTGAACGCCAACCCAGAGCCCTATCACTTTTTCACTTGCCAACCTCTTCAAATTGAATTCTTAAAGAATTCTGCCAAAAGAGGCGGTACTAATATAAAGGCATTAAAAAATTGAACGCAATAGAGAAGTGATGAAATTTTATAATAAATTTTCTGCAAAACCTAAAGCTTTACTTTAGGTAAGGCATTTTAATCGGTTCCTTTTAAATAATTAACCTAATTTTTCATTAAAATTTAGCCCGTGCTGCTCAGTTGGCATAGTTGGTGGCTCTTAATCACTTGGTCGGGGGTTCGAATCCTCCCGCAGGCACAAATACGAAAATCTAACCCTAGAATCGTAAAGTATAATTTAATTTCAATGAACTGATTCGTGATACGGTGACCAAATCAAAATCAAAAATCTTTTCACCTTCGCTAATCCAGTTATGTGTATATACAAGATAAAAGTCACTTCCAGGTCGAATAGTATGTTGGAATTTTGCAAATAACCCCAATGCTTCAGATACATTATCATATTGAACATTACTAAAAATTGCTGTTCTGGGTGTGGGATAAAGTCCAAGTTCAACATTATATAATTCTGTGCGAAAACTGGTGCCATTTATTGACACTTGGTTTTTTTCATATTCTGTTTGAACATTAAACCCCGAAAAGGGTTTGATGGATAACTGCGTTTTAAATGTTTGTTTATTCCCACTCCAAAAGTCCCCTGTTTGGTATTCAAACTCTGTTGAAACCATGCGCCGCTCTGACGTTTCGATTTTGAATTGCCATTCATCACTTCTATACTCTTTCACTGGAATAGTAATGTCCCTGTAAATGGTGAAAGGCCTATCCAAATATTCTACTAGGTTTACCAATTTAATTCCAATTTCATCTTGACTCTCAAATCGAACATTAAAGGGCGTGATCGTTGTTTCTTTCTTTAGCATTTTATCATTGAGATCCGTCATATATTCATATCCAATACCGAATTCTATCTGTCGGATAAATTCATATCGCTTTGGCCGGGGATGGTAACTGAAACTAGGCTGTAATCGTTTAAATCCATTTCGACGGCTGAATCCCACTGCAGGACTATACATTTCACCAAATTCCCGGTAAGATACATGGGTACGGATTATATCATTTGGATAAGTGATTCTCAGACCTCGGGTTGATAAGTCTGAAAGATTTAGATCCGTGTAATTTTTCGGTGCTGTATGTGTCACAAAAAACGCCTGAAACTGTAAATTCTTATCTCCCATAAATTCAGAAGTCTTTAAGTCCAAATCTGCGCCATAAAGAGATTGGTTTAACCCCGTTGAATCATTATCCGGATTTTGTGTGGAACGATCGGTATAGACTAAACCAAAATAGGATTGTTTAAACATGGATCGCTTCACCCTCGCTACAGTAAAATTTTCACTGGGGATGTCATCCAGAGCACTGGTATTGGCATGAATCACGCCCAACTCATAATGACCAAGTTGACCCGATAGTCTGCCGCCATATTTTATAGGAATTTGTTTCCCTTCTGATAATCCGATTCTGCGGCTGAAAAATGGAGTGACATCATTTCTGGGGGCAAAGGAATATACACCAGCGCCTTCAAGGAAAAATCCCCGTTTTTCTGCATACCGCAATGGGAATCGGGTTAAGTTCACACGACGCTGGTCCACTTCCGCCTCTGCAAAATCTGTATTATAGGTTAAGGATCCCTTCAACCCGGATGTTAGATTCATGGAAATATCAAAACCGAGATCGCTGATGTTTTTTGCCTTTGCATCTTCATCTAAATCCATCTGGCGCCGGTTCATGCTGATATAGGGTTTCATCTCGATACCCTTACCCTGCGTCAAATTTTTCAACCCTCTTAAGTGACCCGCATGAATGGGTGAAGTCAACTTTTTATTTCGCTCGAATCCAGCCCATTTTGCATCCTCATTTTTTCTACGGACAGTCCGTTGAAAATTAATCCCCCATGTATCCAGGTACGGATTAAAATTCAAGGTGCGGAAAGGAATCAATACTTCTACGGACCAACCTTCTGGGACCATGACCACCCGTGCATCCCAAATCCCATTCCAGTCCTTATTGGTTCCCCAATACGATTCACCACCAATAATTAACCCGTCCCCCATGAGTCCTGCAGGGTTAACTTCAAAGGAATAACCGGTGCGTCCATCGAGAAATGTGTCCAGTATCCACATAAAACGATCATCGGTACGCAGGCTTTGGTCTCGCCGTTTTTGGTAAGCCAATATACCACTGGGGTCACTATCGTAAAGCATGGCACCGATATAGAGATTGTTCTCATCATAGATTACATATACTTCAGATCTTTCAGTGCTGGGAGCACCTTCATTAGGATCTCTCTGGATAAAGTTGGTAGCGGGCTGAACCATCTTCCACTCCGCCTCATCTAAAAGTCCATCCAATTTGATTCTCCCAGTCTCGATTTGCCTTGTTGTGATGGATGGCTTGGTGATGGCTTCTTGCCCAAAAGAAATTCCCACCAACAGACTTGCAATAAAAAAAACACAATATAATTTTATATTAAATTTTAACATACGGACGGTTATTTTTTTTGAGGTTATACCAAAAGGTTATGGTGTGCTGGTACGATCGTCTTTTTCAACCAATCGTACACAATACAACCCACTGTACATATCTGAGAAGAAAATATACCCTTTATATGGAATCGTTCCCCACACGTTTGGCGAATTGGGGATATGCCCTTCCGGATGACCCGTCATGAAAAATGCAATTTCCCTCCCTTGACGATATAGATCTCCCAATAGATCTCCAGAAATATCAACGATTCTTAAGCCACCGTTATAATAAGCTGCATAAAGGGTATCCCCTTTGATCCAATGGTTGTGTGAACCGGCTTCGGTGATGGTATAAACTGCCTCCTCTTTGGGATTATCTATATCCGTGAAATCCAAAAAATGGAACCCGCCTCTGGGTTGATAAGGTCTTGGTTTCCCAGGATACCGCCAAGGAAACCATTCATCGCCAGCTACGATATAAAATTTATCTGTAGACTGGCTTTTAAATGGAAAGGCAGCATGATTATGGCCGTTGGGATCTGCCATATTCGCTAAAGGAACCGGATTTGATGGGCTTCCTGTTCCTGCCCGCATCAACAATGGATTGAATTGTGTTTTTCCGCGATTTTTTTCATTGAATTTTAATCCGCCCACATCCACAGCATGGACGCCATCAGCCCAATTGGATGAATAGGCTATTCCATCCTCAACCCATACATCATGAATGCTATGTCCCGGTGTGGATAATTCATATACACCCACACGGAATGGTTTGCTTGGGTCTTCAATATTGATCATATCATATTTACGGCCGTTGTTCACCGCATATACATGATTATCATATATGAATATATTATGGACACCGCCAGTCATATCATCATTGAATTCAGCCGTTATTTTCACATTATAAGGATCAGATACGTCTAAAATAACAAATCCATTCTTCCGGTTGGATGCCCCTTCTCTACTGATTACACCCACGCGGCCATCTTCTGAAATCTTTACGTCGTTGACCGTTCGGGCATCTACGGTAATTGTATCAATAATAATCATATTTGCTGGATCTGTCACATCCCAAAAGTAGGCTTCTCCATTGGCCCCCCAAGTACCTGTCACAGCAAAATCTTTTCCTACATGCTCACCAATCCCCGGCCAAATCCACAAGTCAGATGTATATACATTAGATATGAGACCATGTCCTATTAGTTCAACTTCTTTTGCTACATTTCGCGGACCAACCTTAATGGTTTTAGTGTCAGATAATCCATTTGATGATGCCGTTATAACATAGATACCTTCTGTTTCTGCCACAAATCGGCCATCTGATGTAATTTGTCCCGATGCAGGAAGGCCGATGCCATATTCAGCTTTTCCCCTATATGAATATTGGATTGGGGCATTAGCAACCACCTGCTTCCTGCGATCAAATGCTTGTGTTTTCAACTGAAGAACATCTCCTGTTCTTATTTCATTTGTTTCTGTTGCAATTGAAATGGATCGAACTGGGTTTTTTACCACAGTGATTTTTATCATAGACGATAAATTTTTCACGGTAGCTTTTATATTGACCTTACCGGCTTTTTTTGTTTGGACAATGCCAAATTGGTTAACCGTAGCTATTTGTTCATCAGATGAAGATAGAGAAACGTCCACATCTTTTCTTGTAAGACCTGCTTCATCATACACAATTGTTTTCAGTTGAAAAGATGAGCCGCTGAAATATTCTGGGGCAATATGTTGAAATACTATCCGATCCAGTTCTGGTTTAGGAACTTCTACACGTGCAGACCCATAGATTCGATCTTCACGTTTTACTGATACGCTTCTAACCCGCAATTTTAGATTCCCCGGTTTGTGTGGTTTTATTTTCACAGTGGCAAACCCGGTTGAATCGCTAATCCGTGGCGAAGCTTCTAATGAGCGCCTAGGTTGACCATAGATCAAAAATGGGCTATGGGCCAAATCTCCATTGTCATCTACCAGTTTAACAGAAATTTCCCCAATCTCACCCACATGGAGATATATAGAATCCGGTTCAAATACAAACTGGAGCGTATCTGTTTTTTCTTCCTGTCCAAAGATGCATGCCAGAGATAACAGGATTACAGCAAATAATATTAATCTTACCTTCATTCTTTTCATACTCTCCTCATTAAGCAAGAAATTACACCTTTGGAATTCATGTATGTTTGATTATTTTCAATCATCTTTGATAAATTCATCCCCACTCAGTAAAATCTACCATGCTTAACCTTACAGGAGGAGGTAGTTATGTCACAATTAGATAGACGTCAATTTTTAGGTGCAATCGCTAAACCTGCTGCTGTAGCCTCAGTCGCCATGGCCAACCCCGCACTTTTAGCAAAGGCTGTATCCAAATTCAAGACCGCTACAGGCGATCCAAAATCAATTGCCAGGGATGAATCCTACTGGCGGGAGATACAAAAAGGATACACAAAGGATGGAATTATTAATTTAAATAATGGGGGCGTAAGCCCCTCCCCTACAGTGGTTCAAGAGGCAATGAAACGGCATCTAGATTTTTCAAATACATCCACCGCCTATTCTATGTGGCAGATATTGGAACCCCAGCGGGAACCAGTGAGGCGTCGAATTGCTAGACATTTCGGGTGCGATCCTGAAGAAATTGCCTTAACTCGAAATGCATCGGAAGGTCTACAGATTTGTCAAAACGGATTTGACTTGGAACCGGGAGATGAAGTCCTCACTACCACACAAGATTATGGCCGCATGATTAATACTTTCAAACAACGTGAATGCCGCGATGGAATCGTTTTAAAACAATTCAAGATTCCTATACCGGCAGAGGATGATAATGAGGTCGTTCAATTATTTGAAAAAAATATTACATCTAAAACCAAATTAATATTGATGTGTCACATGATTAACATTACTGGTCAAATATTGCCGGTAAAAAAAGTGGTCCGCATGGCAAAAAAATATGATATACCTGTGATTGTAGATGGCGCCCATACCTATGCTCATTTCCAATTCACACTGGATGATCTGGGCTGTGACTACTACGCCACCAGCCTCCACAAATGGCTCTGCGCACCCCACGGCACTGGTATGCTCTTCGTTCGAAAAAATAAGATCGCGGACCTTTGGCCTCTACAGGCTCCTGGTAAATGTAATTCCGAAGACATCCGTAAGTTTGAAGAGATTGGCACGCATCCTGCAGCGAATTATCTTGCTATAGGAGATGCCCTCACTTTTCATCAGGGCATTGGAGATAAAAATAAAGAAGAACGATTAATCTATCTAAGAAATCGATGGGCCAAAAGATTACTTGAACATGATCGAATTAGACTCCACACCAGTTTAAAACCGGGGAAAGGCTGTGCCATTGCAACGGTTCAAATTGAAGGAATTGACACTTCGGACGTGGCGAAACACCTGTGGAATCATTATCGGATTTTTGTGGTTGGCATTAAACACCCAGAATTTGAAGGCTGCCGAATCACCCCACATGTATATACGACTATTGAAGAAATAGACCGTTTTGCAGATGCTATGGAAGATATACTAAAAAATGGAGTAGATATATAATGCGGCTCCTTATTTTTCTAACGGTTTTAGGAATTATTGGATGTGACACATCAATACAAAAAAAGGTCAGGCTATCCAGGTGAATAATGCCTTGTATCTATCTGGTCAAATTGCACTAGACCCTGAAACAGGACAGTTGGTAGAAGGCGGGATTGAAATCCAGACCCACAGGGTTATGCAAAATCTGGAAGCAGTCTTAGATAAAGCAGGGTACGGCTTTGGAGATGTGGTTCAAACACAAGTATTTTTGGCGGATTTAAACCACTATAAACCAATGAATAATGTATATGCCAAATATTTTAGTGGAGCGCCTCCGGCCCGTGCCGTTGTTGAAGCATCAAGAATCCCGCGAGATGCATTGGTCGAAATTATGATGGTGGCGCAAAAGCCTTAGTTTTTATCGCACTCGTTTCCCTGCCCATAGACAATGATCTGCCCAATTTCAACGGCCTCATAGGATACAACCGAATCAATATATCCCTCCGCAAAGGTTTTGGACTTGCCGAAAAAGTTTAATGTATCCCTCGGGCACAACCATCGGAACATGGGCAATCCGATTGGTGCATCCACTTGGTTTCCATTGGCAGCATTAAAAACTACTGTTTGACGAAATGATTTAAATACATCATCCGAGAGGTTGATGATATTACCTTTGAAACTTAATCGATAGGTGATGGGAAGCAAACCGCCCCCCTCTGTAATGACCTTAGATTCAGTCACTTTAATCTCTGGCAATTGCTCATCTAATTTTTTGTTTTCCGCACATCCAACAAGCACGGCCAAGACTAAAAGTATCCTTTTCATGGTATTTCTTTTCTCCCCATTTAAAACTTGTAGAAAATAGGTATGACTCCATCCGGTTTCAAAACATTAATCATGCGTAATTTCTAGGTCTAAAACCACCAAATTATGAAAAAAGCAGTCATATTATTATCCGGCGGATTGGATTCCGCTACCTGTTTGGCTTTGGCGAAACGAGATGGTTTTAAACCTTATACTCTATCATTTCGATATGGACAGCGCCATGAATTTGAATTGGATTCTGCAAAACAGATCGCTCGAGCAAATGGTGTTAATGATCATGTCATACAAGACATAGATTTACGTACATTTGGCGGTTCAGCTCTCACGGACGAAATTGATGTACCCAAAGATCGTGATGAAAATGCCATTTCAGATGAAATTCCCGTCACCTATGTACCAGCGCGGAATACCATTTTTTTATCGTTTGCTCTAGCCTATGCAGAAGTGATTGGCGCACAGGATATTTTTATTGGTGTGAATGCCTTGGACTATAGCGGCTATCCCGATTGTCGACCGGAGTATATAGAATCATTTCAAACCATGGCCAATCTGGCCACTAAGTCCAGTGTAGAGAGCAATAAGGGTATATCTATCCACACGCCTTTGATTCAAATGACAAAAGCTGAAATCATTCAAACAGGGATCGAGTTGGGTGTGGACTATAGCATCACCCATTCTTGTTATGACCCCAATGAAAATGGTATATCCTGTGGCCACTGTGATGCATGTCATCTTCGACGCAATGGATTTGAAGTGGCAGGTTTGACAGATCCACTTCCCTATTCTGATTAGTATGTATACTGTAAAAG
>LUME01000240.1_pt1 | contig 18404 bp, 17 predicted proteins | sample 729951 | NCBI WGS metagenome assembly LUME01 (sample SAMN03860271, study PRJNA289734) | marine metagenome | biome: seawater column; feature: ocean; material: water; isolation source: Red Sea water column Station 34 - depth 200m | place: Saudi Arabia: Red Sea | collected 2011-10-15 | depth 200 m | reverse complement strand
GATAAGCCACTGAAGTCCAGTAACAAATGAGCTGTCATCAATCAGATCATCTGCCCACCATTCAGCGTTGTTCTTGATCCATGCTGGGATCGAAGTTTCTGTAGTAGGTGTAGTTGGCACAATTAGTTCTCCCGCTTTTCCAACTTCAAACAATGTTTCTGATATAACATAACTTTCCCAGTTTGTGAAACCCGTTCCCGTGAGAGCCAAAGTCATGCTATGCATACCCTCTGATTCTATGAAGATCTTTTGTGTATCGATACCCTCTGAAGCCTTGATGCCAATGTATGGTGTTGTATCGTCACCAATGTTACCGTATATGGCTACTCCATTAGGATCTAAGACTGATATTGCATAGTTGATGTCTTTTACCAAATCTCCTTCAGGATCAAAAAATGTAATCTCAAATGGTATCTCACCACCAGCACCGTAAACCTGTTTCCATGCTACATTAGCCTTGTATCCATTTTCAAATGTTGTAGAAAACCCATTTTCCGTTGTTTTTCCTTTTGGCACAAGTTCAAAGAACATTTCCTTTTTGCTATAATGTTCAGGACCCAATTCCTCGTTTATTCTCTTGAGCTCATTTGCAGTAACCAAGAAATGGACTATGTTTTCGCTTTCAGATGAATAAGGATCAACCAAAAGAGCCCTGTTATCAACTTCTACGCCATCAACATATCCTACAAAGTCATTCTGAGGACCATATGGCTCGTAGCTTTTTGGAAAACGTATTTCCTCGTGAACAACTTGAACCAAGTCAACATAATCCGGACTCCAGTCAAAAGGCATTCTAAATGAAATTGATTTATCGGATTTTTTAAATTCAAAGTTTGAAATGTCGTCATAATAGGTCTTTACGGTTACTGGAACTTCCGCTGTTGCTTCTGGAATCAAAAAGAACTGGTCTTGTGCTACGCTTACAAACGTGTCAAATTCTAGTTGGTCAGCTACAAATGTTTTAGGGCTAGTTGCACCGAGAACTACTACCTGAATGTTGTAAAGTCCACCCTTTGTAAAGATGGGACCCATGATTACAGGTATTCCAGTTCCACGTTCCTGTAAGCCATTACTAATTGGCTCTCTATCTCCATAATAGATAGTACATCTCCAAGGTTGTGCTTCAGAGCAGTCAGACTTTGGTCTAATCTCTACATTTAGCTCTCCATCTATATCAAAGAAGGTTTCTCTTGCAAGAAGTTCACCTGACTGATGAACCTCAACTCTGTATGTAACAGATTCTAGATTAGTGTCCGTAATTTGGTCAAAAAATCGTATCTGTAAGCTTGCACTGTTAACCTCACCCACAGTAATATCTGACGGAGTCATTATGGTGGAAATTGTAACTTGCATTCCAGCAAAACTTACTGGTGGTGCAACATCTGCACCCACTCCATGCCCAAATACATCATCACTAAGTAAAGGAATGGTAATAAGAGTAACTAATGCCGCTATTATTATGAATTTGTAGTACAACTATCATTATTGCGTGTTTTGATTATTTAAAGCTGTGAATAAATTATTAGCAAGGATTTATAATTTTACGGATAAACGCATAACAGATTTAATTGCGGTTAAACAACTAACTTTATTGAAATTTGTATACATCTTACTTTTGATTCCCTTTGTTGTTTATCCTGCTTTTGCAGTTGAATATGATCAAATCGTATCCACTAGCGATGGAACACTTGATGTAGGAATTTACACAATACCTGAAGTTCCAAACACCACAGAACCAACTAAACTAAAGATTAGCTTTCTGAAACCAGGCACTGAAAGAATTCAAGAGCACATAGACTATACTGTAAACGTTACAAAGGATGGTGATTATGTGTTTGGACCCATCCGTTTAACACACACATCACCTGGCTATGTTACTATTCCTGTACAATTCTCTGAAAACGGTTTACATCAAATAGATATTGAAGTTGAAGGGATTCTCTTTTCTCCTATACCACTTGAAACAGCTTCACTTACAATGAACATTGGTCAGGAGGAAACTTCGATCCCAGCATGCAATGCAGGATGGTGGGCTGACGGACAGATAGATGACAGTTCGTTTGTATCAGGACTTCAATGGCTTATCTCAAACGGAATCATGAAGATTTCGTAAAATCATTTTTGTAATAACTCATCAATTCTTCTTTTGTCATGAACACTTTTGACAAAGAATAGTGATGTAGCTATGATACCAGCTGCAATTAATGGTGATACAATTTCCGCATAGTTCAATTGAAGCTCGTCACTAGAATCAATTACAGCCTTTGCCTGACTAGGTACACTAGAAATTGAAACTACACCTAGTTTCTTTCCTCTTTGTTCTACAAACCAAATATTGCCATCATTGTCGGCTGCTGTAAACTGTGTAAAGCTTTCTGGAGTTGGGATGGGAATCTCGATTAGTTGATCATTATACGGATCATATACCGCTAGTTCATCTGTAATGTGCTGACCAAACCAAATATTGTCATACTTGTCAATAGACATGCCAAAAGGAAGAGCCTCTGGGTTAGGAGCCTTCACATGCTCAAAAGTTTCTAGAATTGGATCAAATTTTGCTATGCCCGGTCCTATGTGTTCAGATATCCATAACGAACCTGACTTGTCAAATAGTAATGCAAATGGTTCGTCAAGTGGAGGTTCTGGTGAAAATTCAGTAATTTCAAATGTCTTGGAATCTACCACTCCAATTTTACCTGCTAACGCTTCTGCAAACCATACATTACCACTATCATCAACTAAAAGTGCAGATGGACCGGCTTCTTCTGTTTCAATTTGAAGGAATTTTTCAAACTCTTTGATATTTTGGTTGTACACCAACAACATGTGTTTGTCTACTAGTGCAACCCAAATTCTATTTTGAAAATCAGTCTTAACTGCTATCGGAATTGATTGTTCAGAAATTGCATTTAGTAGTGGAATCTTGATGGTTTCAAATTTTTCTGTCTTTGGATCAAAGTTTCCAATCATAGAATTCGGAGTGTCAGTGAACCAAATCTTACCATCTTGATCTATGTCAAGAAATATTGTAGTAAGTCCGTTAAACTCGTGTGATCTAAATTTCTGATCAACCATATTGAATTCCCAAATCCTAGGCTTTGCGGCATCACTGATCCAAATTGTGTTATTACCATCAAATCTAGGATAAAGTGGCGCAGCCTCGGGATCAGGAAAATCATATTCGGTAATTTCAGTTCGAATCTCTGAAAGTGTTGGTTTCACTAAGACATCAAATATCACGCCTTCATTTACTGCTTGAGTCCTTTGTGCTTCAATTTCTATCTGCCATGTTCCAGCAAATCCAAATATGACATCCCCCTCATACAGTGTGGTTCTATCATTCAATTTTATCTCAGTAATTGGAATTTCAATCGGCGCAATTCCTCTTTGTGGATTAGACACCTTGATCTTCAAACCAGAAACGTCTGACAGCTGCTCGCCAGAAACGTTTGAAGTTAGAACGCTAATTGTGTTTGAGCCTACGCCTAGGGGTATAACTGATACATCAAATTTTGCTTGTTCTGAAAATAATGTAGATGAAAATCCTAACGTTACACTTTGTGCATCTACTGTCTGAATTTCTCCAGCTGGAAGAGAAGAGTTGACAAGTAGAGCAACAACGCCAAGAAGCACAATACCAACCATTGCTTCAGCCTTGAGTGGCTTTGAAAGTCTGTTAAATGTGAATGCCTTACCTGAATTTAGATTTCTTTCCGCTTGACTTTGAATTTTAAATTGATAGAAGGCACCAAAGCCGATCATTATTATTGCCAGAACGATCTTTGCAATTATCAAGGAACCATATGTTGAGTTTGTCAGAGAATCAACATCGCTCTCCAAGAACCACAAAAGTGTCGGTCCTGTGATTATTAGTATGCCCAATGCAATTGTAATCATTCCTGAATATCGAGGTAACATTGCAAGTGTCAGCTTTACTTTGTAGATACCTTCCAAGTTTGCGACTGTAGGCAATAATACAAAACCAAAGAAAATTACACCGCCTATCCAGACTGATGCCAACAAATTGTGCACATAATCCAATATCATTGGTGCAGTAAGCTCAGTTGCTGCTCCGTGTCCCATCATAGTTGTTGTAAATATTAGTACCAAAGATGCAATTAGCATCGGTATATGCTTCTTTGGAGATAGACGTGGTTTTCTTTCCATCCAAAACCAAATGCCAAGAAGAATGATGGTAATGATCATCCGAATTAACCAGGTGGCACCAAACGCGGTCTCAATTACATCAAGTGGCGACGTTTCAAGGCGGAAGGTCTGAACTGCTAACATAATAAAATTAGATGCTAATACAGCAACAAGACTAATTCCAGTTAGCTTTGCAAACTTGAGACGGTATACACGATTTACTAGGTTGAAGTCATCTTTTCCCAACTGTCTTCTCTGCGCACCCCAAATTGCAATAGCAGATATCACAGAGCCTAAAACGATTGTCTGCCCTACAATTCCTGGAAATCTAGCTGCTGCTTCTGGTAGAAATGTTGTTTCTGATTCTTCCTGCGCCTCTAAAAGTGAAAGATCAACCTGTGCTTCACCAACACCAAAGATAATCGCGGCCTGTACCAAATGACCATCAATCTTTGAAAGTACCTTACTTGTCACGGTATAGACACCATCCTCTAGTGGCGGTGTTGTAATTACAAGAGAATTTTCTCCATCATAATATGCAGTATCCAAGTTATCGATTTTGTTTCCATCACTGTCAAACACTCTGAGTTCAGAAAAGTCAATCTCAATTGCTTCAGAATAATAAGTAACGATTTGTGTTGTTCCAACTGGTGCATTTTCTGCCTGCCCTGGCTCTGAATCTAGCAAGAATGGATGAGCATATGCTGACGGTATTCCAATCATCAAAATCAAAAATGATAGTAAAAGCAACTTGTTCATTTTACATAAAACCACTCTGTTCATAATTTAAAGAATTGTCAATTCGAAAGTTGTACCATTTTAGTAAAGATAATAACATATGTACTCATTTTTCAAGTCGTGAATTACACACTTTTTGTAATTACGGGGTTGGTTGTCATGGGATTTGGATTTTCCTTTGCATATGCTCACACAACAATTCAAGTGGATCCTTATGAGATTGAGGTAGGATGGGAAGATGAGCCCCCGGTTGTAGGCATTCTTAATGCTATAACAATAGATATTCGAGAGCCTGGCAATGTTGAAGGTGTATCTACGGGTGTTACTAATGGATTTAAAAAACTGGAGGCATCTGTTGTTTCCGGCGGAGCATCTAAAGTACTAGACATAAACACGGATCCTCGGCCGGGTCATTACTATGCAAAGATAATTCCAACAAAGACGGGTTCCCTACAAGTAGAACTAAAAGGAGAGATTAACGGTGTTGAAATAGATGCGATAATTCCAATAGAGGATGTTGAAAGCACATCAATTCTTGACTTTCCACCAACATCTAGCTCATCATCAGGACAGGAGGTTACCGCTCTCAAAAATGCTGTAACATCTCTCCAAAAAGATATTTCGTCAATGAAAGCACAAGGTAGCACAACCAGTACAGGATCTGATGGGGGAGCAACATACAACTTTGCGGTATTTGGACTATCCCTTGGTGCAGCTGGAGTTATACTAGCTATAATTGCAATGGTTAGAAGAAAATAAAAAAAGGAAAAAGATTTTCCTAAAGTTTAGGAATTAGAGTTGTTCTTGTCTTTGTAGTTAGTACGATGATACTGACTATAGCTACTGCCAATACAATCATAGCAATTGTTCCAAACTCTGGAACTACAACGCTTCCAACGATCTCAATCTTTTCTGTTCCTGATTCATACGGAATTGTTAGATCGTTTCCATCTTGGCTAAACCAAACCTCCTCGTTGTTTACTAGAACGAAGTAGCTACCATCATCAAATGCAGTAATGTAATCACTGTCTAGGTTAATTGACAATTCTCCATCATCTGATGTGTCAATTGCAACTACAAGAGTAGCATCATCACTGTTAGTCATTATGCTTGAAACAGAACCACTACTAATGCTGTAGTTTAAGGTGTCCACCAAATCTATTGCTGGGTCTGCTGCTGCTTCATCTTCAACAATTACAGTTCCAGCCATCCATGGATGAACCATACAAAAGTAATCGAATGATCCTGCTGCGTCAAATGTATGAGAAAATGATGAGCCTGCCATGATAAGGCTGCTATCAAACACACCACTTGGTCCTTCTGTTGCTGAACCACCAGTTGCTGTATGAGCTGCTGTGTCACCGTTCTCCCAAGTAACTGTACCACCCATAGGAATTGTTACAGTACTTGGAATGAAACAACCATCAGCTGTTTCCTCACAGCCTGGAACTGATGATCCTGGTGCGTTTGTAACAGTCTGCATGTGATGATCTGCAAAAGCCTGTGGTGCAATTGCAACCATGGAAACTACTGACAGAAGTATGAACAAAGAAGTCAATGTCGTAATTTTCATTTGATCTGATACAACTGTCAAACAATATAAAAATGGATCCTGAAAATTTCCTGAAAAAAGAAGAAAAAATGGGGTTTTCCTAAAGTTTAGGAATTAGTTGCGTCTTTGTCTTTGTAGTTAGTACAATAATGCTGACTATAGCTACTGCCAATACAATCATAGCAATTGTTCCAAATTCTGGAACTGCATAACTTCCAATGATCTCAATGCTTTCAGTTCCTGCTGGGAATGAAATGAACAGATCGTTTCCAGCTTGCTCATAATCATTAGACTCTTCACCGCCTACTATAACAAAGAATGTTCCATCGTCTGAACCAATGTATGTTTCATCTAGTGCAACGAACAATTCTCCATCATCATATGAAGTCATGTCGATTACAAGACTAGCGTTGCCCTCATCGACATGCATACTTAAGACATCACCGCCACTAATGTTCCAGTGAAGTAAGTCTGTCATATCGCCTGCACCACTACCGCCTGTAGTTGTAGTAGAACCAACAGACATTGTTGGTGCTATTTTTTCATATACGACTTCTGCTTTTTCTTCGTGTACTTCTTCTTCGTGTACTTCTTCTTCTTCAGCTGCTTCTGCTTCAACAATTACAGTTCCAGCCATCCATGGATGAACCATGCAAAAGTAATCGAATGTTCCTGCTGCGTCAAATGTATGAGAAAATGATGAGCCTGCCATGATAAGACTGCTGTCCCAAACACCACTTGGTCCCTCAGTTGCTGAACCAGCTGTTGATGTGTGAGCTGCCGTATCTCCGTTCTCCCAAGTAACTGTACCGCCTATCTCAACAGTTGCAATATTTGGAATGAAACAACCTTCAGCTGTTTCTTCACATCCTGGAACTGATGATCCTGGTGCGTTTTCTACTGTTACAGAGGTAGCCCCATGCTCTGCGAAAGCTTGTGGTGCAATTGCAACCATAGAAGCTATAGCAAAAAGAACTACAAGAGAACTTAGTGTTACCATTTTCATGTGATCAGGATCCCAGACAACTCGTTAATATTCTTTTTCGCTGGTTGTACCAAACCGAAAATTATATTTTTTGTTAGTATGTTATACATATGTGTTTGATTGTTATACTAATAGAAAAAAATAATTTTCTAAAGTTTAGGAATTAGAGTTGCTCTTGTCTTTGTAGTTAGTACAATAATGCTGACTATAGCTACTGCCAATACAATCATAGCAATTGTTCCAAACTCTGGAACTACATGACTTCCAACTATTTCGATACTCTCAGCTCCTGCCCAATATTCAACATGTATTGTGTTTCCCATTTGCATAAACTCAACTTCTTCGTTGTCTACAAGTACAAAGTAGCTGCCGTCATCAAATGGAGTTATGATTTTACTGTTTAGAGTAATTTTCAATTCACCATCATCGTCTGCCCCGAACAAATGAACAAGTAATGTATCATCGTCAGAGTTTCCGCCAATGTGGTGAATCACACCGGATGTAACTGAGGCTGTAAACTGGTCAGATAGATCTTCTATTCCCTTTGCACCGTGGTCATCTCCATGTGCCATTTCTTCCATGTCGCCATGTGCCATTTCTTCCATGTCGCCATGTGCCATTTCTTCATCATGTTCCTTCTCTTCATCAGTAACCATCACCATTCCTTGCATCCATGGATGAACCATACAAAAGTAATCGAATGATCCTGCTTCGTCAAATGTATGAGAAAATGATGAGCCTGCCATGATTAAGCTGCTGTCAAAATGTCCATCAGGTCCCCCTGTAGGTGTTCCAGATGTAATAGTATGAGCTGCAGTATCGTCGTTATCCCAAGTAACTTCACCACCTACGTCAATTGTAACCATGCTTGGAATAAAACAACCATCAGCTGTTTCTTCACAACCTGGAACTGATGATCCGGGTGCGTTTGTTACTGTTGCAGTACCATGATCTGCAAATACTGACGGAGTAGTAGCTATAAGCGAAAAAACTGCAAACATTAGAAATAATGAATATACTTTCTTCTGCATTTTAGTTCAATTTCCAGTGACTGGTAGTTAAAGTATCTGGTACAATCATAAACAATTGTAACATCTTATGAGACACCTCAGAGTGAGGAAACAATATCCACAAAGTTATCAGTTGTCCTTTCAATCAAGTCTGGGTGGTACTTTGAAATCAAATTACTTACAGTTTCTTTCTCAACAATTGAAAAAAATCTTTTTCCATTCTCAAATTTATCTTTAATAATACTATCCTGAACCAATTGAGTTACATAAAATGAGGTCGTAGAAGGTGATCTTTTAATTCTCAAGAAAATTTCAGAAAAATAAATTTTTTCAGAATCTAGTAAAACTTGTAAAATTCTACGTGGAGTTTCTTGCCTTAGTCTTTTAGAAATTACAGCTTCAAAATCTGTAATGCCCAAAGGATAAAATCTTGCAACCCTTGGCGTTCTTTCAACTTTGATGACTGATTTTTTTTCTAGTTTGTTTAAATGATGAGATAGAACACCGTTTCGTAGATTTAGTGCATGCATAATCTCACGGAATCTAATTCCTGGATTTTTTTCAATTGTATCTAAGATTAGTTTAGACCTCTCCATATTCCACACGTTTTTAATCACCCCTAAATATACCAAATGCAAAAATTCCAACCATGGCTATCATGAGAATATGAGCTACCTCATAGGATGGTAAATCGTAATAATGATGTGTTGTTGCATCCAGCAATGATACAATCTCCGCAATAGCAAATACAAAAAAAGCAATAGATGTTATTGCAAGTTTTTTTGTCCTCATCTTATAATATGCGTTAATACCCAATAAGGTAAGGAACACAGACAAAATTATTCCCCCTGTGTGCAGTAAAAGATGGTAAATATGAGTACCATGATCAAAATGTGGTATTAATACAGGCACAGATAATGAACCAATTACTCCAATGACAACTAAGGTTAACAGTGTTGGCTTACTGTTAACAATTTCAGCATATCTTGCCATGAAAAATAGCATCGTATGCTAATTTATGATCGCTGGTTCATTAGTCGAAATGCCTAAAAATTTCATCATTTGCATGATTAGATTAGCTTGAAATATTAATAACCAAAATTTCAGCTCTAATGAAATATGCAAAACTCGAGAACTATCAATAATGCACAGGTGTCTATTATCATTCCAACTTATAATGAATCCAAGAATATACTTCAGATCTTAAAATCGATTGGAGAACATCTACCAAAAAACCTACTTGCTGAGGCAATTGTTGTTGATGATAATTCTCCTGATGGAACTGGAAAAATTGTCGAAGATTATTTGAAAGAAGTAAAACAGAAAATTGGATACACCATTGATGTTATCCATAGAAAGACAAAGAGCGGTCTCAGCTCAGCAGTTCTTCGAGGAATAGAACATGCAACTGGTGATACTATTGTTGTGATGGATAGTGATTTTTCCCATCCTCCAAAAATAATTCCTAGATTAATTGAGGAGATAAAGCGCTCAGGGTGTGATATTGCAATTGCCTCACGCTACGCTGCAGGAGGTGCAGTCAAGGGATGGACACTTAAGCGAAAACTGCTTAGTTCTACTGCAACTCGAATAGCAAGAAAAGGACTTGGTATAAATGAGTCAGACCCTATGTCTGGATTTTTTGCATTCAAACGTAAGATTATCGAGGGTCTAAAACTTGATGCGATTGGATACAAAATGCTTTTAGAGATTTTAGTAAAGACCAAAGGAGCAACTGTTAGAGAAATTCCTTATACATTTACTAACAGAATGCATGGTTCTAGCAAGTTAGACTCTTCAACAATGTTTGATTATGCGAGATCTGTGTGGAAACTGTATAGATTTGGCAAATCGGCGGAAAAAAATGAGTCAAGAGATTCTGTTCGATTTCTGTCAAAAGCTGCTAGATTCTATACTGTAGGCGCATCTGGGCTTTTACTAAATTATCTAGTATCACTTCTATTCGCAGATGCGGCCATGAATTTCTGGTACATTCATGCGACTATAATAGGAATAATGTTCTCCATGTCTTCGAATTTTGTTCTAAATAAAATTTGGACATTTGGAGACAGAAACTTTGAGATAAAGAATACGCTGAAACAATATGGAAAATTCATTGGATTTAGCTCATTAGGTGCACTAGTTCAGCTTGGAATTGTCTATGTCTTGGTTGATAGTTATCAATTACTATATCCTATTGCGCTTGTACTTGCTGTTGCTACTGCAGCATCTAGCAACTTTATTCTAAACAAAAAGTGGACATTTAAAGAAAAAGTATGGAGTTAGTAATCTTCTCAAGATTTTATTAAGAAGAATTACCAAGTAAAACTATGATGTTAAAATTAACTGTCAAGGATATACTAAGACAGAAAAATTTTGGTTCTATAGCAGTTATCTCTGGCGTTTTACTTGGTCTAGCTTACTATTTTCTAACCCTGTCAAGTGCTGCAACCCACTTCCAAATTGATATGGTTGTTAGCCCAGAATATATTGCGGCCTCAATAGGACTGACACTTGTGGTGGCTATTCTAGGCGGAATCAACATTGCGCTAGTTGTCTATAACATAAAGACCCAAAAAACTATGAATTTGAAGAAGGGTGGTTCATCAGCAATATTTGGAGGTGCTCTTACTGCGTTTACGCCGGGATGTCCAGCATGTACAACATCACTTACTGCAGTTTTAGGAATTGTGGGTGGATTGGCAATTTTCCCGCTTCAGGGCTTAGAGCTTAAATTTATCTCAATAGCTGCATTATCATTTTCAATCTGGTGGGCAATGAGAAGCATTAACAAAGCCAGCTGCTGTACGATGGAAAATAACTAAGTCTGAATTAATTTTATACTAAGATGCTTGTGATGTACATAATCATCATTCCCACAGCAATACCAGCTAACACTGAACCGTTTGACAGTTTGCCTTCCTCGTTTCGTATCCATCTCATAATAGAAACAATTACCTGAAATATTGCTCCAGCACCAATAGCTAAAAAGATCACAGCTGCAAAAGGCGAATAAACGAATCCGCCAACCCATGCACCAAAAATTGCAGGGACACCAGCAATCATTCCCATTGCAGCAAGCCTTCCAATCATCAGCTTTGTGCGTGCCATGGGTGCAGCTATGGCAAATCCTTCAGTGGTGTTATGCAATGCAAAACCAACAATAAGAAAAGCTCCAAGTGCGGCTTCGCCTAGTACAATTGCAGCTCCAATAGCAAGACCCTCCCCAAAATTATGCAATCCAATTCCAATTGCAATCATCAAAGCAATTGCTACAGGTCCCGCAAGTTTTGATGCACCCGCACGCTCCTTTAGTTTTTCACCCGCATAATTAAGAGCAAGAAAAGACACTATTGCTACCGTTGCAACTAAAAGTACACCATTGAAAACATCAGATAGATTTTCGGCAGATATTTTAATTGCTTCTTCGGCAGAGCTGATTCCCAGGAAGAGTAAAAGCCCAACAGTTAGCGCCAAGAAAAACTTGTACTTGTTACGGCTAAGTTTGGAAATAAATGGAAACCAAAGAAGGCCTATCAGTACAGGAATAATTCCAACATATGTTCCTATTACAGCAAAATATGATATCATTTCAACAGTAGGCTGAATAGAAGGTGCAGCTGCATCAACCCGCTTTTCAAATCTGGTTCCGTCATCTACAGTAAGTCCTACAGCATATGGCTCCCCCTCGTTCCATTCAAATGGTATTCTAACAATTGCTGACTGGAACCGCTCAAGGTGCTTATCAGGTTCAATTGCAGCAGGATAGATTCTATCATTAATGTCCGCCATAACAACGTCAACAGGCATGGGTCCCGTATTTCGTACAGTTACAATTATTTCCGAGTCAACAAACTCAATCTTCTCAATAGATATGTCCGGTAATAAAATGCCGTAATCAATGAGTTCAGAGCCTGGTCCAAAAACGTATCCAATCATTACAGCTAGCAAAACAAACGGAACTGCTACACTAACTACTGTCTTTACATTGGATGATCTCTTAACTTCCATAATCATATACCTCCTTGTTTAACTGAGAACCATCTTTTACATAGAAAAGACCTGTCCATCCCTTTTCCGAAAATTCAGTAAAGTGTGCATGGAACATATACCTTCCAGTATATTCATATTCAAACTCTAGAATCCCCCTTTCGCTTTGTGAAAATGTAGTCATATCAGTAAATTCCGATGGGATTAGATCAGTGCCTGTTGGATAGTACTTGTACAGAGTACCGTGTAGATGAAAGTTGTTTATAGGATCGAACCCAACCATGTTTACAACATAAACTCGGATTAGTTCGTTTGTGTTAACCTGAATTGGATGGTGTTGGTAGTAAAACGGAATGGTGTTTGCAGCATATAGATTATTTTCACCATCAAAGTCAGTATCAAATCCATTTAACATCATAACCATTTCGTCGGCTTGCTGTCGTCCCTCTTTTGGATCTACAATGAAGACACCATAAAGCCCATGACCTATGTGCTCTTCAACCGGCATTACATGACAATGATATGGATGTACACCAACAGGACCTGCTATGAACTCATAAGTGAACTGACCGCCGCCAGAACCAACTATTTCAAATATGCCGTCCATCTCGGCTGGATGATTTCCATGAAAGTGCATGGTATGTTCTTTACTGCCATTGTTGGTGAAATGAATTCTAACCAGGTCTCCTTCCGTTGCTCGAATTGTGGGACCAGGAACCGTTCCATTGAAAGTCCAGACATTATAAAATATGCCTGGTGCGATTTCCATAATTTTGTCATCCTCAGCTACGATTGTAAATTCTCTGAGTGTTGTCCCATCCTCTAAATACGAAACTTCACCATAGTCAAATTCTCGCAAGTATTTTTGTGGATCAAATTCAACTTCTTGAATTGTATAAACAGGATCTAATATGTCACCGGTGGTCTGTACTACAGCGCCAGAATGAGTTACAAAGGTCTCAGGCTTATCTTGAGCAGTGATATCCATAGCAGGAATAACAAGATATCCCACAAATCCCAAAGAAACAATGAGTAAAACAACAGACATTTTTTGTCTATTAGTAAACATACACCATGACGATGCCAGATTAATATTTAAAAGTTAGCCATGGCTAACTTTTTTAGCCGATCGCAATTTTATTAGTATTAGGTAATTATTTGTAATCATAAAATACAATAAAGTACACTAATGGTAAAATTATTTTTAAAAATGAACAAATTAATTTTTATTTATTGAAAAATTGCTATACAGTTCTGTATTTTTTATGATTTAGAAACCGTTTTCGTTTAGAATCAGACCTAACAGTGCAGCACGTGCATATTTGCCATATTCTGCCTGCTCAAAATACTTTGCTTGTTTTGTTTTGTCTACGTCAGTAGATATTTCATCAACACGAGGTAATGGGTGTAAGATGATGGCGTCATCCTTCATCTTTTTTATCATATCAAGACCAATTACATAACTGCCTTTTACATTAACATACTCTTCTTCATCAGGAAATCTTTCCTTCTGAATTCTTGTAACATACAATACATCTAGATCATCAATGTAATCATCTAATGTAGTCGATTCTGTGTACGAAAGCTCTTTTTTAATAACATAAGTAGAGTCAGAGCGAATTCTAAGAGATTCAGGTGATATAAGATGTACATCTACATCATAGTTAGACAATCCGTACAAAAGTGAATAAACTGTTCTTCCATACTTTAGATCACCAACAATTCCTATTTTAAGACCGTCAATCTTTTTCTTTTCTTTCCTAATTGTAAAAAGATCCTGAACGGTTTGAGTTGGATGTTCTTCTGTTCCACTTCCAGCATTTATGACAGGTTTGTTAGATGCCTCAGCAGCAAATCTACTAGAACCATCAAGAGAATGTCTTAAAGCTAATACATCACAATAGCTAGAAATTATTTTTACGGTATCTCCAAGAGTTTCTCCCTTGTGGACTGATGAAGATAAAACATCCGCAATTCCAACCGATGTGCCGCCCAGAAGTGCCATTGCAGCTTCAAAGCTTAGACGTGTTCTTGTACTTGGTTCAAAAAATAAGTATCCTAATGTCTTGCCTCTTGCAATCTCACGTCTTTGATCCCCGCCCATGTCTATGATTTTATTTGTAGCATCAAAAATTGATTCAAGTTTTTGTTTGTCAAGATCTCTGACAGAAATGATGCTTTTTTCGAAAAACTCATTCATCTCTTTCATCCATATATACAGGTGTAATACAAACTATTCTAATGGAAGAGGCTAATCTCCTAGTTAGGCGTATCAAGGATGGAACGGTTATTGATCATATTGATGGTGGAAAGGGTCTTCAAGTTCTAGAAGCGTTAGATATTGATGGTAAAAGGGGTGATGTAATTACAATTGCTCTCAATGTACCAAGTGGTAAATTAAAGAAGAAAGATATTATCAAAGTTGAAAATAAGTTTTTAGAAGAAGATGATACTAGCAAACTTGCTGTAATATCACCTTCTTCCACTGTAAATATAATAAAAAATTATAAACTAGTTGAGAAAAGGCGTGTTTCATTACCCAACGAAATTGATAGAATCTTTAGATGTTCTAACCCAGATTGTATTACGAACAGCAAAGAGGATATAGAATCAGTAATGGATGTAATTGATAAAGATAGTCTTGTGTTAAAATGTAGATACTGCAACCGTATACTTGATGTGAACAAACTAAAATATTCCTAACATAATTTTAAATTTCTTAAAACATAATTACTAGTCAAGATTTGATGAATATGAAAGAGTACAGAACCTGAACTTAGGGGAGCATGTCCAGATCTGTTCAGACTTGAATTGGTTTTCCGTGAACCTTCGCAATGACCCAAATGGCTTGAATGCTCTACCGTTACCACGGTAAAACTTGGAGAAGTACTCAACGTAAATCAACCTAGCACCCTGTATTCCCGGTTCAAAAACTCCAATGATTATGTTGAACATATGACCTATGAATAATATCATTGTCCCAAGTACAACTAATGGAAGCCCAATGTTAATCGATTTTAAGAAAACATAGTCAATTGTATGAGCAAGTATAACTGACGCTAGTAAAATTCCAATCAGTCTTGTATAGGAAAGAATGTGGCTTATGATTGTCGCTACTTCCATTAATGCCATGACTTTCATAGGACCCTTACTCTTATCACAAGCGACCATTAATGCAATACCACCAAAAATTAATCCATAGTACAAAAATGCAATTGGATTGACTTCAATCAGCCTTGGCCACATTGGATTGATAGCATCTTGATGTATGAGAGCTAGTCCAAGAAGAACAATTCCCCAACCAACTGATATCCATCCAACCTTGACTAATGCCTCTTTAATTTCACCTTCTCTAATACAATCAATTACACCCAAAACTAGACCAAATGTTACAAAACCAATGCCAATATATCCAGCATAAAGCAAGAGCGTACCTGCACTATGAATTGGATCTAGAAATGCTTGTGAAGGTCGGTTTAAGATCTCGCCAGGTTCTGGAAGACCAGTAACTCCAACACTTGCTAGAACATCAAATAGATAGCCATTGAGGTGGAATCCAAAATGCAAGTCGAATATAAAGCCCAAAACTATTCCAACAACACAACCAGGAATCATTGCTTTTGACAGCTTCACCATCTGTCTTTTTTTCAATATCAACAGTGCAAAACTTCGCAGTTGCCTTGGCATGATGTTTAGATTGCGTTTTCCTTTCTCCACACGTCTAATAACCCATAAACAGACAAGCATTATCACTATACAGTATCCTGTATCACCAATCATTAATCCATAAAAGATTGGGAAGATTAGGGCAAAAACCATTGTAGGATCAAACTCCTTGCTTTGTGGCAGAGAATAAAATCGAATGAACGCCTCGAACAATCTGAATCTTCTTGGATTACTCATCAGTGTTGGTGGTTTATCATCGGTTTTTAATTCATAAATAGTTGTACCTTCCGTAAATTTTTTCAATGTTGATTCAATTTGGCTGATTTTTGATTTTGGAACCCAACCTTCCATTGCAAATGCATCTTTGGTTACACCAAGATTAGAAATTACTTCCAGTTTTTTGTTTTCTATCTGTAATTGCTCATCAACTTCAACCAAATCTGTAAAGTGCTTTTCTGAAATTTTCTTTAGTTCGTCATTGATCTGTTTATGTCTTTGATTTAGATTTTCTAAATTACTTTTTTGGCTTGTGATAATTTCATTTGGTGTTCCATTTAGGCGTGGTACCGCTTCTATTTTGACATTATTCTTTTGAATAATCTCAGCAAAAGCATCCGATGAAATTGTTGGAAAAACAACTAAGATAAGATGTGTGATTTCTTTTTCTGCTTTTGTATAAAGCATGATGTCTTGTTGATGTGCATCAACAGTTTTTTTAAACTCTTCAAATTTATCAGATGGGATTCTGCCAAAATAGGAGGTTGCCGATGAGAGTTGAAGAATCTTCAGGTCTTCAGGAAAGAAACTAAATTCTTCAATAAGTTTTAGATTATTCTCAGTTTCGTTAAGTTGAGTCAGAAGTCCTTCCTTTTCCTTTTCAAGATTTGCAACCTGTTCATCAATATCAATAGAATTAGCAGTTTGCAAAAGTTCGTCAACAGAATCAAAACGTTTTCTAGCAGTTACTGGTATACGAGGAAGTACTGTCATTAACGACTTTATTCGTAATAGTTGATCTGAAACTTGTCTTGTTAATTCATTATCACGCTCATTTTTTACAATAGCTGAAACATCTTTTGATAATGGTTCTAACTGCAAAATTTCCATGTCGTGCAAAATAGAAACTGCAGTTTGCTGATTTTTTCGTAAGCCCATAATAGCTATTTTAGCCATTTTAACAGGCTTGAACATTCTACTTTACTCCCTTTAGTAAAATATTGACAATGTCTTGTGCATTTTGTGCTGTAATTTGTGATACAATATCTTTGGATTTCATTTTTGCTTCTTCAATTGTCTTTTGCGTTTCAGCACTAGCTTTCTTTGTTGCATTTTCTACGTTTGAATCAACTAGTTTTTCACCCTCGGTCTTTGCAGCCATAATTGCCTTTTCTAGTTCTGATTCTAACTGAATAATTTTATCCTCTATCTTACTTTTGTAACTATCAATCTCCTCTTGAGCTTTTTCCTCTACTTGTTTTATCTTCTTCAAAGAACTGATGTATTGATCTTGTGACGCTGACATATTATACACCCAAAAACTCCTTGCTCAAATACAAAATTACAGCCATAGCGATGAAGATGTTTCCCATCATTACTGCACGTTTAATATAGTAAAATTTTTTTTGCTGCGAATTTTTAAAATCAATTTGCAATTATGTCTGCCTCCACATTTTTTTCTCTTTCACTCATCTTTCGTTTTACAGTCTTTAACATTGCAAATGTATCTCGTTCCATCTCTTCCAGCCTGAATGTAATGAACTTAACAGCAGATTCCAGTCTTGGAATAAAGACATTTTCAATTGCATTGGCCTTTCGTTTTGTTTTGTCAATCTCATATAGTAATTTTCGTAGGGTTGTCTCTTTTTCTGCAACGTCTAGAACTATTTTGTGCACCTCTTGAAATGCCTTCATGGCTTCACTAATGGAAACTGGAATTTCTAACAAATAATCAGTGAGTAATTCTTCCCTTCTTCCACCCTCTAATCTTGGAATCTTTACTCCCATAACGTTTTTTGGTGTAATCAATAATTTTTTTAATTGAGGAATTTTCATTGCTTCGTTTTCTAGTCTCATCTCACCATCAATCATCTCTGCCATCCTTATGCTTTGATAGCCCTTGATCAACTCGGCATTTAGCTCTCCTCGTAATCTAGATGACGCCTTGCTAATACTGAAAAATTCTAAGATCAAAGCTTGGCGTTTAAGTTTTAAAAGCTTAAGTCCCTTTTTTGCAATCTTGATTCGTTTTTTTGTACGTAAATATTCTAGACGAGTAGGACGGATATCAGCATTAGATGGCAGTTCAAATCACCTATCC